>Ga0172362_10000782_pt1 | contig 26819 bp, 21 predicted proteins | sample LakKivs1_kivu2a2_FD_114534 | JGI IMG/M metagenome (GOLD analysis project Ga0172362, IMG submission 114534) | Sediment microbial communities from Lake Kivu, Rwanda - Sediment s1_kivu2a2 | ecosystem: Environmental > Aquatic > Freshwater > Lake > Sediment | place: Rwanda: Western Province, Lake... | reverse complement strand
TGTACCCGGCCAGCGTGCCGCGCGGCGGCGAGAGCGTCATGCTCAAGACGCTGCTGTCGAGCGCCTGCGTCAACGACTGCCGCTACTGCCCGCTCCGCTGCCAGCAGGACGTGCCGCGCTGCACGCTGGCGGCCGAGGAGCTGGCGGCGGCGTTCATGGGCTTCGCCCGCCGCGGCGGCATCCACGGGCTGTTCCTGTCCAGCGGAGTCGTGCGCAGCGCCGACCACACGATGGACCGCATGGTCGCCGTGCTGCGCCTGCTGCGCCAGAAACACGCCTACCGGGGATTCCTGCACCTGAAGGTCATCCCCGGCTGCTCCGACGCGGCCATCGAGGAATCGCTCGGCCTGGCCGACGTGGTCTCGCTGAACGTGGAGGTCCCCACGCGAGCGGCGTTGGCGCCGCTGTCGTCGCGCAAGGACTTCGACCGTGACATCGTCCGGCCGATCAAGCTGATCAGCCGGCTGACCGCCCGCGGCGGCCCGCACGAGCGCACGCGCCAGATGACGCAGTTCATCGTGGGCGCATCCAGCGAGACGGACGCCCAGATCGTGAAGGCGACGTTCGGGCTGTACCGGCGGCTGGGGCTTTCGCGGGTTTACTTCAGCGCGTATCAGCGCGGCCTGGGTGATCCGTCGATACCGGGGGAGCGGGCTTGTAGTGACGCCGCAAGGCGTTTCCCGTCGCCCGATGCCCCTATGGGCACACTGCGAACCAGCGACCTGCTCACGCGGGAGCACCGCCTCTACCAGGCCGACTTCCTCATCCGCAAGTACCGCTGGGACGAGCGGGACTTCATCTTCGGCGCCGACGGCTCGCTGCCGCTGGCGGGCGACCCAAAGCAGCTCTGGGCCGACGCGCACCGGGAGTTTTTCCCGGTGCGGCTGCGTTCGGCCGGCATGGAGACTCTGCTGCGCGTGCCGGGCATCGGGCCGACGACGGCCGGGCGCATCGTCAAGACGCGGCGCGAGGGCGTCCTTCGCGGCCTGCGCGACGTGGGCCTTCGGGGCAAGCGCCTGGCGAGGGCGGCGGGATATGTTGTGATGGACTAAACGCGCGGAGCGGCTCTCCGCCGCCGGCAGGTAGCAGGCATGGCCGCAAGGCACCATATCGGAACGTCGGGTTTCACGTACGACCACTGGCAGGGCGTGTTCTACCTGCCGGAGGTCAAGAAGCGCGCGTGGCTGGAGTACTACGCCGGGCAGTTCGACACGGTGGAGATCAACGCCAGCTTCTACCACATGCCGCGGGCGAACGTCTGCCGGTCGTGGGCGTCGCGCACGCCGGAGGGCTTCGTGTTCGTCATGAAGCTCAACCGCTGGATCACCCACCGCAAGAAGCTGACCGACTGCGGCGAGGAGCTGGCGGCGTTTCTCGCGGCCGTCGGCGAGCTGGGCGGCAAGCTGGGGCCGATCCTGGTGCAGCTTCCGCCGGGCCTGCACGCCGACGCGCCGCGGCTGGCGGCATTTCTCGACGCCTGCCCGCGCGAGCGCCGCTGGGCGGTGGAATTCCGCCACGCGAGCTGGCTGTGCGATGACACCTTCGCCGTCCTGCGGGAACACGACGCCGCCCTGGTCGTCCATGACCTCATCAGGGACCACCCGCACGTGGCGACGGCCGGGTGGGCCTACCTGCGCTTCCACGGCCCGGGCAAGCGCTACAGCGGCTGCTACACGGATGGTATGCTGGCCGCGGCCGCGGAGGAGATCCGCGGCCACCTGGCCGCCGGGCGCGACGCCTACGCGTACTTCAACAACGACGTGGGCGGCCACGCAGTCGCCAACGCGCGCACGCTGAAGGCGCTTCTGTCAGCTTGAGAGGGCCGGTCACTTCAGTGGCCGGCAGGGCCGAAGGCCCGGAAGAAAGGGCCAGACGATGTCGAAGTGGCTCACCGTCAGACTCGCCGCGGTTCTGCTCGTCGCGTCGCTGCTTGCGGGCTGCCAGCCAGCGAGCGGGCCGTCGGCCGCGGCGCCGGCCGCACCGAAGCCGCCCGACTCGCTGAAGGACATGCGAATGCCGTGGCAGCCGGCGGGGGCAGGGGGGTTCCTTCGCGACTGGCTGGTCTGCGGGCCGCTGCCCAACCCGCCGCGTGCCGACAGGAAGCGGATCAACAACCACCCCGTCGGCGCCGGGTTCGACACCGATTACCTGCAGGCCCTCGGCGGCGAGGCGGCCGCACGCCCCGCGGCGGGGCGGATCGTCAGGTTGCCCGACGGCTCGACCATCGCGTGGACGGCCTACACGTCCGACGGCGACAGCATCCAGTTCGCCAACGCCTTTGGCGGCAAGGAGACGGGCAACCGGGTCGCCTACGCCTTCCGCACGCTGCGCCGCGACAAGGCCGGGCGGGCATTTCTCGGCATCGGCAGCGACGACAGCGTGAAGGTCTACCTGAACGGCAAGCGCGTCCACGAGCACGTGGTCGGCAGAGGCATCCGCGCGGATGACGACGTGGTCCCGGTGGACCTGGTGGCCGGCGACAACGCCTTGCTTGTGAAGGTGGAGAACGCCCGCGGCGGGTGGGGCTTCATGCTCCGCGTGCTCAGCGAGGCGCAGGCGGCGGCGCTGCCGAGGGCCGACCTCAGCCCGCGCATAGACGAAGCGCCCAGAGGCAGGCCGGATGCGCTGGTCGTGACAACCGACGCGAGTCCTCCCGTTGGCGCGGCGCAGCCGGTCGACGTCGCGGTGGTGGCGGCGGGCGGCAAGACCGTCGCGTCGAAGCAGGCCGCTCGCGGCCAGACCGTGCAGTTCGACACGTCCGACTGGGCCGACGGGCCTTACGAGGTGCTCGTGCGGGCGCGGACGGCCGCCGGCGACGGCGTCATCCGCCACCTGCCGTGGTACAGGGGCGACTGGCGCGTGGGGGCGCGCGAGCTTCTGGCGGCGTGCGAGAAGCTGCCGGCCCGCCCGACGGCGGCGCCCGAGCTGCGCATGAAGGTCCTGGAGGCGATGGTGATCGATCGGTGGGGCGGCGACCCGCGCCGGCCTGGGGCGCCCAACCCGCCGGCGGCGGAAGCATGGGCGGCATTCCACAGCACGCTGATGGAGTACGCGGAGGTCAAGCTCGGCGAGCCGGCGGCGATCCGCCCGGGCGGGTTCCTCCGGCTGGCCTGGCGCGACAAGATCGACGACTCGCCGCAGTACTGCCGCGCCTATCTGCCGCCAGGTTACGACGCGAAGCGGCGCTGGCCGATGGCGGTCATCCTGCACGGCTACAATCCGCGCAACCCGGACTACATCCACTGGTGGAGCGTGGACAGCCGACACAACGAGCTGGCCGACGCGCACGACGTGATCGTGATCGAGCCGCACGGACGCGGCAACACGAGCTACCTGGGCATCGGCGAGGCCGACGTTCTCCGGGCCATCGCCGAGGCCAGGCAGCTCTTTGCCGTCGACGACGACCGCGTGTACCTCATGGGCTACTCGATGGGCGGCGGCGGAACGTGGCACGTGGGAACGCGGTACCCGGAGCTGTTCGCCGCGATCGCCCCGATTTACGGCGGCTGGGACTATCGCGGATGGATCGACCCCAACGAGATGGCGAAGCAGACCCCGCTGCAAAGGTTCCGCAACGAGCGCGACAGCAGCTTCGTTCAGGCCGAGAGCCTGCTCAGCACGCCCGTGTTCGTCAACCATGGTGACCGCGACGACCTGGTGGACGTGAAGTTCTCACGCTACGCGGTGCGGATGCTCCAGAGATGGGGCTACGAAATCCGCTACTGGGAGCACCCCGGCAAGGGCCACGGCGGCCTGGGCTGCGAGGACGAACTGATGCGCTGGCTGCTGGCGCACAAGCGGAACGCCGCCCCGCGGCTGGTGCGCATACGCGCCGCCGATCTGCGTTCCGCGGCCGCACACTGGGTGCGCGTCGACTGCCAGGCCGACCCCCTGGCGCTCATGCACGTCGAGGCGGAGGCGAGCGGAGACAACGCCATCCGCCTGAGCACCGAGAACGTGCTGGCGGTGACGCTGCGTCCGCCGCCGGCGCTGGCCGAGCGGGGCAAACCGGTGCAGGTGATCTGGAACGGCCGGGACGCCGGGCGGCATATGCTGTCCAGCGCCGGGGAGATTCGCCTGCGGGCGAATGGCTGGGAACCGGGCAAGCTGGTCAAGAGCCCCTCCCTGCCGGGGCCGGTCAGCGACTTCGCCAACACGCCGTTCGCCGTGGTGGTGGGCACCATCTCGCCGAACGCCCGGATGCGGGCCTTCTGCCGGCGCCACGCCGACAGGTGGGTCGCCGGGTGGACCAGCTGGCAGAAGGTCCCGCCGCGCCGCTTCCTCGACACGGAGATCACCGACGAGCAGGTCCGCGCCTACTCGCTGATGCTGCTGGGCGGACCGCGCGATAACGCGGTGGCCGCCAGGCTGGCCGGGCAGGTCCCGCTGAAGCTCGGCCCCGAGGGCGTCGAGATTGCCGGCCGGACGTTCGCCGCCACCGACGCCGGCCTGACGATGGTGTACCCGCATCCGCTGAATCGGCAGCGGTACGTCTGCGTGGTGGCCGGCACGTCGCCGGAAGGGATGTTCCACGCCGCCGACCTCGACGACGGATGGGACTTCGTGATCTCTGACGGGCGGGCGCTGGCCGACACGCCGGGCGAGAAGCTCAACGTCGCGGCCGGGATGCTCGACGCCAACTGGTCGTACGACGAGCGGTTCGTCGTGCGCGGCGAGCCGGCCGCGCGGGCGAAGGCGCGCGTCGTCAAGGTGCCGAAGGGCTTCGACACGCGCGTGCTGGGCCGGCGCCTGGCGCTCAGCGACGTGCTGGAGGCCGCGGCGGAGGGCAGCTTCCGCCACATGGGACGCGACGTGAACTGGCAGGGCAAGCCGATCCGGCTGGGCGGGCGGACGTACGCCAGCGGCGTCGCGGCGGGTGTCTGGCACGAGCCGTGCCGCGCGACGTGGGACCTGTCCGGCGGCGGGTGGAAGCGGCTGAAGGCCACCATCGGCATCGAGATCGACAATCCCGGCAAGCTGGGGGACCGCCAGAAGCGCGGCACGCGCGTCTTCTTCGTCGTGCGCGGCGACAGCAGGGAGCTGTACCGCTCGCCGACGTTCGCCTGGGACAGCAGGCCCGTCGAGATGGACGTCGACGTGACGGGCGTGTCGCGGCTGGAGCTGGGGATCGGCAACGAGGCGACGTGGCACTGCGCAGCCGACAGCGTGGACTGGGCCGACCTGCGGCTGGAGAAGTAGGCCGGCAGGCCAAACATGTTTGCACGTATACTTGCCAGCAAGGGTTCGCCGACTTACAATGTGGTTTGAGGTGACAAGCCATGCCGCAAGTGAGCATCTACTTTGACAAAGAGACACTGGAGAAGGCCGAGGCGGCCGCCAAGCAGGAAGGCTGCTCCCTTTCCAAATGGGTCCGCAGGAGCGTTGACAACACGCTCTCCAGCTCTTGGCCGCCCGGGTACTTCGAACTCTTCGGCTCACTCAAGGGCATGGGCCTCAAGCGGCCGGATCAGGGCAGCTTCGATCAGGACGCGCCGAGGGAGAAGCTGTGATGTTCTTCCTGGACACGAACACGTGCATCTACGCTCTGGAGGGTCCGTTCCGGGAGATCAGGAGCCGCGTGGCTCAGCTCCTGCCCGAGCGGATCAAGGTTCCCTCCATGGTCCTCGCGGAACTCCTGTTTGGGGCGGCCAAGAGTCGTGACCCGGACCGGACCCGGCGGACCATCGAGGACTTCGTCGAACCATACGAGATCATCGCTTTCGGGGGAGCGGCCGCTGCTGTTCACGCCGAGATCCGCGCCGAGCTGGAAGGGAAGGGCACCCCCATCGGGCCCAACGACCTGATCATCGCGGCCACGGCGCTGGCGGCCAATGCCACGCTGGTCACCCACAACACGCAGGAGTTCGCGCGCGTGTCCGGGCTGAAGCTGCAGGACTGGGCGCAGTAGCCTGAGCGAGCGAACGCCGCCGCCGACCGATGTACGGGCTTTTTCTCCTCGCCGGGAGCGGTTACTCTTCGCTGCGCCATGGGCGACGCCGAAAAGCTGGTTCCCGAGAACGTGGTGGCCTCGGGGGGCATCCCGGCGCTGCGGTATCACGACCTGCCCGAGCCGATCCCGCTGCGGCGGATGATCGGCCCCAGCGTCATCATGCTGGGAGCGTCCATCGGCAGCGGGGAGTTCGTCTTCTGGCCGCACCTGGTCAGCCACCACGGCTTCGGCCTGTGGTGGATCTGCATGTTGGCGCTGCTGACGCAGTTCTGGCTGAACATGGAGATCGAACGCTACACGCTGGCGACGGGCGAAAGCGCGGTGATCGGCCTGGTGCGGGCGTGGCGCCCGTGGGCGTGGCTGGCGCTGCCGGCCAGCACGATCCCGTGGGTCTGGCCCGGCTGGGCCATGGGCGGCGCCCAGTGCCTGTCGTTCCTCGTCGGCGGCGAGCCGGTGGTCTACGGCGTGGCCTCGATGATCCTGATAGGCCTGGTGCTCAGCCTGGGGCCGGTGGTCTACCGCACGGTGGAGAGGCTGCAGTTCGTCATGGTCGCGGGGATCATGGTCTTCCTCGTGGCGCTGTTCGCCGCCGTCGTGCGGGGCGAGACGCTGGTGGCGATGGCCAGGGGAACAGTCAGCGTGGGCCAAGTGCCCGATGGGGTGAGCATGGCGCTGCTGGTGGGGGCGGTGGCCTACGCGGGCGCCGGCGGCAGCCTCAACCTCGTCCAGAGCAACTACATCAAGGACAAGTCCTACGGCATGGGGGCGTTCATCGGGCGCATCACCAGCCTCATCACCGGCAGCGTCGAGCCGATCCCCGACACGGGCTTCCTGCCGCCGCGGACCGAGGCCAACGCCGCGCGCTGGCGCCGCTGGTGGCGGTCGGCCAACTGGGAGCACTTCATCGTGTTCTTCGCCGTCGGGGCCGTCTCGCTGATCATGCTGTCCTGCATCGCCCACAGCACCGTTCACGGGCTGGCGCTTGGCGGCGGGATGGACTTCGTCCGCCAGCAGGGCCTGCGCATCGGCGCGGCCTTCGGCGGCGCCGCCCGGGCGGGCTTCTATATCGCCGGCCTGCTCATCCTCCTGACCACCGAGTTGGGGCTGATGGACATCGTCGCGCGCGTCTCGGCCGACCTGGTGCGCACGCTCTGGGCGCGCGGCTCGACGCGTTGGACGCTGCCCAGGCTGTACTACCTCATCCTGTGGGCGGAGATACTGGTCGGCTGCGGCATCCTGCTGGCCGGGTTCAACCAGCCGCTGGCGCTGCTGGTGTTGGGCGCGAGCCTCAACGGGCTGGTGATGGCGTTCTACTCGTTCCTGCTGCTGTGGATGAACAGCCGCCTGCTGCCGTCGTGGCTGGCGATGGGCAAGCTGCGCATGCTGGCGATGGTGTGGGCGTGCGGGTTCTACGGCTACTTCGCGGCGCTGCTGCTGGCCGACAAGCTGCCGGCGCTGCTGGGGCGGTGACGCCGGAGGCAAGGGCTGCTATCATGTGCGCGGGACGGGAGGCGCAGCATGTCAACCGAACAGGCGACGGCCACCGACACGCGGAGCGACCAGCGGACGACGCCGCGGCGCCAGCCGCCGTACAACGTCATCCTCTGGAACGACGACGACCACACGTACGAGTACGTCATTGAGATGCTGCACAGCCTGTTCGGCTACCCGCCGGAGAAGGGCTACCAGCTTGCCCGCGAGGTGGACACCACCGGGCGCGTGGTCGTGGCGACGACCACCAAGGAGCACGCCGAGTTGAAGCGCGACCAGATCCACGCCTACGGCAAGGACCGCCACCTGGACAATTCCAGGGGCTCCATGTCGGCCACCATCGAGCCGACCATGGAGGAGGGGGGATAGCGGCCGCGGCGTTTCGCTGCGCAACGGGATCCGGGGGCAAATCCAGGTTATCCACTTCTGGTCTCCGCGCGCCCGGCCGGGCAGAGGCAGCCGCGCCTATAGTGTTGGCGGGCGGCGACGCGAACGCGCGCCGGCCGGCGGCCTTGCGGCGCAAGCCAGGCACGAAAGGAGAACCAACGATGGCCAGCGAACGCATCGGCGAGCTGCTGGGAGACGAGGCCGACGACCTGCTGAACTACAAGGCGCGAGGCTTTCCGGCCGAGAGGCTCAACCTGCCCGGGCCGGACTTCATCGACCGCGTGGCATCGGCCGGCGACCGCTCGCCGACGGTCCTGCGGAACCTGGCCCATATCTTCGGGCACGGCAGGCTGGCGGGAACGGGCTACGTGTCGATCCTGCCGGTGGACCAGGGCATCGAGCACTCGGCCGGGGCGAGCTTCGCGCCGGCGCCGGAGTATTTCGACCCGGCGAACATCGTGCGGCTGGCCATTGAGGGCGGGTGCAACGCGGTGGCCTCGACGCTGGGCGTGCTGGGCTCGGTGGCGAGGCGCTACGCGCACCGGATTCCCTTCCTGGTCAAGCTCAACCACAACGAGCTGCTGAGCTACCCCAATCGCTATGATCAGATATTCTTCGCCCGCGTGGAGCAGGCGTTCGGCATGGGCGCGGTGGCGGTGGGGGCGACGATCTACTTCGGCAGCGAGCAGTCCGACCGGCAGATTCAGGAGGTCTCCGAGGCCTTCGAGCGCGCCCACGAGCTGGGCCTGGTCACCGTGCTGTGGTGCTACCTGCGGAACAAGGCATTCAGGACCGACGCGGCCGATTACCAACTCGCCGCCGACCTGACCGGCCAGGCCAACCATCTTGGCGTGACGATCCAGGCGGACATCATCAAGCAGAAGCAGCCGGAGTGCAACGGCGGCTACAAGGCGCTGAAGTTCGGGCGGACCAGCGCGGCGGTCTACGAGGAGCTGACGCCCGGCGACCATCCCATCGAACTGACGCGCTACCAGGTGGCCAACTGCTTCATGGGGCGCAGCGGGCTGATCAACTCCGGCGGGGCGTCGGGTAAGGACGACTTCCACCAAGCCGTCCGCACCGCCGTCATCAACAAGCGGGCCGGCGGCATGGGGCTGATCACCGGCCGAAAGGCCTTCCAGCGCCCGATGAAGGAAGGCATCGAGCTGCTCCACCTCGTCCAGGACGTGTATCTCAGCTCCGAGGTCACCGTGGCCTGAGGACCTGGCGCTCAGGCCAGATGCTCGCGGCGCAGCGGCGTGCCGCGGGGGATGTCGGCGGCCGCCCGGTGCCGCAGCACCTCGCCGAGCATCTTCGGCGGCAGGCCGCCGGCGGGGCGGATCGATCGGACGTTGTCGCCCGTGAAGGGCTCGCCGGCGCGGATGTCGCGCACGGCGAACAGCGAGCGACGAAAGGCGCGGCTGGCGCGCTCCCTGGGCGTCGGGGCGTAGCTGACGGCGCCGAGGGCGGCCTCGGCCGTGCGCACGGCGGCGACCATGTCGGCGAACTCCCGCGGCTCCAGCGAGAAGGCGGCGTCGGGCCCGCCGTCGGCGCGGCGGCCCGTGAGGTGCTTCTCGATGATGCAGGCCCCCAAGGCGACGGCCGCCACGGGCACGGCGATGCCGAGCGTGTGGTCCGACAGCCCCGCCACGGCGCCGAACGACTCTGCCAGGTCGCCGATGGTCCGCAGGTTGGCCTCCTCCGGCGGGGCGGGATACGCGCTGGTGCACTTGAGCAGGGCGATGGCGCCGGCCCCCGCGCCGCGGGCGGCCGACACCGCCTCGCCGATCTCCTCCCTGCCGGCCATGCCGGTGGACAGGATGAGAGGCTTGCCCGTCCGCGCGATCCGTTCGATGAGCGGGATGTCCACCAGCTCGAACGAGGCGACCTTGTAGGCCGGCACGCCCATACGTTCCAGGAACTGCACGGCCGACGGGTCGAACGGCGTGGAGAACAGGTCCACGCCGAGCGTTTCGGCCAGGGCCTTGAGCTTCGGCTGCCAGTCCCAGGGCATGGCGGCCTGGCGGTAGAGGTCGTACAGCGTGCGCCCGTCCCAGATCGTGCCGCCGGTGATGCGGAACGGCTCGGCGTCACAATCGAGCGTGATCGTGTCGGGCGTGTAGGTCTGGAGCTTGACGGCATCGGCCCCGGCGGCCGAGGCCGCACGGACGATCTCCGCGGCCCGGTCGTACCGCCCGCCGTGATTGGCGGACATCTCGGCCACGATGTAGGTGGGCCGGCCGGGGCCGATGGCGCGCTGGCCGATGGCGAACGTCATTGTCGCGTCACTCCAGGCGATAGGTGCGGCAGGCGTCGTGGGCGGCGCACGGCCCGGCGAAGGCGAAGCCGACGTTCTCAAACAACTGCCGCGACGCGGCGTTGGCTTCCTTCACGTGCGCCGCCAGCGCCAGCCCCGGCCGCCGCGCCCGGCAGGCGTCGATGCCCGCCCGCAGCGCCGGCTCGGCCAGGTGCTGCCCGCGATACTCCCGCGCCAGCGAGAAGGATACCACACCTTCGGCGTCGGCGCGGAACACGGCGGCCGGGCGCCAGCCGTCCGGCAGGCGATACTCGACGATCAACATGGTGTGGCGCGACTCGCGCAGGGCGGCCTCGAACCACCGCACGTGCTCATCCCAGGCGATGGGCCGCTGCGAGAAGCTCATCGACCGCGCTTGCGGATCGTTGGCCCACGCGAACAGCATCTCCCGGTCGGCCGGCCCGGCCGGGCGGGCGCGGAAACAGTCCGTCAGCAGCATCTCCGTCACGACGCGCCTGCTGCCGCGCCCGTCCACGAGGCTTCTGCCGCGGCGCGACATCTCGGCCCGGCGCCCGGCGTCGCCCGCCAGCGCCGCCAGCGCCGCGGCGATGCCCTTGGGGCGGGCCGTCCCGGCGGCGCCGAAGTTGACGGCCACGCCCGCCTGCGCCAGGTCCTCGGCGTTGGGCCGCTGGTTGTCGGCCAGGACCAGCAGCACGGCGGGAAGCTGCATGAAGGCCATCTCCCAGCATGTGCCCCCGCCGGCCGCGACGGCCAGGTCCGCCCAGGCCATCAGCTTCGGCATGTCGGGGTCCTCATCGACGAGGCGGGTGGTTGCGGGGCAGGCCGCCGCGGCGGCGACGACCGCCTTGCCCCCCCGCCCGCGGGTCGGGGCCAGCACGACGGCCTCCATGTCCGCCGCGCCGCCGCGGCGCAGGGCATCGAGCACCTTGACCGTCGCGTCGCTCACCTCGCCGCCGCCCAGCGTCACCAGCAGCTTCCGCGCGACGGGGGCGGTGTCGCGCCGCCACTTCCTCCAGCGGCCGAACTCGCTCCGCAGCAGCATGTAGCGCGGCCCCAGCAGCAGCCGCGCCTGCGCGCTGCGCTCGGCGTACAGCTCCTCCCGCGCCCGCATGTTCTGGTTGACCAGCAGGTCGGCGCGGTACGGCCCGGCCCGGCCGAGGTCATCAAGCACCAGCAGCTTCGCCCCGCTGGCCGGGCGGATGGCTTGCCTGTAGTCGCTGCTGAATCCGTAGCCGTCCACGACCACCCAGGACGCGCCAAGGTCCAGGGCGATCGCGGCGGTGGCGGCGGCATCGGCGGGGCCGCCTGCTGGCCCGGCCGGGCAGGTGACGTCGAAACCGTCGCTCTCCAGGCGCCGCCGGAGCGAGGCGGGTTCGATGGCCGACAGGAAGCTCACGCTTCCGCCGGTGTCGCGCCACGCCTGGGCCAGCGCCAGGCACCGCATGACGTGCCCGGCGCCGATGCGCGGGCCGGCGTCGGCGCGGATCAGCAATGGCCAGCCGTCGGGCATTCACGTCGCCTTCTGCCGCACGTGGCGGTTGATCTCCAGCAGTTCCGGCTGCCGCTCCAGCAGCTTCAGCACGTCGGTCCAGGCGAAGCGGTCGTCGCCGAAGTGCCCGTAGATGCGCCGCACGAGCTCCAGGTCCTCCGGCGTGTCCACGGTCCAGCGCAGCGACGAGCGGTCGGTCTTGTCGCGGACGGCCCGCAGGCGGAACGCCGCCGGGTGCCCGTACATCCAGGGCGTCACGTGCTCGCGGGCGCCGCCGGGCGGCGCTTCGGCCCAGGCGCGCCCGAGGGCCTTCAGCGTGAAGACCTCCGTGTCCAGGCCGCGGGGGAAGGTGCGCGGCTCGATGGTGTTGGAGGCGTAATCGACCTGGCCGCCGCCGTCGAGAAGCTCCCGCAGCACGCGGGCGCTGACCCGCGGGTCGATCAGCGGGCAGTCGGAGGTGATGCGCATCACCGCGTCGGCGTCGAACGTCCCCGCCGCGCGCCAATATCGGTCGAGCACGTCGGCGACGCTGCCGCGGAAGCACGCCCAGCCGCCGGCTTCGCACAGAGCGACCAGCGGGTCGTCGGCGGCGCTGTCGGTGGTGGCGACCACGACCTGATCGACCCCTTCGATGCGCGCGGCGCGGGCGGCGACGCGGGCGAGCATGGGCCGGCCGGCCAGGTCGCACAGCACCTTGCCCGGCAGGCGCGTGCTGCCCATGCGGGCCTGGATGATCGCCACGACCCTCATCGCGCGTAGGCCTTCAGGACCTTGTGCACCGCGTCGATGACGTCCCGCACGTCGGCGTCGCTCATGGCCGGGAAGATCGGCAGCGACAGGATGCGCTCGTAGGCGGCCTCGGCCACGGGGCAGTCGCCGCCTCGCGTGCCGAACGTCCGCCGGTAATAGGGGTGCAGGTGCACCGGGATGTAGTGCACGTTGACGCCGATGCCCTCGGCCCGCAGGGCGGCGAAGACCTCCGCCCGGCCGACCCGCAGGCGGTCCAGCTCCAGCCGCACGACGTAAAGGTGGTAGGCGTGCGACACGTCGTCGCGCACGGCCAGCGGGCGCAAGGCGGGCAGATCGGCGAAGGCGGCGTCGTAGCGGGCGGCGATGGCGCGGCGGCGGGCGACCCAGGCGGGCAGCTTGCGGAGCTGGCTGGCCCCCAGGGCGCACTGGATGTCGCTGATGCGGTAGTTCCAGCCCAGCTCGACCATCTCGTAGAACCAGCCGCCCAGCTTCTCCCGCTGGCGGAAGTCGGTTGTGATGCCGTGATTGCGGAACATGCGCATCCGCTCGGCCAGGGCCGCGTCGTCGGTGGTCACCGCCCCGCCCTCCCCGCAGGTGACGTGCTTGACGGGATGGAAGCTGTGGGTGTTCAGCCGCCCCAGGCATCCCACGGGCCGGCCCCTGTACGACCCGCCCAGCGCGTGGCAGACGTCGCCGACAACGGCCACGCCGCGGCGCGCGGCGACCTCCAGGATCTCGTCCCATCGGCACGGCTGGCCGGCGTAATCGACGGCCACCACCGCGCGCGTGCGCTCGGTCAGCCTGGCGGCCACCTGGTCGGGATCGACAAGCAGCGTGTCGTCCTCCACGTCGCAGAAGACCGGGTGGGCGCCCTGGAAGACGGCGCAGTTGGCGGACGCGGCGAACGTCATCGCCGGCACCAGCACCTCGTCGCCCGGACCGACGCCGAGGGCGAACATGGCCGCGTGCAGGGCGGCCGTGCCGTTGCACACCGCCACCGCGTGCCTGGTCCCGCAGGCGGCGGCCAAGGCACGCTCGAACTGCTCGACGGCCGGACCGGTGGTCAGCCACTCGGACCGAAGCACCGCCGCCACGGCGGCCACGTCGTCGTCGTCCACCCACTGGTGCCCGTAGGGCAGGGGCGTGGTGCGGACGGGCCTGCCGCCCTCGACCGCCAGTCGCCCGCCCGCGCTCAATGTGGCTGCTCCTCGATGAGCCGGCGGAGCTCGTCGACGGTGAGCCAGCGGTCGTTGGTGTCGCTGCGGTAGCCCTTGCCCTCGCCCAGCGGGCGGCCGTCCTTCCATCCCTCCTGGGGCCACCATGGGTGCAGGGGGGTGATGACGAACATGTCGTCGACCTCGACGGTGTGGCGCGCCTCGTGCTCGCTGATGAGGTCCTCGTGGAGCTTCTCGCCGGGGCGGATGCCGACCTGCTCGACGGCGCAGTCGCCCGCTACCGCGCGCACCAGGTCCATGATGTTCATGCTGGGGATCCTGGGCACGAAGATCTCGCCGCCGCGCATGGCCTCGATGCAGCGGATGACGAAGCGGACGCCCTGCTCCAGCGTGATCCAGAAGCGGGTCATGCGCGGGTCGGTCACCGTGATCCTGCCGCCCGCCCGCTGACGCAGGAACAGCGGGATGACGCTGCCGCGGCTGCCCACCACGTTGCCGTACCGCACGCAACTGAAGCGGGTGCGTTTCCGCCCGGCGTAGGCGTTGGACTGAATGAACAGCTTTTCGGCGCACAGCTTGGTCGCGCCGTAGAGGTTGACGGGGTTGACCGCCTTGTCGGTGCTCAGCGCCAGCACCTTCGCCACGCCGCAGTCCAGCGCGGCGTCGATGACGTTGCGGGCCCCCAGCACGTTGGTCTTCACCGCCTCCATGGGGTTGTACTCGCAGGCGGGAACCTGCTTGAGGGCGGCCGCATGCACCACCACCTCAACCCCCTCCATCGCGCGGCGCAGACGATCGCCGTCCCGCACGTCGCCGATGAACCACCGCAGCGAGGGATGGTCAAAGCCCCCCGTGCGCATCTCGTGCTGCTTCAGCTCGTCGCGGCTGAAGACGATCACCTTGGCCGGCTGAAACTCGTCCAGCATGACGCGGACGAACTTCCGCCCGAAGGAGCCTGTTCCCCCCGTCACGAGCACGGTCGATTGCTGCCACGGCATGAGGTCGGGTTCCTCGGGGCGGACGCGGGCACATCCCGCCCGGCCGCCCCGGAAGTCCATCGGCCATTCTACTTGCGGGCCTTAACCGCGGCAAGACGTACGACGGTCGCCCGCACGAGACCGGAGAGGGCACGCTGTGTGCCGCGCGGGCATGGGCGCCTACGCCAGAAACGGATTGGCAATCTCGAAGCCCGGCAAATCCAGCCCTGCCGGCAGGTCCTCGGAGTACAGCCGCGTCACTCCCCCAGCGCGACACGCGGCGATCAGGAGGGCGTCCCAGTAGTGGAGACCGGCGACCTGTTGAAGCTCTCGACAATCGTCCCAGACCTTCGGGGTTGGCAGGATGATCGCATCGCACAGTTCCATAATCTGCTCCAAGGCGTCCCATGCATCATCCTGCGTGAAGCCCAACACAGCCAGCTTCCGGCTCGCGGCGACGAACTCACACCCAACCTGCCAGGGAAGGACCAACGGCGTTGCCGTTTCGAGAAGTTCGCGAGCCTTGCCCCTCTTGGCAGGTTCACGGGTATCGTAGGCATACACCCAGACGTTGGTGTCAATCGCGTTCATGCAGTTCGTCGCGGGTGGGGTAAGGCCTGGTCGAACCGAATGAGTGCGCGTTCGCGTGTTCGATCAGCTTGCGCAGCGCCTCGGCACGCGAGGCTGCGGTGTGCGCGCGCTTGATCACAAGTACGCCCTCGACCTCATCGCCTTTGTGGAAGGGCAGGCCGGTCAGGCGCAGCTCGCCGTCCCGCTCGACAGTCTTTTCGACTCGGATCGTGTTCATCTCGCCTCTCCGACCAGTGCTCTGCCCATTGTACACGCCCCTTGCAGCGGCGACCATCCCGTGGGTCGGGGCGCCACCGGTCGCGCCGGCGTGGGGGCAGGATCAACCGTCCCGGGGCCGGCCGTCCCGTTGCCCATGGATCCGACAGCTCCTTGCTTTTCCCAGTCTCCTTACCTACCATCAAAGTAAGGAACGCGAAGGAGACAGGCATGACGATAGCATCGACGGTCACATCCAAGGGGCAGGTGACGCTTCCCAAGGAGGTCCGACGACGGCTGAACGTGGAAACCGGCGACGTGATCGTGTTCGAGGAGCGGGGGAACCATTTCCTGATCCGCACCGGGCGGACGCTGCGGGATTACCGCGGTTTCCTGAAGGCCCACGGGCCGGCCGACGCGGACAGGGCGCGTCAGGCCGCGAAGGCCAACCGCGGCAGACGGAGCGCGCGCCATGGGTGAGGCACGCCGCGCCGCGCTCGACACCAATGTCCTTGTCCGCTACCTGACCGAGGACGACGCCGCCAAGGCCCAGGCCGTCGAACGACTGCTCAACGAGGCCCGGGCCGGCAAGGTCCACCTCATGGTCCCCCCGGTCATCCTGGCGGAGCTGGTCTGGGTGCTGGAGAGCTTCTACAAGCTCGCCTCCCGGGACGTCGCCGACCTGGTTGAGGCCGTGCTGAACACCCCGGGGCTGCACGTCGAGGACGGGGCCTCGGTACGTTCCGCCCTGGCGAGCTACCGCGACGGGAAGGTGGACTTCATCGACGCCCTCCTTGCGGAGTTCGCCCGGGCCAGGGAGATCGAGGCCATCTACACGTTCGACCGAAGGCACTTCCGCGACCTGCCCGGCATCGCCTGCCGGCAACCGGCTTGATCGCGAGTGCGGGAGAGACAACCATGCCGAGGCTGACGATCGTCGTAGGCATCCTTCTGCTCCCCCATGGCCCTGTCTCGGCGGGCGAGCTTGTGCCCTTCATCATTCCGGCGGACTTCGACGGCAACGCGCCGGTCGTCGTGCGCCCGGGGGCGCCGTTCGCGCCCGACGGGCAGCGTGTCGCGGCGAGGAACGGGCACTTCTGGCGCGGCGGCAGGCGATACCGCGTCTGGGGCGTCAACCTGTGCTTCGGCGCGAGCTTCCCCTCGCACGCCGACGCGCCGCGCGTCGCGGGGCGGCTGGCCGCCGGCGGCGTCAACTCCGTCCGCCTGCACCACATGGACATGGGGCCTTTCCCGCGAGGCATCTGGGACGCCGCCGACCCGAACAAGCTGTCGGCCGAGGCGCTCGACCGGCTGGACTTCTTCATCGACGCCCTCGCCCGGCGCGGCATCAGCGTCAACGTGAACCTGCACGTCTCGCGCGCGCACAGCCGCTACCTGCCGCTGCCGAAGCAGGGCCCCACGCCGAGCTTCGACAAGATGATCGGCATCTTCACGCCCGCCCTCATCGACGCCCAGAAGCGCTACGCCCGCGAGCTGCTCACGCACGTCAACCGCTACCGCCGCGTGCGCCACGCCGACGACCCGGCCGTCGCGTTCGTCGAGATCACCAACGAGGACAGCCTGTTCATGTGGGGGGCCGAGGGCACGCTGCGGAACCTGCCGCCCTACTACGCGGGCGTACTGGGCAAGCTGTTCAACGCCTGGCTGCTGAAGCGTTACGGCGGCGACGCGGGCCTGCGGGCGGCGTGGGGCAAGACAGGTCTGGGCGCGGGCGAGTCGGGCGCGGGCGGCAGTGTGGCCCTGTTCGCCCCGGCGGAGGTGGCCGCACGGCGCGCCGACCGGATGCGGTTCCTGGCCGAGACGGAGAAGGCATACTTCGATTCGATGCGGGAGTACGTGCGGGAGGCGCTCGGCTGCAAGGCGCTGGTGACTGGCACGATCGTCTTCGGCCCGCTGGGGCTGTGGGCGCAAAGCGGCATGGACTGGCTCGACGCCCACGCCTACTGGCACCATCCGCGCTTCCCCGGCCGGGCGTGGGACATGGGCAACTGGCTGGTCGATCAGACGGCGATGGTGGACCAGCCGCAGCGCGCGACACTGTGGAACCTGGCGGCCAGCCGGCTGGGGGGCAAGCCCTTCACCGTCAGCGAGTACAACCACCCGGCCCCGCAGGATGCCCAGGCCGAGTGTGTGCCGATGATCGCGGCGTTCGCGGCGGCGCAGGACTGGGACGGCGTGTGGCTGTTCGCCTACAGCCACCGGACGGGCGACGTGGACCCACGGCGGTTCACGAGCTTCTTCGACATCGACGCCAACCCGGCCAAGTGGGGCTTCATGCCGGCCGGGGCGGTCATCTTCCGCCAGGCGGGCATCGAGCCGCTGCGTGCCTCGTGCGACCTGTACACTCCGCCACCCGACGGCGATGTGCCGGCCCGTCTGGCCGGGCAGCACCTGCGGGTGGACCGCGACATGTTCCGGCTGTTCCGCGAGGAGCTGAAGGTGGACTGGGGCGACGCGCTTGCCCGGCGGCTGTACGTCTGGCTGGCCCGGCCGAGCGACGAATCGCCGCACCCGCCCGACAAGATGCCGCCCATTGGCTGGGCGCACGAGGCCGGCAAGCGGGGCCGGTTCACCGCCAGCGGGCCGCTTGCCCGCGTGGAGGTCGGCACCCGGCCGGACGCCAGCGGCAAGGGCGTCTTCCGGGCCGCGACGCTGACGAGCCTGGACGGCCGGGGGCTCGCCGACAGCCGGCGGATGCTGCTCACGGTCTGCGGGCGGTGCGAGAACACCGCCATGGGCTTCAGCGCCGACCGGCGGACGGTGGGGCGCAACTGGGGCGCCGCCCCGGTGCGGATCGAGCCTGTCGAGCACGCCTTCCGCGTTCCCGGCGCGGCGGGCGACAAGCTGATGCTCCAGCCGCTCGGCCCGGACGGCAAGGCAAGCGGCCCCGCCCGCGCGGTGCGGCTGGACAGCGACGGCGCCGTGCGCACCTCGCCCGCCGACGCGACGACGTGGTACCTGCTGGAGCGGCATTGAGCCGGCCGCCGCGGGCTACAGGCGGACGAACCCGTCCAGCCGCTCGAGGACCTGCCCGAGCGGCATGTCTTCCATCGCCCCTGCGCGGATGGTTTGCACGCGCGGGCCGACAGGGCGGAAGTGCGTGGGGTTGCTCGGCCCGAACAGCGCCAGCGTGGCCGTGCCGACAGTCCCGGCAAGCTGGGAGACGCCCGAGTCGTTGCCGACGTAGAGGCTGGCCGCCGCCAGCACGCCGGCCAGCGTGGACAGCTTCGGGCTGCTCAGCAGCGGCCATTCCGACCCGAGGCGCTCGGGGCGGTGCCCGTGCCACAGGTCGCGTTCGACCGGCCCGACGATGAACACCACCGCCTGCCGCCTCTGGGCCATGCGCGAGGCGAGCTCCACGAATCGCTCCAGCGGCCAGCACTTCGCCTGCGAGCTGGCGCCGGGATGGATGGCGACGTACGGGCGGCCGGGCTCGATGCCCATCCCCGCCAGCACGTCGGCGGCGCGTCGCAGCCAGGCGTGCGGCACGGGCCAGGCGGCGGCGTCGGGGGACCACGGCCCGCCGTCGCGGCCCTCTGGCAGGCGCGACAGCCAGAGCTCCAGCAGGTGGCCGGCGTGGTCCGGCGGGGGGCGGACGGGCAGGAAGTCGGCCTCGGCGGCGGCGCACATCTCCGTCAGACGGCGTTCGGCCCGCTCGTCGCCGGCGGCGAAGCAGCCTATCAGCCGATCGTGGCGCCCCAGCGCGCGGGCCAGGCGGCTGTCGGCGGGGGGGATGTCGGTGAACGCCTCGTGCATCGGCAGCGAGTCGTAGTCCAGCCCGACGGCGGCAACGCCCAGGGAGGCCAGCAGCGTGGCCTTGCGCCCGCCGGCCACCAGCGTCACCCGCCCGCTCACGCGGCGCAGGAGGTGGCCCATGAGGATCACGTCACCCAGGGCGCCCGGGTGTATGGCGAGCACGGAGACAGCAGTTTTCCGGTCACCGTCGGTCATCGGCGGCGTTCGTCCAAGATGCGCCTGGCACGAAGACCTGCCACGTTACCCCGCGCGCACATTATCGGCGTGCGAGCCGCGGGCGCCAACGGAAAAATCAGAAAAAAAGGAAAAACCCGACAGAGGCCAACGCGGCGAGGCCGTCAGTCGATCCACCCCCCGCCCAGCACCACCTCGTTGGCCGGGTCGTACACGACGGCGGCCTGGCCGGGCGTGATCGCCAGCACCGGCTCGGCGAACTCGACGGCGAAGCTATCCGGCCCGGTGAGGCGCACGCGGGCCGCCGTGCCGCCGTGCTGGTAGCGCACCTGCACCACGGCGTCGAACCGCTCGGGCACGTCGGCGTGCCAGTTGGCCCCCGACGCCGACAGCCGCCGCCCCAGCACATCGCTCCGCGGGCCGACGGTGACGGTGGCCGTGACCGCGTCGATCCGCGTGACGTACAGCGGACAGGCGGCCGCGACACGCAGCCCGTGCCGCTGCCCGACGGTGTAGCGCCCGTAGCCGTCGTGACGGCCGAGGACTTTCCCGCCCGCGTCGATGATTGGCCCGGGCGTCAGCGCCCGCGGGGCGAGCCGCCCGAGCAGGGCAGCGTAGTCGTCGTCGGGAACGAAGCAGATCTCCTGGCTGTCGCGTTTGTCGTGGACGGGCAGGCCGAGCTCGCGCGCCCGGCGGCGGACCTCGTCCTTGCCGTCGATCTCGCCGACGGGCAAGAGGATTCGCTCCAGGCGGTCGGGCGGCACCTCGAACAGCGCGTAGGACTGGTCCTTGCCCCTCGCCCGCGCCCGGGCGAGAAGGAATTGCGGATTGCGGATTGCGGATTGCGGGTTTCCCCCTTCCCGGACCGCTTGCGGTTCGCAAGAACTTGCCTCGCGATCAGCGTCTGCGCGAACCGCAAGCGCACCGACGCGAAGAGAATCCGCAATCCGCAATCCGCAATCCGCAATTCTCCTCGCGTGGTGTCCCGTCGCGACGTAGCGGGTGCCGAGGGAATCCGCCACCGCCATCAGCTTGCCGAACTTGATCAGCCGGTTGCAGCGGATGCACGGGTTGGGCGTGCGCCCGCGGGCGTACTCGGCCGCGAAATGGTCGATGATCGGCGCGAAGGCGTCGGCGACGTCGAGGACGTGCAGGTCGATGCCGAGCTTCTGCGCGACGCGGCGTGCGTCGGCGGCGTCGGCGGGCGTGCAGCAGGCGCCGCCGGCCTGCTGCGGCGCCGGCCCCGCCCGGCCCAGGCACAGGAACACGCCGGTCACGTCGAACCCGGCCGCCAGCAGCAACGCGGCCGCCACCGACGAGTCCACCCCGCCGCTCATGGCGACGATGACCTTGTCCTTGCGAACGTCCATGACTTCGGTCATTCTACGGTGTCGGTTGCGGATTGCGGATTGCGGGTTTGCCCCCGCTTGCGGTTCGCAGGGCTGCGCGACGACGTGCCCAAGGAGCTGTCCATCGCCTCCGAACCACAGAACGTGCCCTCGTTCGACGCGGACGCCCTCTGCTCGCGCTGTCACATGACCTTCGCCCCCCGGGCGGAGTTCTGCCCCCACTGCGGCGCGAAGGTCGGCGAGCATCGCAAAGTGCCCTGGTGGCACATCCACCGCCGCCTGTACGACTGGACGATCGGCTGGGCGTACCGGCCGTCGGCGAGCGTGGCGCTGTTCGCCCTGGCGTTTGCCGAGAGCAGCTTCTTTCCCGTCCCGCCGGACGTGCTGCTGATGCCGCTGGTGCTGGGCAACCGCCGGCGCTGGTTCCGCTGCGCCCTGCTGTGCAGCATCGCCAGCGTGGCCGGCGGCGTGGCGGGCTACCTCATCGGCCTGGGCGTCTGGGAGCTGGTGAGCGACTTTTTCTTCCGCTACATCCCCGGCTTCACGCCGGAGGTGTTCGACAAGGTCCGCCTACAGTACGAGAAGTACGACTTCTGGGTGGTCTTCACGGCCGGATTCACGCCCATCCCGTTCAAGGTCATCACGATCACGGCGGGCGTGTTCCGGATCAACTTCGCGGTGTTCCTGATCGCGGCGGCGGTCAGCCGCTCGGCGCGGTTCTTCCTGGTCGCGGGGCTGATGCGCCTCTTCGGGCCGAAGATCACGCCGTTCATCGACCGCTACTTCAACTGGCTGGCGCTGCTGTTCACGGCGCTGCTGGTCGGGGGCTTCCTGGCCGTCAAGTGGCTGTCGTGAGCGGCCGGCGGCCTCACTCCAGCTTCAGCTCGCGCCCGTCGAAGTCGATCCTGCGCCGGCCGACGACGATGCGCCGGGCGGCGCCGTCGCCGACGCCCCCGGCCGGAGGCGGCCTGCCGCGCTGGAGCGTGCCGACGACGACGTCCCAGCCGTGCAGGCGTACGGTGGTCGATCGCATGCGTGCGGGGGCATCGGTGCCGGCGTTGGCGTCCGGGGCGTCTTCCATCGCCTTCTTCAGTGCCCCGGCGAGTTCCTCGGGCACATCCCCGGCCCCACCGGGCCGGGGCGTGAGGGGTCTTCCATTCTTGTCGAGCTTGACGTTGGCGTAGGCCATCAGGAGGGGCGCACCGCAGCGGCCGCTGAAGTCGGCCGCCAGCGACCCGGCGCTGCGCCCCTCGAAGTCGTCGTACGTGAAGCTGACGACGCAGGCGTGCTCGGGATACTCGCGGACGGTGTGGATGTCGCCGTTGGGCGGGATGCTCCAGGCGAAGCCCGTGTTGACGCCCAGCCCCAGGATCCCCGTCGAGCCGAACGCCTGCACGGCGATGGTGCCCTCCTTCGTGTCCCAGCCGCCGAAGTGCCCGTAGCTGTAGCGCCGGTCGATCAGCCCCGTGGGCATGACCTCGGAGGGGTTGCGTTCCACCGGCGAGCCGTCCGGGCCGATCGGCCAGTTCACGAACGCGTACACCGCGCGATGCGGGTAGTTGATCGCGTCGTAGTCCTGCTCCGCCGGGGGGCGCGGGTCGATCACGTGGTTGTAGAACCACAGCACGGCGGGCTTCTGGGCCTCCGGCACGATGCCGAAGCCCTGGGCGAAGTCGCCGCCGCTGCTCATCCCGCCGCGGCCGAAAACCGGGCTGTGGTACATGCCCCGCTGCATGTTCGCCAGCTTGCCGTCCTGGCGGTTGATCTCGTAGAGCCACTTGGTCAGCAGGCACTGCGCGCCCGGCCAGTTGGCCACGTAGTCCAGCCCCGCCCCCACGCGGAGGGCCTGGAGGTAGCTGACCAGCCCGGTGTTGCTGCTGAGCCGCCCGCAGTGGTGGCCCTCCCAGAACCACGCGGCGTCGCCGTAGCCGTCGATGAGCGCCCGCTTGGCCCGGCGCAGGAACACGTGGTGCGCCCGCGTCATGGCGACCGGGTCGACGCCGCTGTCGCCGAGGATGCCCAGCACCGCCGTCCCGCCCCCGCCGTTCCACGCCCCGAAGTGGTTGCTCAGCGGGCTGTGCTGCCCGCCCTCGGTGCGGAAGACCAGCCCCGGGTTGCTCGGCTCGGCCTGCGTGTAGCCGCCGCTGCCGCCGCCCCAGACCTTCTGCTCGACGGCCTTGGCGACCTTGCGGCGGTAGGCGTCGTCCCAGCCGTCGTAGCACAGGTCGTAGGCCATGGCGACGGCGGCGTAGCTGCTGCCGGCGCGGAGCTTGCCGCCCGGGGCGGCGAAGGAGTACCGCCCGTCGTCGTTCGTCCGCGTGCCGTCGATGGCGAAGTCGGTGTGCTCGCGGGCAAGCTCGGCGTGGCGACGCTCGCCCGTGAGCTGCCAGAGCAGCCCGTAGCCCATCGCGTGCCACAGCGTCCAGTGCCCCTTGCGCTCCAGGATCGCCCGCAGGCGAGCGAGGATCAGTTTGCCGGTGGGCGTGGCCGCGCGGCGGCGCAGCTCCGGCAGGTCGCTTCGGCGGAAGATCAGCCGCGGGTGCTCGTCGGCGGCCGGCGGCTTCCAGCCGGGCACGGGGCTGGGCCAGGGCCGGCGCATGATAAAGCCGTCGGCGTTTCCGGCGACCTGCGAGCGGCTTCGCGGCCCGCTGGTGCTGCACGCCCGCTTGTCGAACACGCCCTTGTACGTGCCGGCGAGGACCTCGCCCTTAAGCCAATCGCCGTCGTCGGCCCGCTTGCGGCCCAGCGTCATCTCCGCGCTGAGCCTTCCCCCGGCCACCCACGGCCCGTCGTTCAGCTCCAGGGCGACTTTCAGGCGGATGGTGTCGGCGTCTTCGCTGGCCTCCAGCAGCGTGCCCTCGTGGTCCATCCAGTTGAAGTTGCTGAGCCGCTTGCCGCGGCGGAAGAACGCCGAGTAGCCCATGACGTAGGGGCGCCACTTCGCCTGCCCGGCTGGGTCGGCGATGCGGGCCAGGTACAGCTCCTCGTCGTGGCCGAGGTTGGGGTTGGGGTTCGGCAGGGCGCCGCGCAGGACCACGTGCACGTCGTGCCAGGGCCGCGGCGGCGCCGACAGGCTGGCCGTCACGCCGCCCGGCAGGCCGTTCACGTACGCCGGGTTGGGTCCCAGGTCGGGCGGGGGCGGCGGGCGCTCGCCGCGGATCAGCCGCTGGGCCTTGGCCAGCGCCGCCTCGCCGTTGGGGTCGCCGATCCTCTCCAGCACGTCCGCCCACAGCTTCAGCTCCTCCATGTCGTGGGCGGTCTCGCGCGAGAGGACCTTGGCGGCGATGGGTCCCGTGGCCGCCGGGCCCAGCCGCACGAACGCCTCGCCGGCCGCCCGCTTGAGGTACAGCGACCGCCGCCCGAAGCCGTAGATCGCCGCGTCGGCCAACGGCTTGACCGCCTCCGGGCCCAGCGCGACGACGGCGTCGATCGCCCGGCGCCGGAGGGCCTGGCAGGCGGCCGCGTCGGGCCTGTCGCGCGAGTACGCCGCCGGGTCGGTCCGCGCGATCAGGCGGACCCAGTGGGCGATCGCCACAGGCCCACCGACGCGGGTCAGCACCGACGCGAGGTTGTCGTACAGCGGGCGCTCCTCGGCCGTCAGCGGGCGGGCGCAGATGAGCCCCACCGCCACGCCCACGTGGCGCATGCCCACGTCGCCGAGGCGAAGGACGTGCTCCGCGGCCGCGGCGCGCACGGCCGGGGACTCATCGACGAACGCGCCCATCAGCCCCTTGACGGCCTCGTCGGTGCCGATCTTCGCCAGGCAGGCGTAGGCGTGAAGCCGGATGGCGGGGTCCTTGTCGCGGACGCCCTCTGCCAGCAGGCCGGCGACGGCGGACTCGTCGCCGAGCTTGGCCAGCGCGTCGGCGGCGGCCTTGCGCACCCGCGGCGACTTGTCGCGCAGGTAGAACCGCGCGACGATCACGGCCTCGCGGTCGCCGATCTCGCCCAGCGCCCACAGGCAGGCGGCGCGGGTGTTGGGGTCGGCCTTGGCCAGGGCGTTCATGAGCGGCCGGGCCGCGGAGGCGACCTTCAGCCGCCCGGCCTCCAGGGCGATCTGCTCGACCGTCGCATCCGGCCCGAGACGTTTAGTGATGGAGGCCATCGTCTCGCGGTGCCCGTTCCGCGCGGCTCCCCCGGCCCCGCCGGACCGGGACGTTCGAGGCGCGCCGCGTCTGTCTGAGCAGCCGGGGCACACGGCCGCCGCCAGGCACAGCAGCCGCGCCGCCGCGCCCGCCCAGAGCCGCAGCGAGATCGTCCCGTCGCCTTGCATGTGGTCCCTTTCGTCGCCGCCGCCGGCTGCCGGCTATCATAGCCCAGCGCGAGACTGTGTCCAAGGCGCCTGTCGGTCCGGCCGGCGGTTAGTGCTTGCGGGGGCGGCCGGCGGGCCGTACACTTCCGCCCCAAACGCCCCGGAGCGGCAAGCCGCCAGGGAAAAGGAACCGCCAGAACCATCAGGGAAAAGGACTGCGCGCCATGCCCAAGCGTCCCGACATCGACCGCGTGATGATCATCGGTTCCGGGCCGATCGTGATCGGCCAGGCCTGCGAGTTCGACTACAGCGGCACCCAGGCGTGCAAGGCCCTCCGCGCGCTGGGCTACCAGATCGTGCTGGTCAACAGCAACCCGGCGACGATCATGACGGACCCCGGCATGGCCGACGCGACGTACATCGAGCCGCTGACGGTGGAGGCGGCGGAGAAGATCATCGCCAAGGAGCGCCCGCAGGGGCTGCTGCCGAACCTCGGCGGGCAGACGGGGCTGAACCTGTCCAGCGAGCTGCACAAGAAGGGCATTCTGGCCAAGTACGGCGTGCGGGTGATCGGCGTGAACGTAGACGCCATCGAGCGCGGCGAGGACCGCTTGGCGTTCAAGCGGACGATGCAGAAGCTCGGCCTGGAGCTGCCGCGCAGCGAGATCGCCCTCAGCGTCGAGGAGGCCGAGAAGATCGCCGCCGAGCTGGGCTACCCGGTGGTGGTGCGGCCGGCGTACACGCTGGGCGGCACCGGCGGGGGGCTGGTCTACAACGTCGAGGAGCTGCGCGTGGTGGCGTCGCGCGGGCTGGCGGCCAGCATGATCGGCCAGGTGCTCATCGAGGAGAGCGTCCTGGGTTGGGAGGAGCTGGAGCTGGAGGTCGTCCGCGACGCGAAGAATCAGATGATCACCGTCTGCTTCATCGAGAACATCGACGCGATGGGCGTGCACACGGGCGACAGCTTCTGCTCGGCGCCAATGCTGACCATCGACCCGGCCCTCCAAGCGAAGCTCCAGGAGTACTCCTACCGGATCGTGGAGGCCATCGAGGTCATCGGCGGCACGAATATCCAGTTCGCCCACGACCCCAAGACCGGTCGCGTGGTGGTCATCGAGATCAACCCGCGCACCAGCCGCAGCTCGGCGCTGGCAAGCAAGGCCACGGGCTTTCCCATCGCGCTGGTCTCGGCCAAGCTGGCCGGCGGGATGACGATGGACGAGATTCCCTACTGGCGCGACGGCACGCTGGAGAAGTACACGCCCTCGGGCGACTACGTGGTGATCAAGTTCGCCCGCTGGGCGTTCGAGAAGTTCCGCGGCGCCGCCGACAGGCTCGGCACGCAGATGCGGGCGGTCGGGGAGGTCATGTCCATCGGCAAGACCTACAAGGAGGCGTTCCAGAAGTCCATCCGGTCGCTGGAGAACGGGCGCTACGGCCTGGGGTTCGCCAAAGACTTCCACTCCCGCCCGCTGGCCGAGCTGCTGACGATGCTCAACGAGCCGACCAGCGAGCGGCAGTTCGTCATGTACGAGGCCCTGCGGAAGGGCGCGACCGTGGAAGACCTGTACGCGCGGACGTACATCAAGCCGTACTTCATCCGGCAGATGAAGGAGCTGGTGGAGATGGAGGAGGAGGTGCTGAAGTACAAGGGCATGATGCCGCCCGACGAGCTGCTGGCGCGGGCGAAGAGAGACGGCTTCGCCGACCGCTACCTGGCGAAGCTGCTGGGGCTGACGGAGAAGTCCGTCCGCGAGCGGCGCAAGGCCCTGGGCGTGGTGGAGGGCTGGCACCCCGTGCCGGTCAGCGGCGTCGCCAGCGCCGCCTACTACTACAGCACCTACAACGCCCCGGACGTCACGACGGTGACCGACCGGCGCAAGGTGATGGTGCTGGGCGGCGGCCCGAACCGCATCGGGCAGGGCATCGAGTTCGACTACTGCTGCGTCCACGCCGCCTTCGCCCTCCGCGAAGAGGGCGTCGA
>Ga0172362_10000780_pt1 | contig 26832 bp, 17 predicted proteins | sample LakKivs1_kivu2a2_FD_114534 | JGI IMG/M metagenome (GOLD analysis project Ga0172362, IMG submission 114534) | Sediment microbial communities from Lake Kivu, Rwanda - Sediment s1_kivu2a2 | ecosystem: Environmental > Aquatic > Freshwater > Lake > Sediment | place: Rwanda: Western Province, Lake... | reverse complement strand
CATTGATGACGACCCTTTGTGCATTGATGGAAGCCCCCGGTATCATCAGGTAAAGTCCGTTATCAAGGGTGTCGTTGGTCAGGATATCCTGGATGTATAGCGAAATGCGAAAACGGTAACCGTTATTGGCATAATTGCCATCATAATAGAGTGAACTTTCGTACTGGTCAGGCAGAAATGAAAGTTTCCCATCACTGGTGATACCATATAATGACAGGTTGCCGGGAGGATCGAGGGTACTTTCGGGGTCGTGATTTTTCATGACTAATTGAGCATCATTGATAGCTATTTTTTGATTTTTCGCCCAGCTCATCAGATAAGGGAATTTTATGACGGTTCTCACCCCGCCCATGCTTTGTAAAAACAGCAGTTGGTTACCAAGGGCGGTGTCGCCGTCGATAACCTGATTCCGGAAGTCAGCAGTGGCATCAGCATAACCATAATGATTGAAGTTGCCAAAACGGGCCAATGCGGTATTGCTTACGGAAATCCTGTATACCAGGGAATTGGTGTCATCATTATGATAATAAATATATATTTTGGAGACGTTACTGTAAAAATTCAGATACAGGATATCACCGGAGCCCGGGGTGTAGACGGGATCTGCTGTTATATAAATCCCTTTAATGTATTGTATGAAAGTGTTGTTATCGGCAAGGATATCTGACGACGCTGTGAGTATCTTATTTCCCAGGATAGTATTCATGGGAACCTGTAATTGAGGTGGATAGGCAATGGAGTCGATGTACACCGAGTCGTTGGGCGCAGGGGTGAACGTATAGTCGGCAAGGAGAGTCGGATCGTAGGCGACCGTTTGAAAAGCATAATACGACGTGTCATATACCAGACTATCGGTCAGTTGATAGATTTTAACGGTTTGAGACGAGAGGGTGTCACCATAATATCCGGCATAGGCAAGGAATAATGTCATGGAGTCACATTGCGGGTTGGGGCCAAAGTCTGGTGCTGCCAGGGCCATGCTGATTTGTGTATAAATGCTGGTCGTGATCCGGCCGAAAACCGGATCGTACATGGAACCAAGCAGGGAATACTGTGTTTCATTGGTCTTGATCGAGTCATTCAGCACGGAATAAGCCACTACCGTTGTCGTATCGCTGTATTCGGCATTGAGGGGTGTGTTACCCACCAGATTAAGGCCGATATTCTGAGGCTCTTTCTTACAGGACCAGGTCACCAGCAATAAAAATAAGATCGTGACGGCAATGCCTTTGTATGGAGACCCGGTTGTTTTCAACATAAAGAAAATTTACTGGTGATAATAACGGCAAGTACAAATAATTATTATCAGGATGCAACCCTTTCCATAAGCAGTTTATCGTAAAAGTCAGAATAAACGTCAATATATTGATCGGGTTTCTGGTAAGGCAATACGGGCTTACCTGATGATTTAACATAATTCAGGATCTCCGGATTGACTTTTTCGCTTCCGATAATGACGGCATCTGAATAATCGACAGCTCCTTTGATCAGGTTCATATAGTTGGGTTTTTTATATTGTTTGAGGTCTTTTTCCGTAATGCCGTTAAATTTGATTTTGCGTGCGAATGTGTCGAAGAGCGTTTCCTGAAAATCATCATTGTATACGGAATAAATGATCCGGGCATCACTGAACAATGGATTATCGATGTAGGCTTTCTTCAGGTAAAGAGGGATGAGACTGGTAATCCATCCATGACAGTGCACAATATCGGGAGCCCAGCCTAGTTTTTTAACGGTTTCAAGAACACTTCGGGCAAAGAAAATGACTCTTTCATCATTGTCGTCAAAAAATTTTCCCGTTTTATCTTTAAATAAAAATTTTCTCTGGAAATAATCCTCATTATCAATAAAATAGATCTGCATCCGTGCTGACTGGATGGAGGCCACTTTGATGATCAGGGGATGATCCGTATCATCAATGATGATATTCATTCCGGACAAGCGGATAACCTCGTGCAATTGATTTCTTCTTTCGTTGATGTTACCATAACGTGGCATGAACGTTCTGATCTCTTTGCCTCTTTCCTGTATACCCTGAGGCAGGTAACGACCGATCAGACCCATTGGGCTTTCTTTCAGGTAGGGTGTAATTTCCTGATTGACAAATAAAACCTTGGGTTTTTCCATTTTATTTATATTTTGCTAATAAAAATGCAAAGTTACTCATAATTTCTTAAACTTTCAACCGACATTATCATGATTTATAAGGGTGTAATGTCGGTAAAATATATGATAATCAAATAGAAACTCAGTATCGACCATTCACCGGAAAATGAAAGAGCCGAGGCCAAAAAATGAAATGAAATAATTGCAATCTTGGTTCTGAAAATTCCCTTTATTTATTTTGTTTTGTCGCATAAAATTTCATTTATATTTGTCTGTTATTTTATTAACAAAACATTAAACTCTCCGATATGCTTAACAAGTTGATTGCAGGGATGCTGCCATTGATGCCGAAACGCTTCGTGTGGATATTTTCGAAGAGATACATTGCCGGTGAAACACTGGATGATGCCGTAAGGGTTTCAAAAGAGCTGAATGGTCAGAAGATCAAGGTAACGCTTGATATCCTGGGTGAATTTATTACCGATCTTAACCAAGCTGAAGAAAATAAAAGACAATACCTGAACCTGATTGATGTCATACAGCAAAGCGCCATTGACGGGAATTACTCCATTAAACCCACTATGCACGGGTTATTGATCGATAAAGAGGTATGTTATAAAAACATTCAGGAAATTGTCAGGAAAGCGGCTCAGTATAATAATTTTGTCCGTATTGACATGGAAGATTCCAGTTGCACCAGCCTTGAAATCGATTTGTTCAGGAAATTAAAGAAGGAATACCCGAATCATGTCGGGCTGGTGGTTCAGGCTTACCTTAAAAGGACACTGGACGACCTGAAGGGTTTGATGGATCTGCACATCCCGGAGGCCCCATTAAATTTCAGGTTATGTAAAGGTATCTATGTTGAACCGGCTTCCATTGCTTATAAAAAATATTTGGAGATCAATCAACATTTTCTGGAAGATCTGGAATTTATGTTTCAGAACGGTATTTATTCGGGTATTGCCACTCATGATAAACCTTTGATTGAAGGGGCGTTGAAGCTTATCACCAAGTACCATGTTCCACGTGACAAATATGAGTTCCAGATGCTTTACGGGGTGACGCCGGAGCAAAGGGCCGCCATCGTCGCAAAGGGATATAACATGCGTGTATACGTTCCCTTTGGCAGGGAATGGTTCGGCTATTCCACGCGGCGTCTTAAGGAGAATCCTAAAATGGCAGGCCAGATCATTAAAGCCATTTTTATCAGAAAATAATGACCGTGGTGATGCCGCTACGCTGTGCGGTTTATTTAGCCATAGTTTCTTCTATATCCTTCACTGTTTTAGGTATGGGTTTCCCCAGGACGCGGTAACCTCCCTGTGTCACCACCACATCATCCTCGATGCGGATCCCACCGATATCCATGAATTCGTTGATTTTATCATAATTGATGAAATCGGTGAATTTTCCGGCTGTTTTCCATTGATCAATCAATTCGGGGATGAAATAAATGCCGGGTTCGACGGTCAGGACGAATCCCGGCTGAAGCTTACGTGCCAGGCGGAGGAAGGCCAGGCCGAACTGTTCGCTGCGGGTGACGGTATGGTCATATCCCACATAATTTTCTCCAAGACCTTCCATGTCGTGGACATCCAGTCCCATCATGTGACCCAGGCCGTGAGGAAAGAACAGGGCATGGGCTCCGGCAGCGACGGCGTCGTCCGTGTTGCCTTTCATGATACATAGATCCTTAAGGCCTTCGGTGATGATCGTGGCGGCTAAGAGGTGGATATCCTTATAGGGCACTCCCGGTTTAATGGCAGCGATAGACTGTGTATTGGCTGAGAGGACAATGTCATACACAGCTTTTTGTTTTTGATTGAACATGCCTCCCACGGGGATGCTCCTGGTGATGTCGCTGGCATAGTGCAAGGCAGACTCGGTACCCGCATCGATGACGAGCATTTTCCCTTTAACCAGGGTGTTGTCATGCAGGTGGTTGTGGAGTGTTTGTCCGTTTATTGAAAGAATGATAGGGAATGCCACTATACCGCTTTTGGCCAGCGAGATGCCTTCGATGGTACCCGCAATGTGGCGTTCGGTGACACCGGGCATGGCCATTTTCATGGCTGTGATGTACATGTGCCAGGTGACTTCAAGGGCACTTTCTATTTCGGCGATTTCATGGTTGTCCTTGATGGAACGCAGGTCGACGACAGCCCTGATCAGCTCTTCGGAGATGTAATCCTTTACATGAGCCGTAAGAATGCCGAGGAGCTGTTTCAGCAGAAGGGTATGTTCACCGCGATACGGGGGCAGGAAATGAACGCGACGTCCGGCTTTAATGGCCTGGTGCAGAAAAGCGATCAGGTTGTCAAAGGGTGCCGTATGGTTAACGCCGACTTCCTGCGCCCGGTCCTTCAGCAGAAGCTGGGGACCCATCCAGATGATGTCGTCGAGGGTGACGTCATTTCCGAAAAGATAATCCCTGTTGGCATCGATATCCATCACCCCCGCCAGATCGGGGTGATCAAGTCCGAAGAAATAAAGAAAATTACTATCCTGACGGAAAGGATAGGTATTTGCCGGGTAGTTCATGGCTGATTCAGGATTGCCCAATATCAGGATGAGCCCCGATTTAAGTTGTGACCTCAGCCGGTTCCTGCGATCGATATATACTTTTTTATCAAACATATGTAATGATTTAAGAATTGAATAATTTGAATATAAGTTGTCCGAATTGCTATCAGTTGCTATCAGTTGCTGACATCAGCCGCTCTATTTCATCGGGTTCAATGGGTATATCCTGCATCAGGTCCACCGGTTTATCATCGACCATGATATCGTTCTCCAGCCGGATACCGATATTTTCCTCAGAGATGTATATGCCGGGTTCGAGTGTCAGGACCATACCTTTTCTGAACGGTTCATATTTCCCGCCCGGATCATGGACGTCGAGGCCGACGGGATGACAGACGCCATGCATCAGGTATTTGAAATACAAAGGTTTGTCCGGATCCTGGTTCATGACATCCTCGGCGGTGAAGAGTCCCAGGCCGATCAGCTCCTGTTCCGTCAGCCGGTTTACCTCCATGTTCACCTTATCGATGCAGTTGCCGGGGACATATAGTTCCTTTGCTTTTTTGAAGACCCTTAGCACAGCCTCATAACATGCCCGCTGTCGTGGCGTAAACTTACCGTTTACCGGAATGGTCCGTGTGCAATCGGCTGCGTAATTTGCATATTCGGCGCCGAAATCCATCAGGATCAGATCACCGTCGCTGCAAGTCTGGTCATTGCTGTTATAATGCAACGCCAGCGCATTTTTCCCTGATCCGATGATCGGTCTGTAGGCATGACCTGAGGATCCGTTCCGGAGGAATTCATGAGTGAGCTCGGCTTCCACCTCGTATTCCATGACGCCGGGTCTGACAAATTTAAGGACACGCTTAAAAGCCTGACCTGTCAGATCACAGGCTTTACGTATCAAGGCCACCTCTTCGGGTTCCTTTACCAGCCGCAGCAAGGTCAATATGGGGGCCAGCCTCTCATAACGATAGGCGGGAAAGTTGTCATTCACGTAACGCGCAAAACGCAGATCCCTCGATGGAACCTCTGTCGACAGTTTGATGTATTCGATCGGATTGAGATAAACAATTTTGGCATAAAACATCAGGTCACGGAACGTGATCTCAAAGTCTTCCAGATCCATCACGGTGTTCACTCCCGACAGCTCCCTAACCTCCTGCCTGGTGTATTTATGCCCCTGCCAGGTGGTCAGGGTTTCATCAGCCCTGATGGTAAAAATAATCTCCCTGAACTTTTCATTGGGATGGTCGGGCGAAATGGTCAGAATACACTTCTCCTGTTCCAATCCGGTTAAATAAAAGAGATCGGAATTCTGCCGGAATGGGAAATATTGATCACCATTGCGCAAAATTTCATCATTGGGGTGGATGATGGCCAGCCCGCCGGGCAGCATGCTTTTCTGCAGTTTTGATCTGTTACGTATAAACAAATCCCTGTTAATAGGTTCGTATCGCATAGTATCAAAGAATCTATTTAAAATGGTTACAAATTGTTCAGGTTCATTGCAGGGAAACGAAATTGTATAATTTTGCCGTTTTGATTACAAAAGAACTAAATTTTCAGGAAGCCGAGGCAACTCACTGTCATTATTTCCATCATTTAAACAAAAAAAGCATGATCAGGTATTCTTCGTTGACGAAAAAGTTCATAATGGCTTTTGCGGGATTGTTCCTGGTTGTTTTTCTCTTGATACATTTAGGCATCAACCTGCTGATTCTCCCGTTGACTGCGCATCATGAGGCGCAATTTGAGTCGGCATCACATTTCATGACCACCAATGCGGTTGTCAGGGTGATCGAAATCATCCTGTTTGCAGGGTTTATCATTCATATTTTTTATGGCATTGTCCTCCAGATACAGAACTGGATGGCGCGGCCGCGGCGATACAGAATTGAGGGCTGGTCGCATACCTCCTTCTTTTCCAAGTTTATGATACACACCGGTGTGGTCATTTTGGTTTTTCTGGTTATTCATTTTATTAATTTTTATTTTGTCAAATACGGCATCACACGGCCACATCCCGGTCGGGCCACCGTCACGTCGAATGAAGATTTCTATCACATGGCAGTGAATCTTTTCACGGATAAGGGTTATTCAATTTTATACATCATCCTGATCATTTTTCTGGGTTTTCATCTGAACCATGCCTTTCAGTCGGCCTTTCAATCCCTCGGATGGAATCACAGCAAATACACGCCTGCCATCAAGTGGATCGGAAACATTTATTCCATCATGGTTACGCTCGGATTCGTGTCGATACCATTATATTTCATCATTACCGGTTAACTCATCATCAATTGATTTAAAAAAGAAAGCCATGATACAACTTGACGCTAAAATACCTGATGGTCCGTTAGCAGAAAAGTGGACTCGATACAGACAATCGGCCAGGCTGGTCAATCCTGCCAACCGCAAGAAACTCGAAATCATCGTCGTGGGCACGGGCATCGCCGGCAGTTCTGCCGCCTCCACGTTAGGGGAGATGGGTTATAATGTGAAGGTGTTCTGTTACCAGGATACACCGCGCAGGGCCCACTCCGTGGCGGCACAGGGGGGCATCAATGCCGCCAAGAATTACAAGAATGACGGTGACAGCATTTACCGGTTGTTTTATGATATGATCAAGGGAGGTGATTACCGTTCGCGGGAAGCCAATGTATACCGTGCGGCGGAGGTGAGCAATGCCACCATTGACCAGCTGACGGCGCAGGGGGTGCCTTTCGCCAGGGAATACGGGGGCACCCTGGCTAACCGTTCATTCGGTGGTATGCAGGTGTCAAGGACTTTTTATGCCCAGGGCCAGACGGGGCAGCAGGTTCTGCTGGGCACTTTTTCGGGTTTATGCAGACAGATAGCCAACGGTACAGTGAAAATGTACCCCCGGCGTGATGTGCTGGACGTGGTAATAGTCGACGGGAAAGCCAGGGGCATCATCACCAGGAACCTGATTACGGGTGAGATCGAACGGCATTCGGCGCATGCCGTGGTGCTGGCCACGGGCGGTTATGGCACCATCTATTACCTCTCGACGCTGGCCGTCAATTCCAACGGGTCGGCCGCATGGGCCGCCTATAAGAGAGGGGCCTTATTTGCCAACCCGAGTTTTGTCCAGATACATCCTACCTGCATTCCCGTGCTCAACGACTTTCAATCGAAACTGACCCTCATGTCCGAATCCCTGCGTAACGACGGAAGAATATGGGTGCCGAAAACCAAAGGCGATAAACGTCATCCAAACGATATCCCGGAAGAGGAACGGGATTATTATCTGGAGAGGAGATACCCTGCCTTCGGCAACCTGGTGCCGCGCGATGTGGGTTCACGTGCCGCCAAGGAAAGATGCGACGCCGGTTATGGTGTCGGAGCGACAGGCCTGGCTGTTTATCTCGATTTTAAAGATGCCATAGCAAAACAAGGGAAAAATGCCATCGCGGGAAAATATGGCAACCTGTTCGATTTGTACCAGAAAATGGCGGGAGAAAATCCTTACGAGCAACCCATGCGCATCTATCCGGCGGGTCATTACACCATGGGTGGTTTGTGGGTTGATTATAACCTGATGACCACTATTCCCGGGTTGTTTGCCATCGGTGAGTCGAATTTTTCGGATCATGGGGCCAACCGCCTTGGTGCCAGCTCTATTATGCAGTGTGCCGGCGACGGTTATTTCATCCTGCCTTATACCATGGCAAATTACTTGGCCGGAGAGATCAAAACACCCAGGATACCCACCTCAACAACTGAATTCGAGGAGGCAGAGAAGGCCGCTACGGATAAAATCGACCGTTTGATGTCACTCAGGGGAAAGCAGACCGTGATGTCATTTCACAAACGCCTGGGCAAGATCATGTGGGATCACTGCGGCATTAACCGGAATGAAGAAGGATTGACATCGGCGTTTCAGATGGTTGATGACCTGGAAAAAGAGTTCTGGCAGGAGGCCAGGATACCCGGAACATCGAGTGAGTTGAACCAGGAACTTGAAAAAGCCCGACGCGTGGCCGACTTTTTTGATCTGGCACGTCTGCTGATCAGGGATGCCCTGGAAAGAAAGGAATCATGCGGAGCCCATTTCCGTGAGGAGAGCCAGACGGTAACGGGCGAAGCCAAGCGTGATGATGAGCATTTTGCCTATGTCGCTGCATGGGAATACCAGGGAAAGGATCAGCCACCTAAATTGCATAAGGAACCTTTGACATTTGAATATGTCGAACTCAAGGAAAGAAGTTATAAATAAAATAATAGCACCCATGAAGGTATATCTTAAGATTTGGCGGCAGAAAAGTGCCGGGGTAAAGGGACGGTTTATGGATTATGTTCTGGATGATGCTTCGCCCGAGATGTCATTTCTGGAAATGCTGGATGCCCTGAATAAAAAACTCATCGAGAAAGGAGAGGAGCCTGTGGCTTTTGAGCACGACTGCCGGGAGGGTATTTGCGGGAGCTGTGGTTTGTATATCAACGGTAAACCACATGGCCCCGAAAAAAAGACCACGACATGCCAGCTTCATATGCGGTCGTTTAAAGACGGCCAGACACTCATTGTGGAACCCTGGCGGGCCAGACCGTTTCCTGTTATCAAGGATTTGATAGTCGACAGGAGTGCCTTCGACAAGATATTATTCGCCGGTGGTTTCATTAACGTTGATGCCGGACAGGCCCCTGAAGCCAATGCCATTGCGGTGAGGAAAGAACGGGCTGAGGAAGCTTTTGATGCGGCCGTATGCATCGGTTGCGGCGCCTGCGTGGCCGCATGCAAAAATGCATCGGCTATGTTGTTTATTTCAGCCAAGGTCTCACAATATGCCCTGCTGCCACAGGGTGAGGTGGAAGCCAAACGAAGGGTGCAACGCATGGTGGCTGAAATGGACAGGCTGGGCTTCGGTAATTGCACCAATACTTATGCCTGTGAAGCCAAGTGTCCGAAGGGCATCAAGGTGGTCAACATCGCCAGGATGAACCGTGAATTCTTTAAAGCAAAAGTCGGGGCACAAAAGGAATCGCTGACAACGGGAGGATTGGCCTAACTTGCTCTGCCGTAAAAATCGTGTAAAGTGATGTTAAAAATGGTTAAGCGGGTATACCCGATATATGAAGTCTTTATATTTGCAGCCATATTTCAAATTTCATTTCAAATGAACGACGACCCGGCGCGATATAGGTCCATAGCTGCCAAATAGAAGGATCCCACCCCTGATGTGTGCTTCCTTCAGTTGGCTATGAAAGAAAGGAGGCATGCATGACTTCTTTTAAAACATTTTACCTCAGTCAGATCATAGGAAAGAAAGTGTTTGACGCCAATGACCGGTACATTGGTAAAGTATCGGATGTGTTGGTCGATCTGGTGTTGCCACCTTCCGAAACTACGACGGAAAGAGCACAGGCGACGGCATTCAGACTTAAAACACCGGCCGGCAGGGCCTGTTATGACATCACCGGCTTCGAGATACAAAAAATCAAAAACAAAATTGGCATCATTGGCACTCATCTGGAGATCATACCACGAGAACGGGAAAACCGTGGTATTTATCTGGCCCGCACGGTCCTGGACAAGCAGATTGTAGACATCAACGACCACAAGCTGGTGCGGGTCAATGATATCCGTATGGTCATGGTCACAACGGGCCTGTACGCCATTGCGGTAGATATCGGTATTGAAGGATTGCTGCGACGTATCGGGGCTGATGCCCTCATCCGGAGAATCCTTTCCCTTTTCGGTCTCAAGATACCGTCGAAATTCATTCTCTGGGATGATGTCGAGGCAATTGATTACAGGAATCTTCACATTAAATTATCCACCCCGTCCTCCAGGCTGCATACCCTTCATCCTTCCGATCTGGCCGACCTCATTGAAGAGCTGGACAAAGCCTCCAGCCGTATGGTGTTTCAATCCCTCGATGAAGAGAAGGCAGCCGAGGTCCTTGAAGAATTGAAGCCCCATGCCCAGGTTCATATGATCGAGAGCCTGCCAGTGGAAAAAGCCGCTGACGTCCTGGAAAAGATGCCGGCGGACGAAGCCGCCGATATCCTGGAAGTTCTTGAAAGCGACAAGGCCGAGACCCTGCTGACGGAGATGGAACAGGAAGCCTCTAAGGAGGTAAGGGAATTATTGAAATATCCTGAAAAAACAGTCGGCAGCATCATGTCGACCGATTTCCTGGCTTTTCATAAATATGAAACCGTCAACGAAGTCTTAAATGCTCTTCGAGAGCAAAAACCGGAGGAAGCCACCTTATACAGCCTCTTTGTGACCGATCTGAAAAACAGGCTCATTGCCAGCTTTTCTTTGCGTGATCTGGTAGTCGTCGAACCTGAACAGACCATCGAGACGATCATGCATCCCAATCCCACGGCACTGTTTGATATGGACAACATCGACAGCATCGCCGACCTGGTCTCCAGGTATAATTTACTGGCTGTCCCTGTCACGGACAAACTGAAAAGGTTACAGGGGGTTGTGGTGGTCGACGATGTCATTGAAGACCTGATCGCCGAAGGCCGGACGAAACATTAAGTATTGTTTAGGTATGATGGTCATGCCGGTAACAAATAAAAAGGGTTTTTTCAAACGGCTTCTCCTGTTTTTAGCCATCCTTGGACCCGGTATCATCACGGGCAGCGTGGATAATGACGCCGGCGGCATCACGACCTATTCCGTGGCAGGCGCCCTGTATGGTTATAACCTGCTCTGGACCCTGATACCATCGTTCATTTTGCTTATCGTCATCCAGGAGATGAATGCGCGCATGGGCATAGTTACCGGTAAGGGTCTGGCCGACCTTATCCGCGAAAATGCCGGAGTGAAGGTGACCTTTTTCATTTTTATAGGGTTGTTGCTGGCCGACATCGGTAACACAACCACGGAGTTTGCCGGCGTGGCAGGCAGTATGTCAATCTTCGGCGTGAGCAAATACATCTCAGTACCCATTATTGGCATCATCGTATGGTTACTCGTGGTGAAAGGAACATACAGGATCGCGGAACGTATCTTTCTTATCTTCAGCGTGACACTTCTCGTATACGTTGTCTCCGCCTTCCTGGGCAAGCCTCACTGGGGCGAGATAGGCCATGCGCTGGTACGGCCGCAGTTTGAATTCAATTCGCGGTATCTGACCTTAGTCATGGGCATGGTGGGCACCACCATCGCCCCCTGGATGCAGTTTTACATGCAGTCGTCCGTCATCGAGAAACACCTGAAAGCGGAACATTTCAAGTACACCCTTATTGATATCATTGTCGGATGCACGGCCACGGTTGTGGTGGCTTTTTTTATCATCGTAGCCTGTGGCTCCACACTCTATAAAAATCATATCGTTATCAATGAAGCAAAAGACGCGGCACTGGCTCTCCGTCCTTTGGCCGGGCATCTGGCCTCGGCGGTTTTTGCTGCAGGGTTGTTCATCGCATCCATATTTTCGGCCACCATATTACCTCTGGCCACGGCCTTTTATATCTGCGAGGCCTTCGGATTTGAAGCCGGCATTAACAAGAAATGGCGTGAGGCCCGTGAATTTTACGTCCTTTACACCGCCATTCTCATCCTTGCCATGTTCATCATTTTACTGCCCCATTCCCCTTTAATCAAGATCACCATATGGTCGCAGGTGATCAACGGGGTGCTTCTGCCCGTCGTGCTGATATGCATGATGCTGCTGGTGAATGATCGCAGAATTATGGGGCTTCACGTGAACAGAAGGCTGAATAACATCATCGGCTGGGGAGCGGTGGTCATCCTCATAGGTCTATCCGTGATCCTTATCGCCATACCATTGATTCACCTTTACCAACCCCAATAATTACATGGCCCAATTTTTATAAGGTGATACCCGTTGCTTATTGATAACCAAATCAATAATTGCCTTCCATCAGGTTTTAATTTTTTCGGTTTTTTACGCTTTTTTTATTGCAAATGTCAAATTTATTTTATACATTTGATTCGTATAAAAAGATAATTATGATGTCTTCTTATACTCAAGCAAGATGCAGACCCCATTATTATTTGTTTACCTGATTATTAAGCATAAACAAACATACTTCTATAACTAATGATGGAGGATAACGCATGAAAAACATTACTTTAATAAAAACTTTTCGGGTAGCATATATAGTTGCCATAATGATGGCCCTTTTCTCTATCTTGTATCCGTTTATGTATGATTATGCCAGGAGTAGACCTCAAGATAGCCCTTCCATACCAGGGTATCAGGTTGATTGTAACCGGCAAGCTGAAAATGTTACTGTGGTTTATTTTGATAAAGAGCATACAGCTTCTTTAATAACCTGGACGAATTTAGGTAATACGAATTATTATTCCATTTACAGATTGTATGCCGGTCAGGAACCTGAGCCGGAAACCTGGATCATGCTGAACGGGATGATCACCGATACCACTTATACCGATACATATTGGCCTGTGCTTGATACGGGATACTATAAATATGCAGTCATAAGTTTTGATCCGGGTAATAATATAGACACTTCATTTTCAAACATTCTAGTCAGGGGATTCAAAGTGACAGTGCATGTTAACATTTGGCCATTGACTCACTATGAAGGTGCACAAGTTTACTTAAGAAACCAAAATGGGAATTCGGATTATATTTATTCGGATGCTACCCCTGCAGACGGGTGGGTGAGCTTTTATGATGTTTTACCTGGGATATATACTCTTACCGTTACTCCTAGTATTTATTATGATGACTGTGTTTTAACGAATGTTTCAGTTTATAATGATTTAACTATCACTGTTTCAATAGACTTATCACTCCAGCCACAGAACTTTCATGTCAACACAGAAACCATGGAAGCCTGCTGGCTCGATCCACAACCGGAGTATAAAACCGTTTATAAAGAAAATTTTGAGATTGGCACTATTCCGACCGGCTGGATACAGGTCTATAAGGAAGACTCTATATCATGGGTGATTAATACGGGGGGGCCTTCAGGCCATCCTGTCCATGCCTATTCCGGTAATTATAACATCTCATTCATGGGATCACAGGCCCGAACAATGATCATAACACCCCCTGTCGATTTAAGTGATGCGTTGTTACCAATGGTTATCTTTTGGCATACCCAGGTGTCGGACAGCACGGGATGGAATCATCTTTCAGTCTTTTACAGGGCCTCTGCTTTCGATACCTGGCATGGTTTGGCATCCTTTGACGGAGAGATTCCTTATTGGAAAAGGGAGTGCATATACTTGCCGGTGACTTCGGAAAGTGTTGGCATAGCCTTCGAGGCCAGTTCAAATGATCCAGGAGGTTTAGGTATTTGCCTTGATGATATTGAGGTAGTTTCAGCATTGAAACCGCAAAATCCTCCCGATATGCAAGGTTTTGTGTGCTATCATCTGTCATTGGACGGTACAGAAGTGGGGACCTATTCAATGGCAGGGTGCCATCCATTGGGTGATGTGCTACCGGGAAGCCATAGTGCCTCTGTATACACCGAATTCACATCAATACATTCGGCACTTGTTATATATTTATTTCATAATTATCCATGCGAATACTTTAATCAGCCGCAGAACTTTACAGGGATGGTTGTCGGTACGGATGTGATATTAACTTGGGATCCTCCCGTAGATTCAGGGTATGAGGGTCATTCACCCAAGGCCCGTGCATTTGACCTCTTGGGCTATAATGTGTTCAGGAACGGCATTCAGTTGAATGAGGAACCGTTGACCTTCACTCAATATGAGGATCACCCTTTTATAGGTGATGTTTTCGATTACAATGTGACGGCAATGTGGGATATGGGCGAGAGCTGCTTCATTGATCCGTCATTTGAAGCGGTGACTGATTGCAAACCTCCTACTGGTTTGACGGCTGAGATACTAGAGGGGGATATTGTTTTATTGTCTTGGGAACCTCCGGATTCATCGATAGGACAATGGATACATTGGGATGACGGTGTGAACTATAGTTCCATTGGCCTGACTCCTTCTGGAAGTTTTTGGGTGGCTTCACGCTGGGCGGTTGAAGACCTGATACCATACGATGGCATGGTGTTGACCAAGATAGCCTTTTTCCCCAATGGAGCCCAGACGCAGTATGCATTGAAGGTATGGACAGGTGAAAATGCTGGCTCCTTAGTTTTGGATCAGCCGTTAAACGACTTAGTTATTGGCGTCTGGAACGCAGTGACATTAGTCACACCCGTTCCTATCGATGCTACACAGGAGTTATGGTTTGGCTATGCATGCATTGATCAACCTGAGGGTGAACACCCTGCAGGCTGTGATGCAGGTCCCGCTGTACCAGGCAAAGGTGACCTGATTACAGAGGATGGTGTGACTTGGGAAACACTCTCAGGCTCAGGGCTAGATTATAATTGGAACATACAAGGTTATGTTACAATCGATGATGACTGGTATAACTTGCTTGGTTATAAGGTTTATCTCTTCGATGAATCGATTGCCCTCGTCCAAGATACGTTTTATTATTATACGTCCCCTCTTACCTGGGGCATCTTTGATTTTTGGGTCTCGGCTTTATATGAGGAATGCGAATCTTACAGAGATGGACCGGCCAGTATAGTGGGTTCCACAACAGCTCTTCAGGGTGTTGTATACGATGCCTTTAATAAAAAACCTGTCCGGGGAGCCGAAGTCAGGTTATTTCCTGAGGGATATTCACTTATCACAGGTTTGGATGGGAAATATGGTTTTTACCATTTTAATGGGGGACTGATCAATATTAAAGCGGATGCTACTGGTTATAAACTCTTTGAATTGGAAACACATGTTTGGTTTGACAGGCTGACAATATTAGATATCCCAATGGTAGATACCTTTGCCTTTTCATTACCTTTTGAAGAGAATTGGGACAGTGGTTCCTTTGAAACACAGAGGTGGACGTTTGATCCCGAACAAAACGGATGGGAAATTGATATTGATACAGGGAATCCTCCCCCCAGCGCCAGGTTCCAGACACTTAACACACCCAGTAATTATAGCTATTCACTTATCAGTCCTTACTTTGATGCGACGTGCGCTCAGGGCAATGTTATACTCAACTTCGATCTTAATATGGAATCGCAAAACCTTACGGGAACCGAGATGCTGACGGTTAAAGTATGGAATGGAAAAGGCTGGATCACTGTTGATGATATTTCTAACCAGTCGTTACAACAATGGCAGAGACACCACTATAATATCACCGGCGATGCCCTGGGAAAGGTGACAAGGTTACGTTTTACGGCACATGGCATCAATCCGGAGGATATCGATTTTTGGCAAATCGATAATATCAGTGTGAAGGACCAGGTTATTTATAATTTATCAGGGATCATTGAAGGTTTGGGGATTCCTTTACCGCCCAATTTAACAGTGACTATCGATAACTATTACAATCTTACACCTGACCCGAATGGCCATTTCGGCATGGATTTATATGAAGGGCTACATATGATCGATATAAATGCCGGATGCCCGCCATTTACATCCGAAATATATCTTCAAAGCGATACGTCCATAATCTGCCAGATAACTTATCCTGAAATGAGCATTGATCCAGGGTCAATTTATGTTGAAACCTCCAGTCTCACTGAAACCCGGTATCTGACCATAGAAAATGACGGTGGTGGTTTGCTGACATGGAATGCCTATTTGCAATATCCTGATGAGATGCCGGCACCGGAAATCACCCTGACATCTTATGACAGAAAAGACCGGGGCATTGCCGGTCTGGATATGAGCCCCCGGTTTACGGAGGTCACGAATGAAAGGGGTGACGGACCATGGGATGTGAGATTCGTTCATGATGTATCGTCAGCATCAGGCGGGTTATGTAACATGTCAGGCGTAGAGTTCGACGGTCAGTATTTCTACACGACTGTTTGGAATAGCGATAAAATATTGAAATTTAATGTTTACGGGGATTGGCTCGGAACCTTTGAGGTCACCGGAGTCGCTCATCTGCGCGACCTGGCCTGGGATGGCCAGTATCTCTATGGTGGTTGCGGCACCAGAACAGAGATTTATAAAATAAGTATCGAAGATTTCACTGTTGTTAAAATTATCAGTACACCGGTTTTTGTCAGAGGTATCGCATGGGATAGTGATAACGATGCATTTTGGGTGTGCGACTGGTTTTCGGATCTGTATCTTGTAGCCCGGGATGGGAATATCATTCAGACCATTACCAATCCCGGGATTGAAAGCATGTATGGATTGGCATACGATGCGGTCACAGGTTCCCCAGCGTTGTGGGTCTTTTTCCAGGGTGCTCCAGGGGCCGTCTTTGCCCGCGTGGATATTGCCACGGGACAGATAACCGAGACACACGACATCTTACAGGATATACCCGGCCTCGAAGGTTATCCGGTCGCAGGGGGTGCCTTCATTTCAACCAACGTTATCCCCGGCATCAAGGTTCTCGGTGGCCTGATCCAGGCCAATAAGGATATCGTATTTGGTATGGAATTAAAACCTACCGGGTGGCTTTCACTTGAAAAATATTCAGGATCGGTCGATCCCGGGGCTTTAGAAGACTTGGCGGTTTATTTCAACGGTGAAGGACTTCAATGGGAACAGACTTACCAGGCTGCCATTCGTGTATTGTCACCATGCACCGGCGACACCGCCAATATCGATGTCGGGTTTATGCTCACCACCGGGATCGATGACCAGGATAATAACAGCCTGATTCAGATCCTTCCCAATCCGGCTGATGATTTTGTCATTATTGAATCAGAAAAGGATATTTATCAAATAATGCTGACCAATTACTTGGGACAGAGATTATTTGAAATGGCTAACTGTCCTAACCATCTGAAGATCAGAATATCCGACTTCAGAAACGGTATTTACCTGATTGGGTTAAAATCACGGGATGGAAGCATTGTCACCAGGAAATTGGTGATTGACAGATAGCGACCGGCCCGGGAAGAGATTTAATGGTGGCTATGTATTCCCAAACCAAAACCGCGTAATTTTACGGTGGGTTACAGGATTATATTTTATGCTATTCAACAGCATCACCGGTCAACATGGCATTAAGCGGCGTCTCATCCAGACGGTTGCCGACAGCCGCATCAGCCACGCCCAGCTTTTTCTGGGTCCCGAAGGCTGCGGTAAGCTTGCCCTGGCCGTTGCCTATGCGCAATATATCAACTGTGAAAACAAGCAGCCCGCAGATTCCTGCGGGAAATGCCCGTCGTGCATCAAATACCAGAAGCTCATCCATCCCGATCTGCATTTTGTGTATCCCGTGGCGATCACAAAGAAAATCACCAAAGATCCACTCAGCAAACTTTTTCTCAATGAATGGCGTGAGATGGTCATTGAGAACAATGCGTACATTTCACTGAACGACTGGTATACCAAAATTGAGATCGAAAACCGCCAGAGCATCATCAATGCTGATGACTGCAATGAGATCATCCGCACCCTGAGTTATAAATCCTATGAGTCGGAATACAAGGTCATGATCATTTGGATGGTAGAAAAACTGTTTCATGCCGCTGCGCCTAAAATCCTGAAGATCCTCGAGGAACCCCCCGACAAAACCCTCTTCATCCTGGTATCCGAAAATCATGACCAGATCATCGACACCATCCTCTCACGGACCCACGTGGTCAGCATCCCCGTTATTGAGGATGAAGAGATATATACTGCTCTGAAAAACAGGTTTCCGGGAAAGCCCGACAATGAACTCCGCGATGCCGCCATCCTGGCTGACGGCAATTACACCGAAGCCATAAGGATATTACAGCAACCCGAGGTTTACGGCGATCATTTCAAAGGTTTCAGTAACTGGATGCGCCTGTGTTACCAGCAGAAAATAGCAGGGATTGAAAAATTTGTCGGTGAGATGGCCACCGCAGGCAGGGAAAGACAAAAACAGTTTCTTAACTATTCCCTTCAATTTGTGAGGGATTGCTTAGTCGTGCAATATGGTCATGAAGAAATCGTTAGGTTGAATAATGAAGAACAAAAATTTGTCAGGAATTTTGCACCTTATGTCAATTCAGCCAATGGCTTTCAATTCGCCGAGGAACTTAACAAAGCCATTTACCATATCGAACGGAATGCCAATCCTTCCATTCTTTTTATGGATTTATCGCTGAAGATAGGTCAGCTTTTGAAGATGAAGCTTGCGTGACAGGCGGGTAAATTTTTGTATTTTTGTTTTATCAAGAGTAAGTGACATGCCGGAGATGCCAGAAGAAAATGGTCAGAATCGTTTCCTGTCGAGGGGATGCTGGACGGAGCCCAAGCTCTATGAAGTGAACAATGATATTTTTGATCACCGGTGCACAAAACTCGACACTTACGACTGGCTGCGCGATGTCATCCTGCCGCCGGGTCAGAGACCTTTTGATTGCGTGGAGGTCCGTTTTAAGAACAGCCGCAAGGATTTTTACCGTGTGCCGGATTGTTTCGAGATATTTGTGGGTGATATTGTGGCTGTGGAGGCCGCTCACGGGCATGACATCGGCATCGTGTCACTGAAGGGGGAGTTGGTGCGTTTTCAGATGCGGAAGAAAAGAGTCAATCCCAAGGCTGAAGAGATCAAGAAAGTATACCGTAAAGCACGCATGTCGGACATTGAAAAATGGATCACCGCCGTTGCAAGGGAGGATGCCACCATGTTACAGGCGCGCCAGATCGCTGTCAGGCTGAATCTTAAAATGAAGGTTAATGACGTGGAATACCAGGGCGACGGCACCAAAGCCATATTTTACTATACTGCCGACGAGCGTGTCGATTTCAGGGAACTTATCAAGGTGCTGGCGGAAGAATTCAAGGTGCGCATTGAAATGCGGCAGATAGGCGCACGTCAGGAGTCGGGACGTCTGGGCGGCTTAGGCACCTGTGGCCGCGAACTGTGTTGCGCCACCTGGATGACACGCTTTCGCTCCGTCACTACCAATTCAGCCCGCGTGCAACAACTTTCACTCAATCCTCAAAAACTGACGGGACAATGCGGCAAACTTAAATGCTGTCTTAATTTTGAGTATGCTACCTACCTCGATGCCCTCAAGGAATTTCCCAATAACGAGATCATCCTTAAGACCAGAAGAGGCGAAGCCATCCATCAGAAAACGGATATTTTCAAAAAGGTCATGTGGTATTCGTACATCGATGATCAAGCCAATGTTCTGGCTATCCCTATTGAAAAAGTGCGCGAGATCATCCGCCGCAACAACAAAGGGGACTATCCTGATAAGCTGGAGGATTTTTCCGATATCAAGGAACAAAAATTGGTTGATTTCGAAAATGTGGTCGGACAGGATGACCTTACACGTTTTGATGAACTGAACCAATCAGGCATCCGCTTTTGAAAGCTATCTTCATCACCAAACATAACCTCATGTTTCATCGACCGGCCATCATCGTATTTTTCTTTTACCTGTTATTCGCATTGCCGATATTCAACGGATGCGATCAGAACAGGATTTATGATGAGTACCGTCATTTCGACAGGGATGTTTGGAACAGGTATGAAACCAAGAGATTTGAAATTGTTGTGAATGACACGGTTTCCTATAATGATTTTTACATTGGCGTGCGCAATACAACCGATTATCCGTATGCCAATATTTATTTATTTATCGACAGCCGGTTTCCGGGCGGACAAACATACCGCGACACCATCGAATGCCTGCTTGCCGACCGTCAGGGGAAATGGCTGGGTCGTGGCCTGGGCAAAATAAAGGATAACCGCTTCCTGTTTAAACGCCTGGTGCGTTTTCCTGCGAAGGGAACCTATGTTTTTTCCATCCAGCAGGCCATGCGAACCGAAGACCTGACAGGCATCGCCGATATAGGCCTGAGACTTGAAAAACACTGATCATGAATGAGATCCTGTGATCCATATGAACAATAAGGGCAATTATAAAAAGTACGTGAGGAATTTCTGGCTTCTTTATACAGGGGTGGTGTTGTTTATCGTCTTCCTGTTCACGGCCATTTCATGGGGATGGCTGGGCTTCATGCCTTCCTTTGAGGAACTGGAAAATCCAAAGTCGAACCTGGCCTCTGAAATCATTTCGGCCGATCAGGTCGTTCTGGGCACGTATTATGTCGAGAACAGGACCAATGTTCACTATACCGATTTATCCCCCGGACTGGTGAATGCTCTGATCGCCACCGAGGATATCCGTTTCAGGAAGCATTCGGGTGTGGATGCCAAGGCTGTTTTCAGGGTTATTTTTGGCGTGCTCACGGGCAGACAGCGTGGCGGTGGCAGCACCATCACGCAGCAGCTGGCGAAAAACCTGTTCCCTCGTAAACCTGACCGTAACATGCTTGAGACCATCATCATCAAGTTAAAGGAATGGGTGACGGCCACCAAGCTCGAAAGGGACTATACCAAGGATGAGATCCTGGCGATGTATTTCAATACCGTTCCTTTCGGCAGCCAGGCCTATGGTATAAAGTCAGCAGCCAGGACTTACTTTGATGAGGATCCTTCCGAGATGAGCATTGATGAGTCGGCACTGCTCATAGGCATACTGAAAGCCCCCTCCTGGTACAGCCCCGTCAGCCATCCCGACCGTGCCCTCTCACGGCGGCACACCGTGCTGCGTCAGATGGCTAAATATGGATTCATCACACCACTGCAGTTCGACACCCTTGATACCGCCCCCTTAGACATGTCACGGTACAGCATCATGGATCATACCACCGGCATGGCCAGGCATTTCCGTGAATACCTGCGGAATTATCTGAATGACTGGTGTAATGAACATGTAAAGCCTGACGGAACACCCTATAATCTCTATAAGGATGGTTTGAAAATTTATACCACCATCAATTCAAAGATGCAGGAGTATGCTGAGAAGGCGGTGAATGAACATCTTGGAAAAGAACTTCAGCCGGTATTTTTTCAGCATTGGAAGGGATACCCGAATGCACCGTTTGTTTTTGAACCCGGTGAGGCCAAAAAGGAGATCAATAATCTGATGATGCAGGCCATGAAACGCAGTGACCGTTACCGCAGTCTGAAGGAGGGTGGCATGCCCGACGATTCGATCATGCTGTCATTCAGGACGCCGGTAAAAATGACCGTTTTTTCGTGGAAGGGAAATATCGACACCGTGATGACTCCGTGGGACTCGATACGGTACTATAAATATTTTCTTCGTGCAGGCATGATGTCGATCGAACCCAATACAGGTTACGTCAGGGCTTATGTTTGTGCACCCGATTACCGTTATTTCAAATACGATAACGTGATTTATGGCAAGCGTCAGGTGGGCTCCACCTTCAAGCCGGTTCTTTACACGCTGGCCATGCAGGAGGGCGATTTCTCACCCTGCTCCGAGATACCTAATATCCAATACAGTATAGAGCTTGACAACGGGGATATCTGGGAGCCGGAAAACACATCGGAATATAAAATGGGTCAGATGATCACCCTGAAAGAGGCTTTGGCTCATTCAAATAACTGGATATCGGCCTATCTGATCAAACGTTATACCCCCCAGGCCGTCGTGATGATGGCACATAAAATGGGCATCACCAGTGACATTCCGCCTGTTTATTCCATCGCCCTCGGTTCGGCCGATCTCTCACTTTATGAAATGGTAGGGGCTTTTAACATCTTCGCCAGCAAAGGCATCTATAAGCAGCCTGTTTTTATCACTCGTATTGAAGATAAGAACGGCAATGTCATACAGAGCTTCATACCGGAACAACATGAGGCCATGAGCGAGGAGACAGCCTACCTCATGCTTGAGCTCATGAAAGGTGTGGTGGAAACAGGCACCGGCATCCGGCTCAGATTGAAATATGGTTTTACAAACCCGATCGCCGGTAAGACCGGAACAACACAAAATTACTCCGACGGGTGGTTCATGGGTCTGACCCCCGACCTGGTCACCGGCATCTGGGTGGGTTGTGAAGACAGAGCGGCACATTTCCGTACCATGGCCCTCGGTCAGGGCGCCAACATGGCATTGCCCATATGGGCCATTTACATGAAAAAAATCTATGCCGACACCACCCTCGATGTATCGCAGGGCGATTTTGAAAAACCTTTGCGACCCATATCGGTCGATCTTGACTGCTCAAAGCATAAGGCTAAAGCAGGCAGGAAAAATCCCTTTGATGATGAAGGGTTCTGACATCTTTGTTATTTTTGCCCTGATCTTATATTTTGCCTGATATGATCTATGGTAAAAAAGTGGTGACCGTTCTGCCGGCATACAATGCCGGTAAAACACTCAGGCAGACATACAATGAAATTCCGTTTGATATCGTGGATGAAGTCATCCTGGTGGATGATAAAAGTGTCGATGATACGGTCAGTGTGGCACAGGATGTCGGGATCAGCCATGTCATCATTCATGAAACCAACAAAGGTTACGGCGGCAATCAGAAGACGTGTTACAACAAAGCCCTTGAGATGGGAGCTGATATTATCATCATGCTTCATCCTGACTATCAATATACGCCCAAGCTGATCGCTTCGATGGCTTACATCATTGCCAATGATCTTTATCCTGTCGTTTTGGGATCACGCATCCTGGGCAAGGGAGCCTTAAAGGGAGGTATGCCGCTCATAAAATATATTTCCAACCGGTTACTGACATTCATCCAAAACATCCTGTTAAATCAGAAGCTGTCGGAATACCATACAGGTTTCAGGGCATTCTCAAGTCAGGTACTCAGATCCATTGATTATGAAGCTAATTCAGATAATTTTGTTTTCGACAACCAGATGCTGGCACAGATATTTTACGCCGGATATGAAATAGCTGAAATAACATGTCCCACCAAATATTTTAAGGAAGCCTCCTCCATCAATATCAGGAACAGTACGATTTATGCCATTGGCGTTTTAAAGGTTTCCATTATTTATTTTTTTAACAGGATAGGCCTCATAAAAACAAAAAGTCTCAGGAGAAAAAATCATTGACTATGAAGAAAACTCCTCTGTCACTGACCATTGCACTGTTCCTCGGATTCATTATTATCCTTTTCAATTTTATTTATCTGCCTTCCAATATTCTATCATGGGATGTCTTTGGCTATTATTTATGGTTACCTGCCACATTTCTTTACGGCGATCTCGGATTGAAGGATGTATCAGTGGTTCACCATATCATTGACATGTACCATAATACAGCCACTTTTTATCAGGCTGTCCAGTTGCCCTCCGGCGACTGGGTCATGCGTTACACGATGGGCATGGCTATCATGTATTTGCCTGCTTTCCTGGCAGGACACCTGATCGCATTACTTTTCGGTTTCGCAGCCGATGGTTTCTCCGCGCCTTACCAGTATGCCGTTCTGATATGGAGTATACTCATTACCCTGGCAGGTATTTTTATTATCAGAAGAGTCCTCCTGCATTATTTTAATGACCGCATGACCGCCTTTATCCTGATCATCCTGGTTATCGGAACCAATTTTCTTTATCATGATGGATTTTATGGTGCCAATGCCATGAACCATAATTACCTGTTCACCTTATATGCCGGGCTTCTATGGTATACCCTTAAATGGCATGAAACACCCAGGTTCAGGTACGCTTTGGCGATAGGTATCGTTGCAGGCATGATCATTCTTATCAGGCCCCCCGAAGTGGTGTGTGTGATGATACCACTGCTTTGGGGAATAACGGGTAAAAACTCTGTCAGGGAAAAACTGCAACTGATCAGAAGGAAGAAAGGTCAGGTTATCACAGCCGCCCTGATTACCGGGTTGATCATATTCCTGCAGCTCCTGTATTACAAGGTTTACACCGGGAAGTTCATGTTCTACAGTTATGGCGGCAATGCCGGTGAAGGATTCGAATTCCTCAACCCGCCGACATTAAAATTTTTATTCAGTTTCAGAAAAGGCTGGCTTATTTATACACCGGTCATGATTTTCCCGATTATTGGATTTTACTACCTCTACAAAAGAAATAAACCCATCTTCTTCCCCCTGTTCGTTTATTTTGTCATTAATCTGTATATCGTATCCAGCTGGTCAACATGGTGGGGCGGTGAGACTTTCAGTCAGAAAAATCTCATACAGTCATATGCCATACTGGCTTTGCCCCTTGGATACTTCCTGGACGCTCTCGCAAAAGGGAGAAGACCTGTCAGGATAAGCATCGGATTGATCATGTCATTTTTCATAATTCTGAACATTTTCCAGACGTGGCAAATCCTGAATGGTATCCTGGACCCTTACCGAATGACCAGGTCATATTATGCCAGGATTTTTGGCAAAACCAAAGTCAGCCCGGAGGATAAAAAGCTTTTGTTGGCAGAACAATCCTATACCGATACGGATACGTTTACCGACATTGAGGATTATGACGGGCATATCCTGCGTAATCTTGATTTTGAAATCGACGGATCGGAATATGCTCTGAAACATTACTCCACAGCTTTTGCCCATTCAGGACATTCATCGCTGAAAATAGACAGTACCCTTGAATTCACACCTGATATAAAAGCACGATTCAACGACCTGACCATGAAGGATCATGCATGGATAAGAACCAGCGTATATATTTATCCGGTGGAGGATTTGAAGGGTAAATCTATTTTTCTGGTCGTTACATTCCAGCATAAAGGAGCTAATTATAAATACAGGACCAGTGATATCTCCGGTCTTGATCTCAACCACGATGAATGGAACAAAATCACCATGGATTACATGACCCCTTTTCCCCGGACACCACGCGATAATCTTGAGGTTTATGTATGGAATCCGGGAAAGGCTTCAGTGTATCTGGATGACCTGATGGTCGAAGTGTATGAGAGAAAATTTTAGGTGTCCCAGGTGATAAATACGGTGGAATGTCAGTAGGCAAAAAATCTTTAATCGGCTATTTACCGGGAATCACAAACGGGGTAATCATTCTTATTATTCTTTTATACATAGGGATTGCCCAGGATTGGAAAAAGCCCAACAGAGTCATCGAAAGCGATGTCATGGGTTATTATTTGTATTTACCGGCGGTGGTCATAAATAATGACCTAACACTGCAGTATATTTCCAAGAATCTTGATTTTTACAGGAACAGGGTATGGTTTCAAATTATCCCTGATAATAAAAAAATTATACAGTATACATACGGACTATCATTGCTGTATTCTCCTTTCTTCCTGACAGCTCATTTAGTCGCCCCTGTTTTTGGTTATGAAGCCAATGGTTATACTGTACCGTATAAAATTGCACTTTTAGCCAGCTGCATTTTTTACATTATCATAGGGTTGATCTTTTTAAGGAAAATTCTTTCAAGGTATTTCTCCCCCCTGGTGGTTTCCATAACACTATTCTCTCTCGCCATAGGAACCAATCTTTTATATTACGCGACCACAGAAGCTCCTATGTCGCATGCCTACAATTTTACGCTGGTGGTTCTCTTCCTGTACCTAATGATAAAATGGATCGAAAAGCCTGCCTGGCTCACAACCGTTCTGCTTGGGCTGATCACGGGTCTCATCACTCTGATACGACCCACCAACGGACTCGTCATTATTCTTTTTTTCCTGTGGGGTGTGACCTCTTTACGATCTTTCCGCGAACGCCTTATTTTTTTATTGCGCTCGTCATGGAAGATCCTTCTGATGATGGTGGTTTTTATTATAGTTTGGATTCCCCAATTTCTTTACTGGCATAAGATCACAGGTTCCTATTTTTTCTTTTCATATGGTGACCGGGCCTGGTTTTTTTTCAACGACCCTCAAATTGTCAATGTGTTATTCAGTTACCGCAAGGGATGGTTTTTATACACGCCCCTGATGATGCTCTCAATCATCGGGATTCCTTTCCTGCTGAAATATTTAAAGGAATCCTTTCTGGCTGTGACGGTTTTTGCGGTTTTGAATATTTACATTATCTCCTCGTGGTGTTTCTGGTGGTATGGCGGCAGCTTCGGTTTGAGGGCCTTTATCGACACTTACGGTATATTGGCCCTGCCCCTGGCAGGATTCATTACATGGATACTTAAGCGGAAGATCATTATCAGGATTGCCCTGTTGTTTCTATTAGTGGTGATGGTGGCACATAATAATTTTGAAATAGCCCAATATAAGAACGGGGCTATTCATTTTGTATCCATGACCAAAAAGGCCTATTGGGAATCGATTGGAAAACTGAAACCCACACAACAATTTTACAAATACCTTGAATTTCCGGATTACAATGGGGTTGAGAAGAGAATACATGAGGCCAAAATGAAAAAAGAGGAGAAAAAGTCATTAAAAAAATAACACTAAATTTGCCCGTCTTTT
>Ga0172362_10000779_pt1 | contig 26835 bp, 15 predicted proteins | sample LakKivs1_kivu2a2_FD_114534 | JGI IMG/M metagenome (GOLD analysis project Ga0172362, IMG submission 114534) | Sediment microbial communities from Lake Kivu, Rwanda - Sediment s1_kivu2a2 | ecosystem: Environmental > Aquatic > Freshwater > Lake > Sediment | place: Rwanda: Western Province, Lake... | reverse complement strand
TTTCCCGTCGCCGTTGACGTCGGCGGCGGCCAGCCAGGCCGCTCCGGGGGCATCCAGTTTGCCCAGCAGCCGGGGCGGGCGGCGGAAGACCTCCGGGTCGACGTGGTCCAGCAGCGTGCCCTTGCCGGCCTTCAGCTCGGCCAGGTAGCCGGCGAGCGCCGCGGTGCGCCCGGGGAAGGCCTTGATCGCGTCGTATCGCTGCTCGACGCGCCATGCCTCCTGCTCGCCCGGCAGGCGTTTGGCCAGCAGCCAGCAGTCGGCCAGGTGCACGATGCCCATGGGCTGGCCGGCGGCCTTGCCGACGAACAGCACGGCATCCTGGCCGACGGCGACGGCGGGGAAGACCTCGGCCGGCTTGAGCACCTGGACGAAGAGCTGCCGCGGCGGGGCGGGGCCCTTGGCGGCCGACTGCACGGTGACGGCCGCCACGCGGCTGTCGGGGCGGAGCGAGGCGACCTTGCCCACCCAGACCGACTGGGAGGTCTTGTACATGTCGGAGACGGGGAAATCGACCTTGATGACGGCCCCGGCCGGGGCGGCGCAGACCAGCAGAACCGCGGCGATGCCCCCCGCTGCGCCGAGGCGGGAAACGGTCATTGGCGGCCCTTTCGTGATTCCTGCCGACCCGCGGCATCAGCCTGTTGAACGCGCGCGTAACCTGCCGGGTTCGCGGATCATTAACAAGAGTGGTTTCAGGGCCGCTTCAGACCGTGGAGAACGCGATGCGACCGGCGACAACGACGTTACGAGGGGCAGCAGTAGTTCTGGCGGCGGGGGCGGCGGTCTGGGCGGCCGGGCCGCTGCACGCACAGCAGGTCAGCCCCGACGACGCCGCGCTGGTGCTGCTGCACAGCGCCCGGCGGGCGTACAACGAGGGACAGTTCACCGTCGCCGCCCAGCGCTTCGGGGAGTTCCTCAAACAGTACGCCTCGCGCCCGGAGGCCGGCTCGGCCAACTACGGCCTGGCTCTGGCGCTGCTGGAGGCCGACAAGCCCGACTACGCGGCCGTGCAGAAGGCCCTCCAGGCGGCCATCGGGCGCGGGGACTTTCCCGACCGGCCGTTCGCGATGCAGTACATGGGGCTGGTGCAGCGGGAGCTGGGGAGGCAGCAGTTGGAGCAGGCGGCGGGTCAGCCGCCCCAGAACGTCAAGCGGATGGAGGACGAGGCCCGCCGGCGGTTCGGGGAGTCCGCCGCGAGCTTCGCCGCCGCCGCCGAGGGCCTGGGCGCGCTGGCCAAGGCGCCGGCCGACCCTAACGCGCCTCTGGGCGAGGTGCTGGAGCGGGCGGCGCAGGCCCGCTGCGACCAGTGCGAGATGCTCCTGCGCTCCGGGCGCGACCAGGAGGCCGCACAGGCCGTCGAGGCCCTCGGCAACCTGGAGTGGCTGCCGCGCGCGCGCTGCCACGAGCTGGCCTGCTACTACCGCGGCTATGTCAAGTTCCAGGCCGGCGGCTACCGCGAGGCCGGGCGCATCCTGAGCGGCCTGGCGCCGTTCGGCCAGCCGTTCGGGCCGCACGCGCGCTACCTGCTGGCGCGGGCGCACCACATGGCCGGCCAGCGCCCCGAGGCCGTCGCGCAGTACGAGGCGGTGATCAGCGACTACGAGGCGCGGCGCAAGGCGGCCGAGGGGGCCCTCAAGAGCCCCCAGGCCCTCTCGGCGCCGGAGCAGGCGCGCCTGGTTGAGCTGGTCAAGGGCCCCCTGCCCGACTACGTCGTGCGGGCGAGCTTCTACTCGGCCGTGCTGACGGCGGAGATGGGCCGCCACGCCGAGGCCGCCGACCGCCTGGCGGCGTTCCTCAAGGGCAACACCGGCTCGTCGCTGACGGGCGAGGCGCAGCTCCGGCTGGGGTGGTGCCAGCTTCAGCTCAAGGACTACGCCGGGGCGATCAAGACGCTGACGCCGCTGGCCTCCGACGAGCGCCTGTCGGACCGGGCGTTGTGGTGGATGGCGCGGGCGCGCCTCGCCGGCGCCGACCCCGCCAACGCCCAGGCCCACGCCGAGGCGCTGCGGGCGGCCATCGAGCAGCTCAACGCCGCCGCCGAACGCGCCAAGGCCCTGGCCGTCAAGGACGCCGCCGCCAAGGTCCGCCGCGCCGACATCCTGATGGACCTGGGCGACGCCCGCCAGCTCGCCCGCCAGTTCAACCAGGCCTGCGAGACCTACCGCGCGGTGATCGAGGAGCGAGGCAACCCCGACCGCCAGGAGGAGGCCCTCCAGCGCCGCGTCGCCGCACTGCACTTCTCCGAACGTTACGCCGAGTCCGATTCCCTCGCCCAGGACTTCGAGCGGCGATACCCCAGGAGCACGCTCCTGCCGGCCGTGCTGTTCCGCAAGGCCGCCAACGCCCAGGCACTGGCCGACGCGGCCGAGAAAGACCCCAAGAACCCCGACCCGCGGCGGAGGGCCCAGGAGGCCAACCGCTGGGTGGAGGAGGCCATCGTCCGCTACCGGCGCGTGGTGGAGGAGTTTGGCGAGTTCAAGTACGCCCACGCGGCGCGGTACGGCTGGGCGACGCTGGAGTACCGCCAGGGCCGATACGCCCGCGCGGCGGCGGCGCTGGCGGGCATGGCCGAGCCCGACCGCACCGGCGAGCTGGCCAAGGTGTCGTACCTCCAGGCCGACTGCCTCATTCGCACGCTTCCCGCCGAGGCCGACGACGCCCTGACGGCCGAGGAGCTGGTGCGCGGCGCGACGGAGGCGGCCAAGCTGCTGGAGGGGTTCCTGGGCAGCGCGGGCAAGGACGCCGAGGAGGCCCCCGACGCGCTGCTGAAGCTGGGCTACTGCCAGGAGCGCCTGGCGATGATCACGTCGCAGGACGAGCATCGCAAGGCCGCCTGGGCACAGGCGCGGGCGACCTACGAGCGCTTCCAGCAGCAGTTCGCCAGGCATCCGGAGCTGGCGACGGCGACCTACGAGCGCGCCCGCTGCCTGGAGATGCTCGGCGACGTGAACAACGCGATCAACGAGCTGCGGCGGTTCGCGGGCGACCCGCTGCGGCAGGCGCCCGTCGCGCCGCTGGCGATGGTGCACCTGTCGCGGCTGTGCCAGTCGCAGAACCGCGCCGCGGAGGCGGTGAACGTGATGGCCGCCTCGCGGGCGCAGTATGAAACGGCCCTGGCGGGCGACCCGGCCCGGCGCCCGTGGGCGGCCATGCTCGTTTACGAGCACGCCCTGGCGCTGCGTGCGGCCGGCAAGCCCGCCGAGGCGGCGGACATGTTCGACGCTTTGGCGAAGCAGCCGGCCGCGACGGCGGGCGACTGGTCGGCCAGCGCCGCCTGGCGGGCCGCCCAGTGCCGGCGGGAGGAGATGCAGGCCAAGCTGCGTGCCGCGCGGGCCGTCCTGGAGCGCCCCGGGGCGCCCAAGCAGGAGCTGGACGCCGCCCAGAAGGCCATGCAGGAGGCCCTGCGGGCCATCCATTCCACCATCGACACCATGGAGGCCCAGGCCGACAACGTCGCCCGCACCGCGCGCGGCTGCCGCACCCACCAGCGGCTGCTGTACGAGCTGGCCTGGTGCTGCCGTGCCCTGGCCGAGGGAGAGAAGGAATCCGCCCGCCAGCGCATGCAGGAGCGGGCGCGGGAGCGGATCAAGGCCCGCCCGGCCAAGGCCGCGCCCTCCGGCGCCGCCGAGCAGCCGCCCGGATGGGACCTGCCCATCGTCGGCGCCGAGGCGGTGCCCATCCAGCCGGCCGAGGCCGCCGCCCGACGCCACTACCGCGAGCTGATCGCCGTCGCGCAGCAGGGCGACCTGGCCGCCCGAAGCCGCCTGGAGCTGGCCGAGATGGAGGCGCAGCGGAGGCAGTACGACTCGGCCACCAGGCTGCTGACCGAGGCGCTGGAGAAGTCGCCGCCGGAGGACCTGGCGGCGCGGATACACCTCCGTCTGGCCGAGGCGGCCCTGGCGCGCGAAGACCTCAAGGCCGCGCTGGACCACGCGCGGGCGGCCGGCGGCGCCGCGGCCGGCAACGACGCCACGCAGGCCGCCAAGATCGGGCGATACCTGGCCGGCGAGACGGCCATGCAGAAGAAGGACTGGGCCGAGGCGGTCAAGCAGCTCCTGCCGTTCCGCGACAACGCGGCGTTTCAGGACTCCCCCGGCGTCAGCGACCGGGCGATGCTGCGCCTGGGCCAGGCGTTCGCCGAGGCCGCCCAGTGGGAGCAGGCCCGTCGCAGCCTGGAGGTCCTGCGCCAGCGCTTCCAGCGCAGCGACTGGGTGCCGGAGGCGACCTACGCTATCGGCTGGGCCTTCGAGAGCGAGAAGCGCTGGGACGACGCCGTGCGGTACTACCAGGAGGTCACGCGGCGCAGCGTGGCCGAGACGGCCGCCAGGGCACAGCTCCGCATCGGCCTCTGCCGCCTGGCGCAGGACAAGGCGGAGGAGGCGGCGGCGGAGCTGATGGCCGTGCCGGCGACGTACGGCTATCCGCAGTGGAACGCCGCGGCGCTGGTGGAGGCGGGGAAGATCTACGAGACGCTGAAGCGAGCCGACGAGGCCGTGCGGGCGTATCGGCGGGCGCTGAAGGCCGCGCCCGACAGCCCCGCGGGCCTGGAGGCCCGGCAGAAGCTGGAAGGGCTGACCCGTGCGGACTGACCGAGAAAACAGGGACGCGCCCCATTTTTCGCGCCGCTGTCTTGCCGCCGCGGCGCTGCTGCTGGCGCTGGCGGCGCTGCCGCCCGCGCGGGCCGAAGCGTACGTCGAGGCGGCCTATCCCCTCGGCAAGCTGATCGCCGAGTCCACCAACATCGTCCTCATGCGCGTCGAGAGCGCGGAGCGCCCCGCCAACAACCTCGTCCTCCGCAAGGTGCGCGACATCAAGGGCACGCACAAGGGCGAGACGATGAAGCACAACATCGGCCAGAACGGCTTCCACCCGCGCGAGTGGCAGACCGTGATGGCCTGGGCGAAGGTCGGCGAGACCGCCCTGGTGTTCCACAACGGCGGGGCGGCCGAGGTGTGCATCCACAACTACTGGTACCAGCTCTACGCCGGCGACTGGTGGCGCATGAGCCACGGCGAACCGTACCTCTTGCGCACCTTCGCCGGCCGCCCGGAAAAGCTGGCGACCATCGTCGCGGCCATGCTCACCGGGCAGGAAGTGCTCACGCCCTGCATGGCCGACGGCGACAAGAACGCCCTCCAGCTCGGCAAGGGCAGGGTCCAGCGGATGAAGGCCAGCCTGAAGATCCAGGACTACAACCCGCAGCGCGACTTCGCCGGATGGGGCGTGGAGGAGTTCACGCCCATCGGCGACATGCCCGGCTTCACCCACTACGCCCCGCTGAGCGACCTCGGCCACCAGCCGTGCGGCATCGCCCCGGCCGACATCGACGGCGACGGCAAGAACGACCTGTGCCTCTACGGCCTGTCGCGCGTGGTGGTGCTGCAGAACGCCGGCGGATCGATGACGGAAGTCTCGCTGGGCGCCAACGGCCCGGCGCGCTGGGCCGGGTGGGCCGACTTCGACGCCGACGGCAACAGCGACCTGCTGTTGGCCACGCCCGCCGGGCCTCGACTGCTCCGCAACCGCAAGGGGCAGTTCGACGATCTGACGGCCGGGCTGCCCTGGCAGGGCTACTACAACCTGACGGCCGGGGCGTGGCTGGACTACGACGGCGACAAACGCCCGGACATCCTGCTGGCCGACGGCTTCCAGGGCCTGCGCCTGTACCGCAACGTCACCCGGGGCGGGCCGCCCGGCGCCTCTCCGCGGCCGCCCAAACCGCCTACGCTGGGGCCGTGGTACGTCATCGGCCCGTTCGACAACCCCAACTCGCAGGGGTTCGATACGGTCTACCCGCCGGAGAAGGAGATCAACCTCGGCCGGCAGTACGAGGGCAAGGCCAAGCGCCGCGTCGGCTGGCGCCCGATCGACATGCGGCAGGCGCCCGACGGGCAGGTCTGCGAGCTGACCCGCTTCGCCGGCGACCGCGAGAACTTCGCCGTCTACCTCTATCGCGAGCTGACCTTCCCGGCCGCGACGGAGCTGCCCGTGTCCTTCGGCAGCGACGACACGCTGACGGTGTGGCTGAACGGGCGGCAGATCGTGGCGCAGAACGAGTACCGCGGCTGCATGCCGGACCAGGCGCTGGTGACGCTGCGGCTGCGGGCGGGGACCAACCGCCTGCTGCTGAAGGTCTGCCAGGGCAGCGGCCAGTGCGCGTTCTACTTCGCCACGAAGGGACCGGCCGTCAGCGTGCCCGACCTGTTCGAGGACGTTTCCGACCGCGTGGGGCTGGGCGCCGGCGGCGTGGCGGGGCGCTGGTGCCTGGAGCAGGTGCTGGTGGCCGACTTCAACGGCGACGGGCGGCCGGACATCCTCTACGCCGCCTGCCCGCCGGGCCGGCCCGGCGTGGCGCTCAACACGCCCTCCCGCTTCGTGGACGTGCCGGACTGCGGGCTTGCGTACGACGCGGGCGGGGCGGCGGCCGCCCTCGGCGACTTCGACGGCGACGGCAAGGCGGACCTGTTCGTGGCGCGGCCGGGCGGGTGCCGGCTGTTCCGCGGCCTGGGCGGCGGGCGGTTCGAGGACGCCACGGCCCGCAGCGGCGCGCTGGCGGCGACGATCGCCTGGGCCACGTCCGCCGTCTGGACCGACCTGGAGCGGCGCGGGCGCCCCGGGCTGCTGGTGGGGTGCCTGAAAGGCCCCAACCGCTACTTCCGCAACAACGGCGACGGGACGTTCACCGACGCCACAGACGCGCTGGGGCTGTGGCGGCGAATCTTCAGCACGCGGGTCGCCGCGGCCGTCGATGTCAACGGCGACGACGCCCCCGACGCCATCTTCGCCAACGAGGCCCTGCCCTCCTGCGTGCTGCTGGGCAACCCCACGCCGCCCGGCGGCAACGGCAACGGGAAGTGACCGACACGATGGCGCAACGCACAGGCATACCGGTCGGGGTGGTCCTTCTGGCGGCCGCGGCGTGGCTGGCGACGGCGCAGCCGGCGCAGGCGGACTGGCCCACGCATCGCGGCAACGCGCACCGCACGGGGTGCCTGGACGGCCGGGGCGGCCCGGCGGCGCCCGTGGTGCTGTGGGCCTACACCGCGCAGGAGCACTACGTCGCCTCGCCGGTCATCGACGGACACCGCGTCTACCTGGCCGGGCTGGGGGCGTTCAACACGGGGGTCTTTCACGCCGTTGACCTGGCCGTGCGGTCGGAGAAGCGCGTGGCCTGGTCGGCCGCCGCGCCCTTCGTGACGCGCCCGACGGTCAGCGCGCCGGCGACGGGAAACGGGCTGGTGATCTTCGGCGACGGCATGCACCAGACCGACGACGCGATCCTGTACTGCCTGCAGGCGTCCGACGGCATGCCGCTGTGGCGGCTGGACGTGCCCGGAAAGCTCATCCACATGGAAGGCGCGCCCACGCTGGCGGCCGGGAGAGTCTACATCGGCGGCGGCGACGCCGGCGTCCTGTGCGTCGACGCCACGCGCGTCGTGCTCGACGGCAAAGAGATGGACCTGCCCGGCGCCACGGAGATCATCGCCAAGCGCCGCGAGGAGCTGCTGGCCAAGTACGAAAAGGACAAGCAGACCAACGGGCAGTTCGCCGTCGCGCCGGGACCGGAGGCGCTGCCCAAGGCCGCGCCAAAGCTGCTCTGGCAGGCGGGGGCCAAGCAGTGGCACGTGGACGCCCCGACGGCCATCGTCCGCGACCGCGTGCTGGCCGCGTCGGCCTACCTCGACGACGAGAAGATCGGCAAGCGTTGCCTGCTGTGCCTGCGCAGCCGCGACGGGACGGTCCGGTGGGAGCTGCCGCTGGAGATCAACCCCTGGGCCGGGCCGACCGTCGCCGACGACGCCACCGTCCTGGTCGCCTGCAGCTCCATCCGCTACGACCCGCACGCGGTCAAGCAGGCCAAGGGCGAGGTGGTGGCCGTCAATTTCAACGACGGCAAGGTCCGCTGGCGGCGGGCGCTGGGCGGCGGGGTGCTGTCGGCCGTGGCGGTCGCCGACGGCCTGGCCGTCGCGGCGGCGACGGACGGCAAGCTGTACGCCCTGGACCTTGGCAGCGGCGAGCCGCGCTGGACGCACCAGGCGGCGGCGCCGTTTTTCGGCGCGGCGGCGCTGGCCGGCGGAGTCGCCTATGTCGCCGACCTGAACGGCACGCTCCACGCCGTACGCCTCTTCGACGGCAAGCAGCTCTGGGCGCTGGACGTGCTGGCCGACAAGGGCGTGCTGGCGCCCGGCATGGTCCTCGGCTCGCCCGTCGTGCACGGCGGGAGAATCTACCTGGCAAGCTGCAACGCCCTCAGCAAACGCACCGACCTGCCGTCGGCGCTGGTCTGCGTGGGCGACCGCGCCGAGGCGGCCGACCTCGCCGCGGCCGTGAAGGTCCAGGTGGACAAGGCCGCCGGGACGGTGACCGTCCCCTGCCGCATCGCGCCGCGCAAGCTGCCGAACCTCAACGAGATCTACCCGATCGAGGTGATGGCGACCTACCCGGCCCCGCGCGGGCAGAAGGCCCACGAGACCGTCGTCACCTTTGAGGTGACGCCCAGCGAGGTGCACAAGGCGCTGGAGTCGCTGGGCCTCAAGCCCGGCTCGCCGGCCAAGGGAGCCGTCAACGTCGCCCGCGGGCCGCTGGTGGAAATCTTCCTCGCCCTCGACCTGCCCGGCGGCATGAAACGCGCGCTGCCCATCGAGCGCACGCTCATCGACCGGCGTACCGGCAAGCCCCTGTCGCGGATCAGGTGGATGTTCACCGGCTCGGCCGACCGGCTCGTCGGCGAGGGAAAGCAGAGCATCTACGGCGCCGACGCCGGCGGGACGCTGATCGCCCTGTTTCCCGTGACCGACGAGACCGTCTTTCAGTCCAGCTTCACCATGCGCGAGGAGGGGATGCTCAAGCTCGACACCGACACCTCGCTGCTGCCGCCGGAGGGCACGCGGGCGCGGCTGATCATCGAGACACGCCCCCGCCCCGTCGAACCGGCCGCCGCCGCACCGGCCGACCAGCCGTTCGCCTACATCCAGCCCCTGCGACCGCTGCTGGGCGGGCCGCTGCCGTGCGCCCGCTACGCCCTGGGCGACGCCGTGCTGCGGCAGCCGCTGCCGCCGGCCCGGCCGCAGCGCCTGGAGCTGCTGAGCTGGGAGCTTCTCCGCCCGCTGCCGCTGCGTCCGGAGGCCGACGAGCCGCCGCTGGCCGCCCCGCCGTGGTCGCTGCGCTCGGCCCGGCGGCACCTGCCGACCGTCCCCGCCCCGCGGATCGAATCGCCCTCGCTGGCCGGCCGGCCCCTGCTGCCTCCCGACAGCCTCTACGACGCCGGCGGCGAGGAAGCGGAACGCTCGCCCGGCCAGCCCGGGCGCGACACCGCCCTCCGCTCGCGCCCGACCCCCGGTGTGGTCCACGCGCCGCTGCTGACGCTGCACATCCCCGACCCATTCGAGGCCGACCGCGCGCTGGCCATGGAGGAGCTGGCCCCCGAGCAGTCCGGCCCGGCCGAGCCGCGCCGCGACACGCTGCCGCGCCCCGTCCTGCCCGTCCCGCCGCCCCCGCCGGCCGCCAAGGACGCCAAACCCAAGCCCAAGTAGGATGTGCGGGTTCCGGCCGCCAGGCCGGGTTCCGCACACGCGCACGGCTGGCGCCGGCGCACGGGAAACGCGGATTTGCGGGGCGATCTCCGGCAGGGGGTGTCCGGATACCCCCGAGGCGTCGTTTTTCGATTTGGCGCGCGTTTGGCCGTCGACCGGCCGGCGAAACGAGCGCCGATGGGGCGAGCCGCTCGTCGCGTCGGGCCCGGCGGGCGGGTATGCTGTCCGCCGGCGCGATCCGGGCGGCTGTGGCCCCCCCGGCGGCGCCGTGCGGGAGAATGCCATGATCGCCAAGCGACCGGGGGCGGCGCAGGCGTGGGGCGCCGCGGGCGTCCTGGCGGCGCTGGCGTGCGGGGCGGCGGCCGGGGCGGGCGAGACGGCGACCGTCACGGTCCAGCCGGCGCGGCGATACCAGACGGTCCTCGGCTGGGGCAAGACGACGCCCTGGCTGGCGGGCACGGCGCTGCTTCGGCGGCAGGCGATCGAGCAGGCGGTGGGCGACTTCGGCATCAACCGGCTGCGGTTCGAGGGGTTGTGCGGCAACGGGCAGGGGCGGCAAAGCTGGGAGTGGCGCAACGACAACGGCGACCCGCGGCGGATCGACTGGGCGGCGTTCAACACCGCCCAGCTCGACGCCCGCGCCCGCGACTGGCTGGTGCCGTGGAAGAAGGCCGTCGAGGCCCGCGGCGAGAAGTTCGACCTTTACGTCAGCCCGTCGTTCTTCCAGGGCGGCTCCAGCGGCGACCTGCCGCCCTGGATGCTGCGCGACCCGCAGGAGTACGCCGAGTGGGCCGAGGCCCTGCTGCTGCGCCTCCGCGACGCGCACGGCATCGAGGCCGACTGGTACTGCATCTGCAACGAGGCGGGCAACAACAACCGCTTCACCCCGCAGCTCGTCATCCGCTGCGCCAAGGCCCTGATGCCCCGCCTGCGGGCGCGCGGCCTGCGGACGATGCTCCAGTATCCCGAGTCCGTCAACGCCCACGTGGCCCTGAGCTACCTCGCCGCCGCCGGCGACGACGCGGAGTTCTGGAAGTCCGTCGGCCTGCTGAGCTACCACTGGTACGGCGGCGACAACCAGTCGGCCATGGTCAAGCTGCGCGACCTGGCAGCGCGCCGCAAGCTGCCCACCGCGCAGAGCGAATTCATGGGCCTGACCATCGACCACCTCTACGACGACATGGTGCTGGGCGGGGTGTCGTACTGGGAGGTGTACGGCCTGGCCGGGCCGGACTACCAGGCGGCCCTCGGCGGCGCCTCCAGCGGCACGTTCCGCGGCGGCAGGTGGTACTGGCGGTTCCGGCAGGTGTCGCACCACGTGCGGCCGGGCGCGGTCCGCGTGGGCTGCGAGTCGAGCGACGCCGCCCTGCGCTGCCTGGCGTTCGTCGGCGGAGGCAGGCCCGCGGTGGTGCTCATCAACACCGCGGCGCCGCACGCGCGCCGCGGCGTCACCATCGCCGGCCTGACGCCCGGGCGCTACGGCGCCAGCCATTGCGTGGGGACGGCGGCGTTCGAGGAGCTCGGCCCGCGCAGCGTCGACGGCGACGGCAGGCTGACGGTCGCCTTGGCGGCCGATTCGGTGCTGACCGTCTATCCCCTCGGCAAGGGCAACCTTCCGCCAGTCATCACCGAGTGGAAAGCCAGGCCCGACTTCCTGCACCTGCCGCGTTCGGCCGTGGAGCTGGTCTGCCGCGCGACCGACCCGGAGGGCGACGCGCTGTCGTACGCCTGGTCGGTGGTCAGCCAGCCGGCGGGGGCGAAGGCGGTGCTGGCGGCACCGAATGCGGCCGCGTGCCGGGCAGAGGGGTTGAGCGCTCCCGGCGACTGGCTGTTTGCCGTGGCGGTCGGCGACGGTGCGAGCACGGTCCGTCGCGAGGTGCTGGTGAAGGTCTTCCGCGGCAACCAGCCGCCCGTGCCGACCGACGTGCACAACCGCTGCCCGGTGCAGGTGCACGTGGCCGACGGCGGAACGCTGCTCCGCGGCGGGGCGTGGGACGTGGAGGGCGACCGGCTGACGTTCGGCTGGAAGGTGCTGCGCCAGCCTGCCGGCGCGGCCGCGAAACTGGAGACGCCCGACAGGCCCGCCTGCCGCGTCGGCGGAATGAACGTGGCGGGCGAGTACGTCTTCCGTCTGACGATCAGCGACGGGGCGAACACGGTGACCGCCGACCACACCGTGCCCGTCTACCCCTGATTCGGGGCCTGTCAGCTCGACTTCTGCCATTCTCGGAGCGTGCCAAGCCGAAGTCACCTCTGCCAGTTCCGCGTAACCTGCCCGTTGCAAAGGCGCTTACGTCAGTTTCGCCACTGCGCGTACTGGGTAGAACTGCTCGTCGCCCCTACACGCTCACGCCCAGCAGCGACAACGCACGAGCCTGCAATTCCTGCGTCCGGGCTCTGCGAGGTCAAGCCAACTCGCATCGGGCCATGTCGCCCGGCCAGAGCGCGCTCGGCCGTTGCCACGACGGCCCGCGCGCGGCACGTCACGCTCCGTGACGGGGCGCTTCGAGTGCGGTGCGGCCGCGTGGAGGTATCCGTCTGGCTGGCGATCCGTCCGCGAAGTGCCAGCAGCGCGGGAGGTCGTCGTGTCTGCGCCGCGAAGGGCGTTGCGTGGGCGGCCCGCCTGAACGACGGGTCCTACTCCCATCGGCCGGGGCGGCGCCTCGGGCCACGGGGCCGTGCAGTCCATCGCCGCGCTGGCGTGGCGGCAGCGGGGGCGGTAGGCTGGGGAATGGGGCACTGCCGGCAGGCGACAGAGAGGCGCACACATGGGAGATGCGTGCAGGATGACCCGGCGGCGCCTTTTGGGCGCCGCGGCGGCGGCGACGGCTGCACCGTATGTCATCACCTCCGCGGCGCTCGGCGGCGGCGGGCGCCCGCCCGCCAGCGACCGCATCGTCATGGGCGCCATCGGCGTCGGGCGGCGCGGACGCTACGACCTGAAGGCGTTCCTCGGCCACGCCGACGTGCAGGTGGCGGCCGTGTGCGACGTGCAGGGCGAGCGCCGCGCGGCGGCCAAGCAGGACGTGGACGCCGCCTACGGCAGCGGCGACTGCCGGACGTACATCGACCTGCGCGAACTGCTGGAGCGGCGCGACATCGACGCCGTGCTCATCGCCACGGGCGACAACTGGCACTCGCCGGCGTCGGTGCTGGCCGCTCGCGCCGGCAAGGACATCTACTGCGAAAAGCCGCTCGGCATGGCCATCGCCGAGAGCCGCGCCGTCGTCGAGGCCGTCGGCAGGTACGGAGTCGTCTTCCAGTGCGGCACGCACCGGCGCAACGTCGGGCAGTTCCGCTTCGCCGTCGAGCTGGCGCGCAGCGGGCGGCTCGGGCGGCTCACCGTGCTCCATGCGGCGAGGTCCACCTGGTGGGTGGAGACCTACCGCGACGACCTGGCCGGCGAGCCCCCGCCTCCGCGCGAGCGGCTGGACTGGGACCTGTGGCTGGGCCCGGCCCGCCGGCGCCCGTACAACGCCAGGTACCTCGACCGCATGTACTGGGGCGGGCACCTGGACTTCGCCGGCGGGTCGATCACCGAGTGGGGCAGCCACACCGCCGACCTGTGCCAGTGGGCCAACGACGCCGATGACACCTCGGCCGTCACCTACGAGCCGACCGGCGACACCGTTGCCGCCCGCTACGCCAACGGCGTGGAGCTGCTCTTCGTGCCCAGCCAGGGGGCGATGCACATCCGCCTGGAGGGCACCGGCGGCTGGGCGCTGGCCAACGACGACGGCAGGATGGAGACGCACCCGGCCGGCCTGCGGGCGCTGGGGCACGGCTTCCGGAAGGCCTACCACCCGGCCGATCACGTGCGGGACTTCCTGGACTGCGTGCGCAGCCGGCGCGAGCCGACGTCGCCCGCGCACGTCGTGCACAGGTCGCTGACGACCTGCCACTGCGCGAACATCTGCCTGCGTCTGGGGCGCAAGCTGCGTTGGGACCCGGCCAGGGAGGAGTTCGTCGGCGACGACGAGGCCAACCGTCTGCGCAGCCGCCCCTGCCGCGCCCCGTGGCGCCTGTGAGGGTCACTTCGCCGCGGCTGCCGGCGGGACGCTGACGGCGAGGATGAGCAGGTATCCGTCGCTGCGGCCGCGGGGCTTGTCCGGCAGCGCGTCGCGCAGCGGGGCGCCGCTCTTGTCGGCCCGGCCGACCAGGGCGAAGCGTCCGCCGCCGAGGTCGGCCAGTTCGAACGGCCAGACGCCCGGCAGTGCGGCGCTGAAGACCAGGTCGAGCTGGGGCGAGTAGAGGCGCACGAAGGCGTTGGGGTTGTCGGCGCCCGCGCCGCGCGACCAGGCGTCGTCGGTGAAGGCGAACTGGCCGCCGTTGTAGCGTCCGACGGCCAGCACGCCGCCCGACGGCGCCGCGGCCAGCTCCGTCACCCACGCCCACGGCCCGATGCGCGTCGCGGCCAGACCGCGCCGACTGGCCAGGTCCACACGCTGCACCTGCCCCCAGAAGTGCATCAGGCCGACGTGGAAGTTCGGCCCCTTGACGGCGGCCTCGAAGCGGCTCCGGTCGCCGCGCGGGCTCCAGCTCATCACCGTGTTGCCGCCGTCGGCGTGCAGGCCGGCCAGGACGTTGCCGTCGGCCTCGATGGCCAGGGCCGTCACGGCGGTGTCGGCCACCTGCCCGCCCATGCGGTTGCCCCCGCCGGCCAGCGGGTCCTGCTCGTAGGCCCGCCAGGTGGTCTGCCCGTCGCCGGGCCGCAGGCGCAGGACGTACGGCGCCCACCACGGCTCGTTGCTGGTGGCCGAGGCGGACCAGCCGCACACGAAGATGTTCTCGTCGGCGTCGAGGCGCATGCGGTGGGTACGCGGGTTGCCGTAGTGCGGCAGCCACCAGCCGTCGCGCAGACGGGCGGCGACGTTCGGGTCGGTCGGCGGGGTGTAGATCGACCTGCGCCACGCGCGGCGCGACAGGTCGCCCGACAGCCGGCTGACGTAGTCGCAGACGTCGTAGAAGCCCAGCCGCCCGGCGAGCTTGTCCTTGCCGGCGGTGCGGCGGCGCTCCTCGTCGCTGAGCGTGCGGAAGTAGCCCCCGTCGTGGCAGACGATCACGTCGCCGCCGCGAAGGACGGCCAGGTGCGTCGGCTGCCAGCAGTGCTCGCGGAAGCCCCCCTCGTGCGGCCGCCCGCCGTGCGTCTGGGCCAACTGGCTGCCATGGTGCAGCACGCGGAACTTCTCCCACACCTGCTGCCAGCCCTCCAGATACGTCCCGCCGCGAAGCTCCGACAGGTCGGCCGAGAAACGCAGCACCACGGGCGCGCCGCGGCGGCCCAGGCCAGGCCGGCCGGCGATGGGGTCCCTCCGCGCCGGCTGGGTCGTCGGCTGCGCCGGTTCCTCCGGCGCCAGCGGGTAGGCCGACATCAGCCCGCTGCGCCCGGCCAGCAGGGGCGCCAGCGCCTCGGAGGCGTAGCCCGCCGCGTACACGCCGCCGGCGGCCGCACGCACCGTCGTCAGAATCGCCAGCCCGCGGGCGAGCTGCGCGCAGTGCAGCACCTTCCGCCCGTCGGCGGAAAGATGCGCCACGAAACCCCGCCCGCAGCCCGGACGCTCGGCGTCGCGGCCGAACGTGCTGATCTTCGGCCGGCCGGGCAGGTCGGCCAGCGCCGCCCCGGCGTTGCCGACGACGTAGAGCGTTCCGTCCGGCCCGGGCGTTGCGCCCTGGAGGTCGTCGTCGGCCTCCGTGCCGAGCAGCCCCGCGGCGACGATCCGCACGGGCGCCTCGGCCGCCGGCAGGCGCGCCGCCCCCAGCAGGGCCGCCCCGGCCAGCACGATGCTCGCGATGGGTCTGGCCATCTTGTCTTCCTTCCGCACGACTGAACCGCCGCTACCATACCGCGCCGCGGGCGCGTGCGCTCAGACGTTGCCGAAATCCAGCGTCTCGCGGCGCTGGATCTTCGCCTCGTCCAGGACGATGCCCAGCCCGGGCCCTTCGGGCAGGGCCATCTGGCCGCCCTCGGGCTTGTGCGCCCGCCGGTGAAAGAACTGCATGTTGGCCAGGTGCCCGAAGAGGTGCTCGACCATCGGCACCACCGCGGGCGGCTGGGCGGCGGCCACGTGCAGCGCCGGCAGCACGCCGTGGCCGTGGGCGATCACCGGCACGTCGAAGGCGCTGCACAGCGAGCAGATGTGCACCTGCTCGGAGATGCCGCCGGTCCAGTCGGGGTCGGCCTGGATGAAGTCGACCGCCCCGGCGGCCAGTAGCTCCCGCACCTGCCAGCGCGTGTGCACGTGCTCGCCGGTGGCGACGGGCACGCCGCCGTCGCGGCGGATGCGCCGCAGGCTGGCCACGCGCTCCGGAAACGCCGGCTCCTCCAGGAACATCGGGCGAACGCCCGCAAGCTCGCGGGCCATCGCCACGGCGTAGTTGACGTCCCAGCCCATGTGGGCGTCGAACATGAGACGGTAGTGCGGCCCGACGGCCTCGCGCACCGCGCGGGCCATCGCCAGGTTGGCCGCGAAGCCCCGCTCCCCGTCGGCCGGACCGTTCGCGAAGAACCACTTCTGCGCCGCAAAGCCCATGCGGCGGTGCTCGTCGGCGGCGGCAGCGGCGGCGGCGGGCTGGACCGAAAAACCCAACATGCTGGCGTAGGCGGGCACGGCCGGGCGCGTCGGCCCGCCCAGCAGCCGCCAGACCGGCAACCCCAGCACCTTGCCCCGCAGGTCCCACAGCGCACAATCGACGGCGCTGACGGCCGCGACGTACAGCCCCGACCGCCCGTGGCGGTTGATGCGGTACATCTGGTCGAGCAGGGCCTCGCCGGCCAGCGGGTCGCGCCCCGGCAGGAAGCCCGCCAAAGCATCGTGGATGAGCATCGCCTGCGAGCGCAGCAGCGGGCCATACAGCCCCTCCGGGCCGTCGCCGGCGCGGACGGCGAGGTAGATGGCCCGCCTCTGCCGCGGCCCGGGCGCCGGCGGCTGCACCTGCGGACGGTACAGGTCCGGGTAGACGTCGCACGGCTGGACCGACCGCTGCCCGTCGCCGCTCGCGGCCGCCTCGCCCTCGCCGACCAGCCGGAACAGCTCGACGGATGTGATCTTCATGCGCATGTCTCCCGGGCGGATGGCCGCGGCGCCGCCGCCACCGCGGCACGCGGCGCCGGCATCCCAAGTCCTGCCGCCCCGTCCGTAGCCTTCCTCCCCGCCTTCTCGTCACCGCATGGTCGGGAAGCACACGAACGCTTCTTTGTCGATCTGCCAGTAGGGCACGTACTCGACGCCCGCCACGCCGTCAACGGCGAAGTGCAGCGGCTTGCCGGCGACGCCCTTCAGCCGGCCGGGCAGATCGGGCGCGGGAATGTCCAGATCCTCGGCCCCCAGCAGCGCCAGCAGTACCGGGCCGTACAGCAGCGCGTAGCGGTCGTGCTGGGCGTCCTGGTCCAGGCCGCTGTAGCGGACGGTGCGGAAGGGCATCGGCAGCTCGAAGGCCACCGTGTCGCCAGGCCGCCACTCGCGCTCGAGCACGGCGTAGCTGCCGGGCTTGCCCTTGGCGGCGGACGCGCCGTTGACGGCGAAGTCCACGTCGCGGCCGGCCCAGCCCGGCACGCGGATGCGCAGCTTCATCCGCGTCGCGGCCGCGGCGTCGAACTTCAGCGTCACCTTGCCGCTGAACGGGAAGCCCGTCGTCGCCGCCAGCGTGACGTCCCGGCCGGACTGCTTCCACGCGATGGTCGAGGGGGCGTGGAGGTTGACGTACAGGCCGTCGGGAGCGATCGAGTAGATGAACTGCGGCAGGCTGGCGATGAGCGGCACGCCCATCACCTCGCAGCAGGTGTTCTGCGATCCGGCCGGGGCCTTGCCGCCCATCAGGACGCCGTGATAGCGGATGTTGCCCCGGGCGTCCTGTGCGGCGAGGATCGCGTTGAGCAGCTCGGCCTCGATCTCGTCGGCGTACTTCGCCTCGTCGGGGAAGAATTGCAGCAGGCGGTGGTTGATGTCGGTCCAGAAGACGCTGCCGCAGGTCTCGCCGGTGTGGTGGGGGCCCTTCCACTTCGCCGCGGAGCTGGCCTGGTGCCTCAGGTAGCACGAGTCCGGCGGGTAGCTGCCCGGCCCTTCCTCGCAGATGCCCAGCGTCCCGCCGACGCACAGGTAGTGATCGTGCACGATCTGCCAGGCGCCCTTGGCGGCCTCGATGTACCGCCCCGCGCCGGTGCCGCGGTAGTGGTCCAGCCAGGCCTTGTACGCCAGCAGCACGTAGCAGTGCGGCACGTGGCAGGGGTAGTAGCACAGGCTGAGCGGGTCGGCCTTGCGGGCGGCCTCGACGATGCAGTCCTGCACGAGGTAGCGCTCCTCGCAGACCAGGTCCTGCGGCTTGCCGGCCGGCGAAAAGTACATCAGCATGCTGCCTTCGCAGGCGTTGGCGCAGTTGTGGGCCGAGCTGCTGAACGGCCCGGCCAGCAGGCCCGCGCAGTACGGCGAGGCGTACAGCCAGTCGTAGAACCTGCGCATGACGGGCAGGGCGTCGGCGTTGCCCGCCGTCGCGGCCGCCACCATGCCGCGCGTCAGGTTCACGCGGTCGTAGTTGCGCCGCTCGTCGAACCAGGCGTTGCGGCTGGGGTTCATGTTCTCCTCGGCAAACGGCATGCAGTAGCCGTCGTCGCGCTGGCGCGCCTTGACGATGCCCACGAGCGTGTCGACGATGGCCCGCATGTCCTTGCGCTCGCCCCAGCGCAGGCTGTTGGCGGCCCCGCCGAGCATCCGGCCCTCGCTGGACGCCGGCAGGTGCCGCTCCCAGCCGCGCTTCGGGAACTTGGCCTGCCAGTCGGCCTTGCCGGCGAACCAGCTTCTGAGGTACTCGATGTTGCGGTCGAAGCAGACGCGCAGCGGCCCGCCGTCCAGCGCCACGCCGCGCGGGGGGGCCTTCGCCGCGTACGCCACGGGCTTCCACTGTTCCGGCTTGAGGTACGCCCGCTTGCCGGAGACGATCAGCTCCATCTCCGCCGCCGCCTGCTGCCGCAGGCTCGCGGGGTAGTTGACGGGCTCGGCCGCCTCGAAGGCCTCGATGCGCAGCATTCGCCCGGCCGATCTGGGGTTCCTGTCGCGCCGGATGACGATGCGCAGCTCGTGCGTGCGGTCGGCGGGCAGGCCGTCCCGCTCGAGGAGCACCTGCCCCGCGGCGGCGGCGGGGGCGTAGGTGTCGACGGTGCCGGCGGGCTTGCCGTCGAGCAGCACGTCGGCCCGTCCGTGGTCGGGGCCCTTGCCGCCCAGCCAGCGCACGGCGGGGCCATTGAACCGCAGCACGCACGTGGCGGCCACGTCGCCGCACTGTCGCGCGGACGGGCCGAACAGCGCCGCCGCCGCCGAGGCCCGCCCCACAAGCTCCCGGATGCCCGGGGGCAGCTCGGCGCCCTTCGGCGCCGCGGCCTGGCGGCTCGGCGCGGCCCACCGCCCCCACAGAAGCACGCTCGGATCGTCGGCTGTGATTCGCTGCATGGCGGCCTCCCTGGCGGGCGCCTCGGCCGGCAGACCGGTCGTGCAGGCCGAGGCCGACAGGAACAGTGCGACAATCACCGCCCTGGTTTCGCGCGTCTGCGTCATCGAACATGCCCTACTGCGCGGGCGAGCGGGGCTTCGCACCGGCATCAGCGTCGGCGGAGACGATCTGCGGCGGCACGATCGTCCTGGGGTACATCACCGAGTCCTTCGGGTCGGCCACGTCCACCATGGGCACGCCGTGCAGCAGGAGCTTGCCGCCGCGCAGCTCCAGCGCGTCGTTCATCTGCGCCCGCCCGTCGGAGAGGATGCCCTTCTTGAGCCGATCGATGCCCTTGTCGTCGCCGGTGTTCTTGCGCTGGCGGTACGGGGCCAGGTCCGATTCCATGCCCCGCCGCCGCGATACGTGCCACCGGACGGCCCCGCTGGCGGCGTCGAGGCAGTAGAAGTGGATGCCCCCCTCCAGCTCCTCGTGCCGCCCGGCCGAGCAGTACAGCTTCTCGCCGTCGAGCACGACGTTGAAGACCGGCCCGGCCGACTCGACCTGCCCGAGGAACATCTGGCGCCGGTCGCTCGGCGCGGCCAGGAAGCGCCACGCCTGCGAGCCGTCCTTCAGGTGGACGGCGTACACGCAGCCGTCGCAGCAGCCGAAGATGGCCAGCCCGCCGCGTATGGCGGGCGGCGCGCCGATCCGCCCTCCGGCGACGAAGTTCCACACCTCCCTGCCGCCGCGCGACGCGGCCAGCCGGTGCTCGTGAACGTGGGCCACCAGCGTCAGGTCGCCGGCCCGCACCGGCTCGGTCCGCGTCAGCCCGTAGCCGGCCCAGTGTTGGATCGGCTCGCTCCAGCGGAAGTTGGTGGTGAACCAGAAGGCGGGCGCGCCTTGCGGCAGTCCCCAGAACAGCGCGGCCGCGGCCTTACGCGCCTCGAGCTGGGGCTGCACCGCGCCGATGGCCGCGGCGCCGCCCCTGCTCAGGCGCCGCCCGTCCGGCAGGGGCTGCGCAGGCGCAACGGCGTAGAACGCCCCGCTGCCGCGGATGAACTGGTCGCAGCCGCACATGGGCGAGACGCCGAACACCGAGCCATAGGAGGCGGCTGCGCGCTCGCCGCACTTCTTGCCGAAGCAGCGCATGGAGACCCACTGCGGCCAGTCGGGCTTACGTTCCACCGGCACGAAGTTCCGCTTGCCCATGAACCAGTTGAGCGTGGCGGTCGGGGCGTCGCAGGCCGACTGGTTGGTGCCCCCGCTGCGCGGGGTCGGGTCGCGCTCGCCCGTGGCCAGCATCAGGACGCCGCCGAAGACGTTCGTGCCGACGCGGCCCAGCCAGATGCGGTCGCCGATGATGTGGTAGCCGATCATGGGACGCACCGGCTTCTCCCACACGCGGCTGCCGTCGGCGGCGCTGAGCAGGATCAAGCCCGCCTCGTGCGGCAGCAGCAGGTAGCTCCCGTAGGCGGCGAAGTCGTAGTGGAACAGCACCTCGTGGCCCCGGGGGTACTTCAGGCCGCTCAGGTCGGTCCGCCACAGCGGCGCGCCGTCCTTCCACTGCCATGCCTCGCCGCCCACCAGCTCCGCCGTGCGCGACGCCCAGCCGCCCTGCCGCGCGGGGCCGATCTTCGCCGTCAGCGCCACCAGCCGGTCGCCGGAGACGGCCGCCTTCAGGTACTGCGTGTCGTTGCCCGCGCGCTTCTGCCAGAGCGCCGCTCCCGTGGCGGCGTCCATGACGACGATCCGATCGCGGATGAGCTGGACCACCTTGCCGTCGTGGACAAGCACCATGCCCCAGCCGAGCATCTCGTTGGCCCACTTCTTCCAGTCGGCGTTCCTCTCGGCGCTGCCGGGCCAGTCGGCCTTGCGGCACACCACGCCCTTGTCGAACACGCGCCGCACGGCGCCGGTCCGCAGGTCCAGCGCCGTCAGGGCGACCTTCTCGTCGTCGGTGAAGTCGTAGATGTAAACGCGCCCGCCGGCGGCCACGAAGCTTTCGGTGTATCTGCCGGCGTAGGGATAGCGGGCGCCGGCCGGCAGGACCGGCCGGTGCCACAGCAGCACGCCGCTGCTGACGTCGCGAGCCCACAGGCGCAGGCCGGCCAGCTCGTCGGCGACCTTGGGCCGGCCCAGCAGGTAGGCCGGGTTGATCTGCACCGCCACGCCGTCGGACGTGCGGAAGCCGCCGATGAGGTTCATTCCGAACGGCCCGTCCGCCCAACGGAAGGCGTTGGGCGGGCCGACCACCAGGTCCTTCGACACCGGGTTGCCGGAGGCGTCGTAGTGGTAGTGCGTCCAGCAGTCCACGTCCTTCGGCGCGGGCTTGACGGTCTTCGTCCATCTCCCGCCGCGCTTCAGATACGCCACGCCCTCGTAGCCGAGCACGCGCTCGACCTCCGCCGGCGACGGGGCCGCCTTGCCCAGCGCGTCCAGATCGGCCACCAGAAGGTTCACGATCCGGTCGTAGTACGGCAGCGTCGCGGCCGTCTCCACCTCGCCGATCGACGCCAGGCCGTAGAGCTTCCGTTCGAAGATATGCTGCCGCGCTTTGGCTGCCGCCTCCGCCGACAGCGCCAGGCCGTGGACGACCATCTTCGCTTCGTTCGTCAGGCCCGCTTCCAGTTTGCCGTCGGTGGTGCCGACGACGACGGCCAGGCCGGCCGGGACGCCGGCGGCCCTGATGACCTGCTCCGCTGCAGGCCAGTCGCCGGCGCCGGCTCGCCCGGCCGCCGCCAATCCCCCTGCCAGCACGCCCGTCAGCCACGCCGTCGCGCGGGTCTTCATCGCCGTTCTCCCAGTGACAGGTCCTTCTCGCGGGCCAATCGTATCAACCCCGCGCGGCGCGGGGGAGGGCCGGCCGTGGTTCAACAGGAAGGCCGCCGCCCCGTCGGGGGCGGGTCGCCAGGAAAAGCCAACTGCCGTGCGACGCTGCGAATTGACGACGCCGGTGCTGTTGCTGACCGCGTGGGCGGCGACCGCCGCGGCTGCCAACGAGCCGGTCCCCTACGGCCACGCCGACTTCTACCCCGCGCCGCAGCGGCCGGCCGGGCTGCAGGGCGACGGGAGCGGGCAGTTTCCGGGCGCAACGCCGGTGACGGAGTGGGACTTCCGCACCGGCAGGAACATCATCTGGCGGGCCATGCTGCCCAACTGGGGCTACAGCTCGCCCATCGTCGTGGGCGACAAGGTGTTCGTGACGACCGACTGGAACAAGCTGATCTGCCTGGACGCCCGCGACGGCAGGACGCTCTGGCAGCGCGACAACTGGACGTTCGACATCGTCGCCAAGGATGCCGCCGAAGCAAAGCAGCTCCGCGACGCCTGGGACCGGCTGGTCGGCGAGCACTCCAAGGCCTGGGCCTGCTGCTGGGAAATCTCGTACCTGGGCTGGAAGCTGGCGGTCATCAAGGCCGCGAAGAGCGGCGAGCCGTGCGCGTGGCCCAAGAGCGGCTGCGGCGGCTACGCGGGCGACCACGGCAAGGGCGAGCACATCGCGGCCGCCCACGTCACCGACGCCGAGGCCCGCGGCGTGCTGGCGCAGCTCAAGGGCACCCCCGACCAGCAGGTCCGCCAGATCGAGAAGCGCCTGGAGCAGCTCAAGAAGCTCCGCGGGGACAATGACTGGGCGCCGGAGGTCAACGGCTACGTGCCCACGCTCTGCCCCTACCGCCGGGGCTCCGACAAGGCCGGCGAGTGGCGCAAGACCGTCAGCGAATGCTACGGCAAGCTGCTGATGCCGCACGGGGTCTTCAGCGACATGTGGAACGGCTGGCTGGGCACGTCGTTCGCCACGCCCGTTTCCGACGGCAAGTGCGTCTGGGCGCTGTTCGGGCAGAGCCAGGTGGTCTGCTACGACCTGGACGGCAACCGCAGGTGGATCCGCGTCTGCCTGGAGGCCGACCGCAGGAAGGTGAGCTGGCGGACGGCGCAGAACTTCTCGGCCTCGCCCATCCTGGTCGGCGACAAGCTGATCGCGGTGTTCGGCGGCAGCGACCACGGCGGCACGACCGTCCGGGCGTTCCACAAGGCCACCGGCGAGGTGCTGTGGGAGCGTCCGGCCGTCCTGACGCACGGCGGGCACAGCGGGCATCCGTTCTGGCAGGTGCGGCGGATGAACTACAGGGGCGTCGACGCGCTGGTGGTGGGCAACGGGATGATCCTGGCCGGCGACGACGGGCGGGTGATCGTGGAGGGCCTGTGCGGGCTGGTCGCCCCGCCGCTGGTTTGCGAGGACCGGGCCTTCTACATCTCCGGCAACGGCGAATGCGGAAACGGCAAACGCTACGGCGTGCAGCTTGTCCGCGAGAACGGGCGAACGATGGCCCGGCTGCTGTGGGGCGTCGCGGCCCCCGGCTCGCGCGGCGGCGAGGCATCCCACGAGAGCATGAAGAAGCTCCTGCCCGATTCGCGCATCACCGTCCAGAGCGAAGGCGCCCCCCGGGGCAGCGAGGTCGGCTGCCTGTTCGTCCACGGCAGGATCGTCCTCGGCTCCGACCCCTCCGTCGTGCTGGACCCGTCCACCGGCCGGGAGACCGTCCTGCCGACGGCCGGCAGCTCGCGGTACCGCGTCCGGCCGCGCGGACACCTCATCCGCGCCGGCGACCACCTCATCGCCGAGGGCGGCGACGGGCGCGTGGCCTTCTACGACCCGGGCAATCCGGCGAAGGTCACGGCCGTCAACCCCACCGGCAGCGAGTGGCAGCGGCGGGTTCAGCTCCTCCAGATGCCGCCCGATGAAGTAGTGCAGGCGATCCTGCAGCGGCACTTCCTGCCGTACTACACGAGCTGGTCGATGGCACAGACCACCCCCTGGCCGCAGGGCGACCGGCTGTACGTGCGCACCCGCGACACGCTGTACTGCATCGGCGACCCGGCCCGGGCGTACCGCTCGCCCCGGCCCGCGGCGCATCGGTAGAGCCACTTCCTGGCATGTGCCGCGGTGGCGTTGGGGTTGCCGCCGGGGCGGATGGGGTCGGCGGGCCTGTTCATGCGTTTTGCATACTTTTTCATGCACCCGGCGGTACAATGCCGATGGAGGCGGAAAGTGCGAAGATGGCGACGCTGCAGGTGAAGAACTTCGACGACAAGCTCTACCGGGCTCTGCGCAGGCGGGCGAAGCGGAACCACCGCTCCGTCAGCCAGGAGGCCACGCGGGTCATCCGCGAGGGCCTCGACCGCCCGGAAGCCGGCGAGGCGACCGGTTTCCGACGACTTCTGGACTTTGCCGGGACATGGAAGGACAGCCGCTCGGCAGAGGAGATCATCGCCGAGATCCGCAAGTCCCGCCGCAACTCACGCCGATTCGCAGGCAACCGGCGTGTACCTGATTGACACGGACATCCTCGTGTTCGCCCTGCGGGGGCACCCGCGTGTGGCCGAGAACATCGGTGCCTGCCTCGACGTCCCCGCAGCCATGTCCGTCATCAGCTACGGCGAGCTGCTCTATGGCGCAGCGAGGTCCCGGTATGCCCGGGAGGACATCGAGAAGGTCCGCGAGTTTGCCAGGGGGTTTCGCATCGTCGACGTGACGCCTTCGGTGATGGAGACCTTCGCGTCACTCCGGGCGGCGCTGGAGCGGGCAGGCCGGCGCATCGACGACATGGACCTCATCATCGCCGCCACGGCAGTGATCCAAGGCGCCGTCCTCGTCAGCAACAACGAGGACCACTTCCGCCGCGTGCCGGGGCTGTCCGTCGAGAACTGGACGAAGTAGCCCTACGTTCCCATGTGGAACGAGCCGAGGTAGTGCCTCTGCTCCTTCGTCAGCGTGTCGATGGCGATGCCCATCGTCTTGAGCTTGAGCCGCGCGACCCAGTCGTCGATGGCGGCCGGGACGTCGTGGACCGTCTTGTCCAGCGTGCCGGCGGCGTTGATGGCCCACTCGGTGGTCAGGGCCTGCGTGGCGAACGACATGTCCATCACGCAGGCGGGGTGCCCGTGGGCGCAGGCGAGGTTGACGAGCCTTCCCTCGCCGAGCACGAAGATGCGCTTCCCGCCGGCCAGCGTGTACTGCTGGACGTTGCGGCGGACCTGGAGGGGCTTGCCCCTGGCCAGCTTGCCCAGCGCGTCGAGGTTCAGCTCGACGTTGAAGTGCCCGCTGTTGCACACGACGGCGCCGTCCTTCATCAGCCGGAAGTGCCGCTCGTCGATCACGTGCCTGTCGCCGGTGACGGTGATGAACAGCTCGCCGATCCTCGCCGCCGCGGCGACGGGCATCACGCGGAAGCCGTCCATCGCCGCCTCCAGCGCGCGGACGGGGTCCACCTCGCAGACGATCACGTTGGCACCCGCGCCGCGGGCGCGCGTCGTCACGCCCCGCCCGCACCAGCCGTAGCCGATCACCACAACCGTCCGCCCGGCCATCAGGACGTCCGTGGCGCGGATGATCCCGTCGACGGTGCTCTGGCCCGTGCCGTAGCGGTTGTCGAACAGGTGCTTGGTGGCCGCGTCGTTGACGGCCACGACGGGGAACTTCAGCATGCCCGCCTCGGCCATCGCGCGGAGGCGGATGACGCCGGTGGTGGTCTCCTCCATGCTGGCGACGACGGCGCCGGCGTAGCGTGCCAGCTCGCCGTGCAGGGCGTTGACCAGGTCGGCCCCGTCGTCCATGGTGACGGTGGGCCTGTGGCGGCAGGCGGCGGCGATGTGGTCGTAGTAGGTCTTGCGCCCCTCGCCGTGAATGGCGAACACCTTCGCGCCGAAGTCCTTGACCAGGCTGGCGGCCACGTCGTCCTGCGTGCTCAGCGGGTTGGACGCGCAGAGCACCAGGTCGGCCCCGCCAGCCTGGAGGGTGCGGCAGAGGTTGGCGGTCTCGGCCGTCACGTGCAGGCAGGCGCTCATCCGCCGCCCCTTCAGCGGCTTCTCCCTGGCGAATCGCTTCCGGATGGCGGCCAGGACGGGCATGTCGTTGTCCGCCCACAGGATCCGCCTCTTGCCCTCGCCGGCCAGCTTCAGGTCCGCAACGTCGTACGTCTTCGCTCGTGCCATCGGTTTCCTTTCCGTTCTTTCTTTCCGGCGCGAGCGGGCATTCTAGCGGCACCGGTCGGGGTATGCCACAGGTCTACCGGATGACCACGATCTTGAACGGCCACTTCAGCCTGGTCCACGCCTTCTCCGCCGTGTAGACGATGGGGGTGTCTTCGGCATCGGCCAGGTGCCGGGCGAGGGCCAGGCAGGCACGGTCGCCGAGGGATGCCCCGATGGCCCTGGTCGGCACGCGCAGGAACGCGGCCTGCCGGGCCAGCTCCGCGCCGAAGTCCACGACGGTCAGCGCGAGGTCGTCGAAGGCGGCGCCTGCCTCCTCCGGCGGCATGCCGCCCTCGCAGAGCTTGCCGAGCACCTCGCAGGCGTTGACGGCCGACATGACGCAGGGCCCCTCGTCGAAGGCCGCCTCCACGCGGTCCTGCCCCTTCTCCTGCTGGAGATAGGCCAGCGCCGCCGAGGCGTCGATGATCCGGACGTCACTCACGCTCGGCCTCCCGCTTCCGTTCGGCCATGAGCTGTTCGCTGAGGCTCACGCCGGGCGGGACGTGGCGGCCGACGCGCTGGCGGGCCCTGCGGCGTGCGGCCCTGGCGTTCATCAGGGTCGCGCGGTCCTCCTCGACGGTCAGGACCGCCTCGCTGCCGACCTCCAGGCCGAGCCGCCGGCGCACCTCGGCGGGAATGACGATGCGCCCGCCGTCGGCGACCCGGAGGGTCGTGCGCAGTGTCTCTTCCATGGCGAGTTCCCTTCTCATTGCCATATCTATCCAATTTTGCCATCGTTATTATATCATGGCAGAATCAGGCTGCAATGGCAATCCATCGGGCCCAAGCTGGCGCGCGGAAAAATGCGCCGCCGTGAATCCGCCAAGGCCGCCCGTGCGTCTAAGCG
>Ga0172362_10000776_pt1 | contig 26854 bp, 27 predicted proteins | sample LakKivs1_kivu2a2_FD_114534 | JGI IMG/M metagenome (GOLD analysis project Ga0172362, IMG submission 114534) | Sediment microbial communities from Lake Kivu, Rwanda - Sediment s1_kivu2a2 | ecosystem: Environmental > Aquatic > Freshwater > Lake > Sediment | place: Rwanda: Western Province, Lake... | reverse complement strand
CTCGTTATCCCAGCCCAGTGGAGTGTGGGCATTGAAAAGGTTAAAGCCGTCCAGCATAATCTCCAGATTACCGTATCGGCTCAGATTGAAGATCTTGCTCAAGCGAAGGTCAAGAATGGCCAGGTCTGTATATCGGGTAGCACCAAACTTTTCTGCGTCGACATAAACGTCTCCTTGATTTAAATCCTCGTAGAGAAAGTATCTTTGCGCTGGATAACCTGTCCGGTAATTGAAAAAGGCACCTAAATAGAAACCCCATGGCAAATCGTAGGTGCCACTGATTTTGACGATAATCGTAGCATCATTGGAATTGACTACGCCGTCATTAAACTCCCTGTTGTTTGGGTCATCGACAGCTTGTAATGGAAGTTTTACGTTAGATTTCCCCCAGGTAATAGAACCCATGAATTGCCATTTGTCAGCATACCTCTTGGTGAGGGCAAGCTCGAGGCCACGGTATGATGTTTCGTAACCAGGTCGCTGGGTAACATAAGGATCATAGGCTCCAAGTTTTTCCTCGGCCAGGTTATAAACAGTTATCTGGCCACCATCATCGCCTGTTCCCCAATAACCGTCTGGTCCAGGATCTTGAATGGTGACCGGAGTGTAATCAGCTTGAGGATCAATGGCCAGATTATCGGTCCACCAGAACCTTTTGGTTTGTCGACCTATGAAGCTGAGCCTGGCACCAAAATTTTTGGCAATTTTTCGTTCGTAGCTGGCCACAATTTCATTTGTGTAGGGAGACTTTAGCTGGGGGTCGATCTCTATGGCCTGCCCGATTTCGGTGTATAGAATTGACCCGAATTCGTCAGTCTGAGGTTGCTTATCGCCGTTTGCGTCATTCCAGCCGTAATCAACTTCCCAGTAACCTGTGGTGATAGCCTGATCTACCGGACCGTAGCTCATCTGCCAGTGATAACGAGCCAGATAGACCTTGAAGATGTTTACACCATCGTTTAAGGGGTCGAAGGTCAAACCAAGTCGTGGTGCGAAATTGTTCCAGGCGATGACGTTTTTCCTCTCCGGCTGGTAGAGAATCTGGGTTTCTCCTGTTCGTTCATAATAATAATTTGTCCATTGGTTAGCCTCAACCCGGGTTTCGTTTATGTGCATATGGGTGCTATCAAATCGGAAACCAAAGTTGATAACAAAATATTTCCTAAGCTTGAAAGCATCGGAAAAATAGGTTGAATAAACCACGTTAGTCTGATTCCATATATTTTCCCTGAACGTCCATACCTGGCGAGGACTTGTCAGGTCTGGATAGGTCCAGTAGAGGAGTATGTTGGCAGGGTGTTTTCGAGTGGTATGGTACGGAGAGTTCTGGTATTCAAATCCGACCTTCAGGTCGTGGTCTCCGCCCAAAAAGTCATCAACGTAGTAATCGGCAAAAGCGTTAAATTGATAGCGGTCAGAATAATACCAAGTATACTGATAATAAGCATTATGGTACATGTTACGATAAACGTCATTACGTATACGGAGCGCAGGTTGATTCATATCAACTTCAGGCTGCGGTCCCGTCTGGTACCACATATCATTTATCCCGAGTTTGAAGTTCAGGATCAGATTCTTGCCAACTGTCCAGGTATCTTCTAAGTGATAGAAATAAGAAGGAGATTTCTGGTAGTAGGTAGTTTCGGGTGGTCTGGTTGTTCCTGCAGCTCGATGAGGCTGGTATTTGTTATCGTAGTAAAACCATCCCGCCAGCCTGTTGTTGTTAGAGATCTGATAAGTCAGCTTGAACGTAGCGTGAGTCAAAGCCGCATAATCGGTCTGCGGCACTCCATCCAGCTCATAGCCAATTATGTAGCGATTGATGGCTGTCTTGCGGAACGAACCGTAAAACCATATTTTGTCCTTAATAATTGGTCCGCCAAGATCTCCGCCGTATTCGTAATAATAATCAAGGGGATTGCCTGAACCGACACCTGCATATTGAGGATGTGTAGCTGGATCAGGAATGTTGTTTGATTGAAATTTTATTCCCAGGAATTTGTCGTTCTCACCGTATAGGCTGAGTCCACCGCTGAATTTGTTGCCGCCAGATTTTGTAATCATATTGATAACAATGCCACCGGGCTGAATATCTGCACTGTGGGCTCCTGTTTCAACTTGAATCTCCTCGATAGCATCAAAATCGTAATACATAGCCGAAGCTCCATTGGCTGCAGCATCTGTCATGTTTACGCCGTCGATATTATATACAGTCTGACTTCTATAGCTTCCATAAGCATAAGCACTGCTCTGGTTTCCAGCTGTGCTGCCACCGATATTCTGACGGTCCATCACAACACCTGGTGTCATTTCCATAATAACCCAGGGGTCGCGGCCGCTCGGCAGCTTTTGTAATACTTCTTTCGTGAAGTTCGTCTGAACAGTATATGTTTTCAAGTCAACCACCGGTGCTTCGCCCACAACAGTCACTGTTTCTCCAATAGGTGAAACTTCCATGATAACCTTGATAAAAGTGGTTTTTCTTAAGGTAACCTCGGCATTCTTGGAAATTGTAGTTTTGAATCCGGTCAATTCAAAAGTAAGATCATATTTGCCCACGGGCAGAAATGAGAAGCGGAACGCCCCAGAAGCAGAAGTGACTGTCGAGGCCGTTCTTTTGATAAGAGCTTCACCGGCTAATGTGATCGAGACGCCCGGTAGCCCGTTGCCTTCGGTGTCAACGACAATACCCTCAATGTTGCCGCTCTGTAAGGTGTCCTGGGCGAAGATGGAACTTGTCAAGAAAAGGAAACTTACTAATAAGACCCATACACGCTTTTCCATTTTTCCCTCCTTTTAATTATATAATACAAAATGTAAAAAATATTTATTCTGTCGGTAAATTGAAACATTATTTACATTAATAAAATAAGCTTTTCGTTTTTCATTTGTCAAGATATTTTTTTCGGAAAAGCCTGACTTTAACTGAGAAAGCCGTCCTTTTCCATATGGTTAATTAAATCGAGGTGGATGACAACCTTTTTCTTATTGAGGAGAGCGATATCGGTGGCTATAGCATTCAGGAGCACAACTACTGCGCCAATTGAATTGGTGAACATAATATTCTTAGTATTGGCCGTTAAAAAGCTATGAGACCATTTAACAATCGGAGCAGTTGGTTTGTCAGTGATGGCCAGACATTTTAAACCCCGTTCAAAGCAAAATTTCATAGCCGATATAGTCTCTTTTGAGTATGGGGGGAACGAAAAAGCCAGAATAGCATCCCTTTTGTGGAGGTTAATCAATTTCTCAACAAAATAGTGCTCTTCTTTCTGACAAAAATGCGTCTTCAGCCCGGCCTGATTCAAAAGATAAGCAGCAAGGCGAGCCAAGATGGAACTGATGCCAATTCCCAGAGTATACACACAACTGCCTTTTCTTAAATGTTCAATAAACTCTCTGAACCGCTTCGGAGTGACGTCTCCAATCGTGACATTTATGTTCTTGACTTCATTTTCAGCAACGCTGATGATTGTTTTAATAGCATTGCCATCTGGAACAAAAAGCTTGAAACGGTCCTCTGGATTAATTTCCTCTTTAACTTCTTCAACCATTTGCATCCTTAATTCTTGAAAACCAGAAAAGCCGAGTTGCTGGGAAAAACGCACGACCGTCGCTGAACTGACATCTGAATTTTCAGCAAGTCTATTAATGGGCAGGGCGAAGGCTGTATGGAGATTCTGAATGATATAATCCGCGACTTTTTTTTCTTTTCGAGAAAAGCTTGAATAGTGATTGAGTATTAATTCTTTTAAGGAGTTTTTTATGTTCTTGCCCATGTGTTGATAATACTTAAAATCCAATATCGCATTTTTATTAAATCTTAGTCAAGAGTAGTTCATATCATAAAAAACAGCTCTTTCCAATAATTTTTTTGTAAAGGTTCGTGAAAGTTAGTTATATAGAGAAGATTAAGCTGATAATTATGTGTGCACAAGGAGGTCGTCATTCTTCAATGTAATTTTAAACTTGACCGTTAAAAAGAAATTTTGATATATTCATAATGCTGATTAAGATTTCATAAAACTCCGAGCCGGCGCGCCTAAGGCTTTAAGGCCATGGACGCCGGCCTATAGGGTACGGCTGGAAACGGCCATTGCCTCCCGCTCAGGAAAGGAGTTGGAAGTGATTTTTCAGGGCATGCTTTCCTGGTGGAAGGCATGCCCTTTTTGTTTATCCGGTAGAACTTAGCGAAAAGAGCGGAAGAAAGAAAGCGACATGTTTTGAAAACTTATAAAAGATAAACAGAGAATGGTACTGAGCTGAAAAGAGTCAATCAGCAAAAAGGTGCAAGGAAAAAATGGCTTGATCGAGAAGACACAGGTTGGGAAATTAAAATGACATATACCAGGAAAATTGATGCGGCTGGCCGAAATAACCGGAAAAGAAAAATTTATTATGTAATTTTAGTTCTCGTTGTTTTGCTGGCGGTCTGGAGGACTGCTGGTCATAAAAACATCGGAGAAATAAAAATCGGGACTGAAGTCGAGGAGTCTTCAAAGAACGTTATTATCGCCACCACGACCAGCCTTCAGGATAGCGGCTTGCTGGATGTTCTGATTCCGATTTTTGAAAAAGATTCTGGCTATAAAGTCAAGATAATCGCGGTTGGAACCGGCGAAGCCCTGGAAATGGGCAAACGCCAGATTGCTGACCTGATCCTCGTTCATGCCCCTGAACTGGAAGAAAAGTTTATGGATTCCGGCTTTGGAGAACGCCGTGAGGAAATCATGAGCAGTGAATTTGTTGTTGCTGGTCCTTCTTCTGATCCGGCTGACATCAGAGATAAATCTTTTCCAGAAGCTTTTCGCAGGATAGCTCGTCATCAAGCCACTTTTATCAGTCGCGGCGACAACTCCGGGACGCACTTTCTTGAGAAAAAGATCTGGGCTGAATCTCGGATTGAACCAACTGGAAACTGGTATTATCAAACCGGCCAGGGCATGGGTGAAAGCTTGAGAATTGCTTCAGAAAAAAACGCATATATCCTTACGGATTACCCAACTTTTTATCGGCTGATTAACCGGCTTGACCCTGAGGTGTTAGCGCGGGATGTCCGGCATCAAAATATCTATTCGGCCATAACAGTCCAGAACTTGAACGGGAAAATAAATGAAGCTGGAGCAAAAGCTCTGGCCGATTTCCTGATTTCAGAGCAGTGCCAGGAGTTGATTTGGGATTTTGGTTCTGAGCAGACTGGTTGTTCAGGTCGGGCAGATAACGCCGGGATGAGTAATAAGAAGATTAGGCTTTTTCAGCCGCTAAGATTAGAACGTAGAAATGGCAAATATGTAAATCAGACAGGCAAATAAATGAAAAAATTAACCGGACTGCAAAAAGGCGAGATTAAGGTCAAAAAGGAAATATTGAACAGAGTCATAAAGAAATCAGAAATGAATTAAAAAGGTAAAAAAGGACGCTCTTAAAATGTCTTTTTCTGAGATTCTTCAGATAACCTGGCTCAGTTTAATAGTCTCGGGACTGGCCGTAATTCTGGCCTTTTTAACCGGACTCCCGTCGGCTGTCTATCTTTATCTCAAGGATTTTCCCGCGAAAAAGGTCGTGGTCTCCCTGGTTAACACCGGCATGGGATTGCCGCCTGTGGTGGTTGGCCTTTTCGTGGCTCTTCTATTCTGGCGCACAGGTCCGCTCGGTTTCCTTCAGATGATGTACACGCCAGGAGCAATGGTTATCGTCCAGTTCGTCATCGCCTTTCCCGTGATTGTGGGCCTATGCCTGGCTGCCTTCGAACAGGTTAACCCTGAACTCCTGCTCCAAGCCAGAGCTCTTGGAGCGTCCGACCTTCAGACAATCGTTGTTCTTTTTCGAGAATCCAGAATGGGGCAACTGGCAGCCATCATTGCCGCCTTTGGGGGAGTAATTTCTGAAGTTGGCGCAGTCATGATGGTCGGCGGCAACCTCAAAGGTTATACAAGAGTGCTGACCACTTCCATTGTTCAGGAAACCAGGATGGGCAATTTTCGGGCTGCGGTCTATCTGGCCCTGATCCTTCTGGTTTTGAGCTTTGCTGTTAACTGGTTTTTGACTTCTCTTCAACAAAAAGGAGAAAGAAAGTGGAAAGGCCCGCGCTGGAAGTAAAACAGCTGAAGATTTGCCGTGAGAACAGAAAAATCCTGGATGTGCCCCACTTTGAGCTCAGAAAGAATGAATGCCTGGTTCTTTTTGGACCTAATGGCGCAGGCAAGAGCACATTTCTCAGAGTGATTTCACTTCTGCAGGCGTCCGATTCTGGTGAAATCTGTTATCAGGGTATTAAGGTTGAAAAGAAAAACAGGCAAGACCTCAGCCGCAGGGTGGCTTACCTTCTTCAGAAACCAGTCTTTTTCCGGGGGACAGTCAAAGACAATCTTCTGCTGGGTTTGAAATTCCGGCGCCTTGAGTGGAGCGAACAACAGAAACGTCTGGATAAAATCGTTGGGCTTTTCAATCTCGATTCACTTCTTGACCGCTCTCCTCTTCAGCTTTCTGGAGGTGAGAAGCAGCGAATCCATTTGGCAAGGGCCTTTATCCTGGAGCCAGAATTTCTTTTCCTGGATGAACCTTTTAATGGGCTTGATGTCGAATTAAGGGAAAGTCTTATCCATGAGTTTTCCCGCATAAGAAAGAGAATCGAAACAACCACCATTCTGGTAACTCATAACCGTGACGAAGCAGCCTATCTGGCTGATCGGCTGGCAGTCATGATTTCTGGCGAGGTCGTTCAAGCGGGCAGAGTGGAAGATATCTTTTCAGCACCGGCCTCTCCTGAAATCTCGAGACTCGTGGGCCAGGAAACGCTGGTTGAGGGGGTGGTGGAAGATTCAGAAAAAGGGATTCTTAAGATTCTGGCTCATGGCCAGAAAGTTTATGCCTTGGGTCCCCAGAAGAAAGGGGAGCGGGTAGTGCTGACCTTTAGACCCGAGGAGGTTATTCTGGCCCTGGCGAAACCTGAAACCAGCATCAGAAACTGGTTTTTTGGAACGGTGAGTGACATAAGACCGATTGATAGAATGATTCTCGTAACCCTGGATTGCGGGTTCAGGCTTAAAGCTTATATTTCAAGAGGTTCTTTGGAGGAGTTGAAGCTTGGTTTGGGCCAGAAAGTATGGGCCGGAATTAAGGCTTCGGCCCTTGGAACCTTCTTCAGCTCTGAACCGGGAAAAACAGATGAACCGGAAGGGGGAAAATGATTTCCTATGAAGAAGCCAGAAACCTCGTAATGCAGAAAGCAACGATTCTGGGCAGAAAGACGGTTAGCCTCGATGAAGCTCCGGGTAAAGTGGCTGCCGTGGATATCAGGTCGAAAATTCCGGTTCCGCCATTCAGAAATTCAGCCGTTGATGGATATGCGGTGAGGAGTGAAGACACAAAGAGTGAAAGCGGAATTGTCCGTCTGAGACTTTTAGCTGAGCAGCCAGCAGGGAAATTTTTCAAGAGAAAGCTGGTTAAAGGGCAGGCAGTAAAAGTGATGACCGGTGCTCCTGTGCCCGCCGGGGCTGATGCCGTTGTGCCGAGAGAAGAAGCTCAGGGAAATGAAGAAACTATTTTTTTAAGAAGGGAAATCAAGGCTGGCGAAAATATAAGAGAAGCCGGTGAAGATATAAAGAGGGATCAGGTTATAATCACCAAAGGAACTCTGCTTAAAACGCCCCATGCTGCACTTCTGGCCGCCTGTGGATTTGATAGGGTAACTGTGTTTCGGAGGCCAGAGGTTGTGGTGCTTATCACGGGAAATGAATTGTGCCAGCCGGGTGGACGTCTTTCGCCAGGTAAAATATATGATTCAAACTCAACGGCACTCAAATGGCTTTCAGAATCAAGTGGAGCCAAACTTGTCAGCCTGACAAGGGTCAAAGACAATTTGAACGCTCTGGTTAAGGCCCTGAAAAAAGCCTGTCAGCAGGCTGACATAATCGTCACTTCGGGCGGAGTATCTGTCGGCGATTATGACCTGGTAAAAGAAGCTGCCCGTAAGGTTGGGGCACAGCAGATTTTCTGGAAGGTGGCTCAGAAACCTGCCAGGCCTTTGGCTTTCTATTTTATGAAGAAGGGTAATAAGCCAATCTGGATTTTTGCTCTCCCAGGGAATCCCGGGGCTGTAATGATTTCTTTTGAAGAGTATGTGCGGCCGTTCATCAAAAGAGTCTCAGGCAGGAGCGAATGTCTGCCGCAGGAAATAGAAGCCAGGCTGATTCAGCCTGTAAAAAAGAAAAAAGGAAGGCTTAACTTCCTGAGAGTTAGCCTGGAGAATAAAGCTGGAAACTGGCTGGCAACACCGTGCGGACCGCAGGAATCCGGCATAATTTCAAGCCTGACTCTAACTCAAGGTCTGGCTCTGATTCCGGCTGAAGCTGATTTTTTACGTGAAGGGACAACAGTCAGGGTTCATATTGTAGAGTGGTAAGGAGAAGAGAAGTGAGGCAAAATAGTATGAGAAAAAGGCTTCTTGGTTTAGAAACGCGGACAGCTGCCACACGAATAATTTTCCCGAGAAATTCATATGGTATTATTAAAACGGAATGGAAAAAAATTTTAAGAAATGAGATTGAATACAATATTATAAAAATGATTTGATTATTAAGGGCGCTTCAATGGGATTAGATGAAAGGTAATTAGATGCAGGACAGGTTCAACCGCAAGATTAATTACATGAGAATCTCAGTCACTGACAGGTGTAATCTGCGCTGCTTTTACTGTCGTGGGGTTGATGATTTTAGTTTTATTCCGCATCAAGAAATTCTGAGTTATGAAGAAATACTCCGATTGGTCAGATTGGCTCTGAAACTGGGAATAAACCGATTCAGGATTACAGGCGGTGAGCCTCTCATCCGAAAAAACATTGAGACTCTGATTGCAGGAATTAGCCATCTTCCTGGAGTCAAGGACTTATCGCTGACCACGAACGGGGTCAGGCTGGATGAGCATCTGGAAAAGCTAAAGGCAGCCGGGTTGCGAAGGTTGAACATTTCTCTCGATACTCTTGACCGGGCAAAGTATCAAAAAATAACTGGAATTGACGGCCTGGACCGGGTCTTGAACGGAATTCGACAGGCCGTGGATATTGGTTTTAATCCGGTAAAAATAAATACAGTCCTTCTCAGAGGATTTAATGATGAAGTTAAAGATTTTGTTCGCCTGGCATATGACCTTCCCGTCCATATTCGCTTCATTGAGTTGATGGACTTTTCACCAGTTGAAGGTTATTTCGTCTCAGCTTCAGAAATTATGGAAAAGATTGAGAAAAACCATAAGCTGGAGCCGTTTGAAGTTGCCGGTTCTGGACCTGCAAAGAATCATTATCGGACAGCCGGGATGAAAGGCAGCCTCGGTTTTATCGCGCCTTACAGCAATCATTTCTGCGGTTTCTGTAATCGGCTCAGGGTCTCAGCTGATGGTCAACTGCGCACCTGTCTTTTTTCTGAGAGGGTCTATGACCTTAAAAAGCTTCTGCGACAGGAGTGCGGGGATGAAGACATCCTTGAGTTTCTGGAAAAAGCACTGGCTGAAAAACCTCTGAGCTGGCATGAATCTGAGGGTAAGAACAGGAAAAACGGGTTGAGAAGCATAGGCGGATGAACACGTGAATAAGATAGAGTTGAAGAGCTGACTTGATTAGTCGGGCGGACAAACTTTTTTCTGATTTGGACAACAGATGAAGAGATAAACAGGTGATAGATGAAAATAAAATCGAAAGATTAAAATCAGGGAAAGTATATGAATTTAATTTTTCAGGAGAGGAAAGATGAAAGAGAGAAAATCAGGGGAAAATGAGATAAAGATAAAAATTGGAAAAAGACAAAAGGGCTTAAACCCCGGAAATATTGAATCGGGAAAAATAAAAATGGTAGATGTGGCTGAGAAACCAGAAACTCTGCGCACTGCCGAAGCCAGGGGTGAAGTCAGGATGTCAGGGGAAATGCTCGACATGATTCTTGAAAACCGTCTGCCTAAAGGAGATGTGCTGACTGCAGCCAGGCTGGCCGGGATTCAGGCCGCCAAAAAGACCTCGGAGCTCGTCCCCCTGAGTCATCCGTTGCGCGTAACCTCGGTCGAGGTTGAGGTTTTTCCGAATGAAACAGAAAATTTGGTTGAAATCAGAAGTTTGGTCAGAGCTTTGGACCGGACCGGAGTCGAGATGGAAGCTCTAACTGCTGTCTCTTTGGCCTGCCTGACTGTTTACGATATGTGTAAAGCCTTTGACAGAAGAATGGTTATCAGCAACATCCATCTTGTATCAAAAACTGGAGGCCAAAGTGGCGACTTCAGGTGGTGAGAAAAAGAAGGCGGAAGAACATGTTGCAGGCAACGTAGTTTCTGTTAACCTCAGCCGCAACAAGAGTGTCAGAAAAAAACCATGTCCGGAGGGTTTGTTGGTTGAAGATTCTGGATTCGAGGGAGATGCTCATGCCGGTCCAGGGCTAAGACAGGTCAGTCTTTTAGCCCTTGAAAGCATTGAGAAAATGAAGAAAATGGGTCTCGAGGTCGGGCCCGGTGATTTTGCTGAGAACATCACCACTTCCGGTCTGGAGCTGGTTTCGCTGCCGTTGGGAACAATCCTCCAGATAGGTGAGGGAATTGTGCTTGAAGTTACTCAGATAGGCAAAACATGCCATACTGAGTGTGCCATTTTCAGGCAGGTTGGCCAGTGTGTGATGCCTGAGGAAGGAATTTTTGCCAGGGTGGTCAAAGGCGGTAAAATTAAGTCAGGAGATAAGATCAATGTCAGGCCACGAGAACAAGCTTAAAGGGCTGACTTTTTCTATCATTACTGTTTCTGACCGTTCTTCGAGCGGGGAGAGGGAAGACGTGAGCGGTCCGCAGCTAAAGCGGTATGTTGAAGAACGCGGTGGGAAGGTGCTGACAACCGGGGTCATCCCTGATGAAAAAGAAATAATCGCAAAAAAATTGATTGAACTCTGCGATAGCGAGGAAGCTCCGGAAATACTCCTGACCACTGGCGGAACCGGTCTTTCGACCAGAGATGTTACGCCTGAAGCTACACTGGAAGTCATCGAGAAAAAAGTGCCGGGACTGGCTGAAGCTATGAGGGCTAAGAGCCTCAAAAAAACTCCGATGGCTATGCTCAGCCGGGCAGTCAGCGGGATAAGAAAAAGAACTTTGATTATCAACCTGCCTGGAAGTGTCCGCGGTGCCCTGGAGAACCTGGACGGTGTAGCCCCGGTTCTGGGTCATGCCATAGAAATCCTCAGGCAGAAGATCTCAGACTGCCAGCACTCAGCTCATGACTGGCATAAGGATAAAGTGGAGAGGGAAAAAAGATGAAGGCAGTGGCCATTGTCGGAGCATCTGATAGCGGAAAAACCAGTTTGATTACAGCTTTAATTAAAGAGTTTAAAAAACGGCGGCTGAAATGTGGAGTGTTAAAAAAAGCCAGCCACGAGATTGAGCTTGATGCCGGGGGCAAAGATTCGTGGCGTTTTATTAAAGCCGGAGCAAAGACGGCGGCGGTCCTTTCTGCAGATAAATTGTTTTTCATTAAAGAAAGGGAATCTGAAGATACAATACTTGAGATAGCTCTTAATAAGTTTTCTAATATTGACCTTCTCTTAGTTGAAGGAGGAAAGAAAGAGAGCGCATTTAAGAAAATCCTTAGAGTCCAGAATGACGAGGACACTGAGCTTAAGAGTCCGCCGGAAGACCTGGTCGGAATTGTATCAGATAAACCGTTATCGTCTCATCATCCAGTCTTTCTGGCCGGGGAAGTTCAAAAGCTGGCCGATTTCTTGCTAACAGCGCTGGAGCCGATGGAGCCTGTGGTCAAACTCAGAGTGGATGGTCGGGTTGTGCCTTTAAATGCCTTTGTCCAGACGATGTTTCAGGAGACGATAAGAGGAATGATCAGCGCATTGAAAGGAGTCCCGGAAAATGCCAGAGAAATTGTTATTCATTTGAAAAAGGGGGAAAGCGATGAAAAAAATAAGCCTTAAAAGGTTAGAAAAAGAATTCTTTTCCCGGCATGACCCGGAGCTTCTGCCAGTTCTAAAGAAAGCCGTGGTTGGAATTGCAGGTGCCGGCGGGCTGGGCTCAAATGTAGCTGTCTCTTTAGCCCGGGCTGGGGTTGGCAAGTTAATCATCGCTGACATCGACAGAGTCTTTCCCTCAAACCTCAACCGGCAGCAATATTTTTTTGACCAGATAGGCCGGGAGAAAGTTTATGCTCTGCGTGATAACCTTAAAAGGATAAATCCCTTTTCTGAATATGAAGTCCATCATACTAAGATCAGTCCCGGCAACATCAAACGACTCTTCTCTGAGGCTGATGTTCTGGTCGAAGCTTTTGACCTGGCCTCTCAAAAAAGCATGCTCATAAACACCTGGCTGAGTGTGTTTCCTGAACGGCCAGTGGTAGCGGCTTCAGGGCTTTCGGGCTTCGGGAAGAGCAACAAAATAAGGACAAGAAAACTTGGACAGCTTTATCTCTGCGGAGATGAAGAAAGTGAACCAACTGATAGAGTGAGCCCGATGGCGCCCCGGGTTGGAATTGTGGCCAATATGCAGGCTAACCTGGTCATTGAGCTTCTTATTAAGAAATATAAGGATAAAAAGAAAAGCAGATAGCTTACAAATTTATTTTGACTCATCTGATAGCTGGGAGGAATGAATGAGCATGATATGATTATAGGCTGGATAATAAGGTTCCATGGATTTTGGCCAGAAGACCTGTGTTTATTAAAAAATAAGAGCGTTGAAAGGAGTTCAGACCAATGTTTAAAGTGAATGAATATTATGAAGGCAACGTAAAATCAATCTCTTTCATTACAGATAGCGGACCAGCCACAGTTGGAGTAATGGCAGCCGGCGAGTATGAGTTCGGCACATCAACCAGGGAAATAATGAAGGTTATCACCGGAAAGATGACGGTCAAGCTGCCTGGAAGTGACCGGTGGCAGGATTTCAAAGCCGGTGATACTTTTGAAGTAGCTTCTAACCAGAAATTTCAGCTCAAGATATCCGCAGATACTTCTTATCTTTGTCTGTATCGTTAGGGGTCTTCCCCGGGGTAAAAATCACCGAACGATCATAAGACTTTGCTATTAGCTTTTCTGATTTTAAGATTAGTGTAATTAATCTATCAGCCTGACGGCAAGATGGAGTATCAGAGGCTTCCAGGCTGTGAGGTTGATTTTTTCTAAATTCCGAAGAATCATCCACCGGAATAGAGCGGCGATATGGCCAGTCGGTCTCCGTTCTTGAGCTTCTCGCCAGTAGCCACGGCCTGTCCATTCCGGGTTACAATTTTGGGTCTGAGCGGGTCAATCGGCAGCGACGAGAGTACTTTTTCCACTGTGACTTCATCCGGAAATTCGAATGTCTTTTCGGAGAAGCCCAGCTGATTTATAAACGGGCCTATAAGCTTTATGAAAATTTTCACACTCATTGTGCCTCTTGAATTTGAGATCTGTTCTAATTCTTAGCTCGAATATATTTTATTCCAGCCTGGTGAATTTTTCTACTTCAGCAGCTTCTTGTCTTAGGTCCAGAGATTCGGCTGTTTTCCTGGTGGGAATTCCACGTTTGTCCCAGCCTCTCTGTTCATAATAATAATCGAGCAGTTGATCATATTTATCGAGTTCCAGGACTTTTCCTGCGATAGGTCCATCAGTATCAGCGTTGGCAGGGTCAAACCAGACCTTTGGCGGATAATCTTTGGTTCTGTTCCAGTCAGGAAATTCTCTAACCCAGAAAAATTTCATCAGGGCATAGATGCGGTCAGCAACTTTCCAGAAATCGTTTACTGTCCAGCTTAGACCTGTGACTTTGTTGAAGTAAGTTGCATAATTTTCAACAGGCCACCCGAGTTCGATCCAGGGAAAGCGACAGGCAACGATAAACTCAAACAGACCGCCCCGGATTCTCTGGAGCTCGATAACTTTGGCTGCCTTTTCTGGCCCATAAGAATCGCGCTGGGTTTGCTTGAGCTCAAAAGTTATGACCCAGCTCTCCTTGTGGTGAGCACCGATCGGGCTGGTCCCAAACGCTAAGGCCATGCCCGGGATAAACTTGCAATTATAAGCTGAGATCTCGAGTCCCTTGACATGCATGGCATAGGCCTCGGAGCCATGACCGATACGTTTTGCCATCCTCATCGTGCCGTCAGCCAGCAGATTGCCGATTTCGCCTTTTCTTAAAGCCGCCAGCCTGAGCAATTCCTTTGCTTTTTCGACGTCACCGAATTTGAAATCACCCTTGATTGCTCCCTGGTCTATGGCATCAGCATAAAAACCCAGCACCGCACCTGAAGAGATGGTGTCAAGCCCATAATCATCGCAGAGATAATTGAGTGAAGCTACCTGGTCCAGCTCAAAGATTTCCAGGTTGCTTCCCAGCAGGCCAATGTTTTCGTAGTCCAGCTCTGATTCCCGGCCCTCATGGTCGATTATTGTGATCCCGCACCTCATGGTACAGTTAGGGCAGCCATAGGTGGCCACCCGGGCGTTGTTCAATCTTTCACCGTCGATTTTCCAGGCATCTGGATGATGGGTCTTCCTCATGTTGCGAACCGGAAGAGCGGCCACTTCATTACACCAGGCCAGAACGCCTGTCGTGCCCTGAATTGACCATCCAGTCTTCTTGTCGATTTCCCCGACTTTTCTAAGGTCATCCAGTCCGAGCTGGCGCATGCCTTCAGGTTCAGCCACCGGTATGGGTTTTGACCCTTTGATGACGATTGCTTTAAGTTTCTTGGAGCCCATGACAGCACCGATTCCTGGACGGCCGCCAGCCCTTCCTTCCAGGCTCCTTACCATGGCATAAAGATTCAGGTTTTCGCCGCCCTGTCCGATGGAAAGAATCCCGGCTCCCTTCCCGTATTTTTTGTAAAGCCAATCATGGGTCTCATATGTCCCCTTACCCCAGACTTCATCAGCAGAAAGATATTCAATTTTGTCGTCCTCTATGTAAAGGTAGACCGGCCTATCGGATTTTCCTTCGACGATGATGATGTCATAACCGGCCTTTCTCATCTGCTCGGTGACTCTGGTGCCAAGGTTGCCGTCGCCATAACCTCCAGTAAGAGGTGATTTGGCTGCGACTACAGTTTTTCCCGTATTTGGAGCGGGAATGCCGGCAATCGGCCCAACAGCGACGATCAGTTTGTTTTCTGGTCCAAGAGGATCTATTCCGGGTTTGAGCTCGTCCCAGAGAATCTTCAAGGCAAAGCCACGTCCGCCAACCCATTTCAGGGCGAATTTTTCATCAAAAGTTTCTTTTTTATGAGTCCTTTTAGTCAAATTGATTCTGAGTATGTTTCCAGTCCAGCCAAACATAACAAACCTCCTGGGATTTTTATAATACTTAACGGATAACATAATAGCCCTTTTTAGTCAACCAAAGCTCTGTTTTGTTCTTGAAATGACGCCAGACTGGAAGCCTGGCCATCCTGCTGGCCGAAGAATCTTCCGTGCACAGTAAGAGTCATTATTAAGGAAAATCTGCAGCATGGAAGATTCAGCTATGATATTTCTGCTGAAGATATTGAAATTCAGGTCGTTTCTTAATAGCTTCTATTCTGGTCTTATAGGTTTAAGGAGAAAAGAGTGAGTTTATTTGATTACCGACGCAGATGATACCAACAACTTCCTTCCCTATGGCTATAATTCCAGCACTCTTGTAGCCCAAAGCTAAAACTCCAACTGCCAGATAGCCAGCAGCGAAAACTGACACAGAGACCAGACCAAGTCCAACAACACTGACCGGGATTATGGCGATGCTGAATAAACTGACCGTCCCCAATCCAAAAGCGATCCCGCCTATAGCAATTAGCCCGCGCGAAATAAAGAAGCCGAACGATAAAATCCGCGTGGCCCTGGAGCCAATAGCGATAAGGCCTTTTGCCTGACGCATTTTTCCGGTTGATGAATCAAATCCTATATTGATGGAAAGCAATGGCCAGTCAAGGAATTTTTGCCTTGATTCATACTGGTAGTTTAATGTGGCTAAGGCCCTGTAAAACTGACGGAAAAAATCCACGATTACTGCCAGGACCGAACCTGTAATTCCTGAACATCCAGAACGGCTGGCCAGGCTCTGTATGGCTTCTTTCTTTTTTTGTTCATCATTGACCATCGGGGTACCTCAATTTATAAGAAGATTTTGTTTAATAATCAAGCCTGCCCACGTCTGAAGCTGCAGGTATCTCGTAATCCAGGTTTATGGTCCAGGTGAGGTGATGGGGATGTATTTGTTAGGGGAGTGGACACGGCAGGCGTTTTTGATTCTCCCTTATAATGTTTAAGAAATCGTAAATCATCTTTTAAAACGATGTCAAGGATGGTTTAAACCTTAAATATCAGGACACTGGCCAGAATAAATCTTGAGAGTATCACAGACGGATAAAGGAGATTTTTTCAAGATATCCATAAAGAAGAACAAGTTTCTTCTGCATCACGAAGCTATGGACAAGGATCGAGCCGGATAAGATAAATTGGGCTCTATTTATCGGCTAATTTAGTAAGTTGCCCCAGAATCTATGATGCGAACCTTATAGATTAGATATTATGTAATGGGCTGGATAAACATAAACAGCCGAAGCCGATCTCAGCCCGGGCAGCATTCAGGTAGTTAAAGGACAGATATTAATGATATCTTAATAAAAACAAAGGTTGTAAAAAACAATATTTCAGGTAAAATAATTATGCTTTAGTTTTTGGAGAGGGTTAAAATGGCTAAAAAGCTACTCAGGTCCGCACAGCAGAAAATGCTCGGGGGAGTATGCGGAGGCCTGGCTGACTACTTTGACCTCGATGTCTCGCTGGTCCGGTTGATTTTCGTCGGTGTGGCCCTTGTGAGTGCTATCCTGCCCATGGTTCTGTTTTACTTGATTGCCTGGCTGGTGATTCCGATGGAGACCAGGCAACAGTAATTGCGACTGGAATAGGAAACAGAATGTAAGAGGCAATGAAGCTCAACGGCGAGGTAGGGTTCAAGCACATTGCGATTGAAGGTGTTCTCAAGTCGAGGAAGACTCTTCTGGCTCATCTGCTGGCTAAAAAGATACGTGGACAGTTGGTTCTTGACCCCGCCGGTAACCCCTATCTCAAAGATTTTTATAATGAAAAAGAAGGCGCCGGCTTTTTGGCGCAGCTGATTTTCCTGGCCAATCGATACCATCAACAATCCCGGCTCATCCAGAGAGACCTTTTTATTGACCGGATAATTTGTGATTACCTTTTTGAAAAAGACAAAATCTATGCTTACCAGACCCTGACTGACGACGAGCTCCAGGTGTATGAGAGAATCTACAGCATTCTGGCGGAACGCGTTCCAAGGCCTGACCTGGTCATCTATCTTCAGATCTCTGTCAAAACACTGATCAGAAGGATTGAGAAAGAAGGAGATGCGCTGGAGAAAAACATCTCAGAGAAGTATCTGGAGGACATAATAGAAGCTTACGATTATTTTTTCTTCAATTATAAATCAACTCCGCTGCTGGTGATCAAATCCGATGACCTTGAACTTAACCAGGAAGAGGAAGTCTGGGACATAATAGAACAGATGAAACAGATGACCAAGGGGACTCTTTTCTATATTCCTCAGAGCTATCGTGCAAAAAATATGAAAAAATGATAGAATTATGAACCGGAGCTCAGAGGTCCTGGAGAGACACTGAGACTCGTTTCCGCGCCTTTAACCAGGCTCAGGACTTTACTCCGAGCCCGAGAGCGGGCAGGGGATAAAGAAAGGAGATAAAATGGTTCAATCTTCAGCAGAAAGGGTGACTGTTCCGTATCTGCATGAGCTTAAAAAGCAAAAACAGAAGATAATCTCTCTTACCGCCTATGATTATCCGACAGCCAGAATCCTTGATGACTGCGGGGTAGATATCATTCTGGTTGGCGATTCGCTGGGCATGGTGATGCTCGGCTATGAGACCACTCTACCTGTAACTATGGATGAGATGATTCATCATACCAAGGCTGTGACCAGGGCCAGAAAAAGGGCTATGATCATAGGCGATATGCCTTACCTTTCTTTCCATCTTTCCCTCAAAGATACGGTCATCAATGCAGCTCGATTCATTAAAGAAGCCGGGGCTGATGGAGTTAAGCTTGAAGGCGCCAGTAGCCAGCGCTTGATGCTGGTAGAAGCTTTGGTTGAAGCTGAAATACCGGTCATGGGTCACGTGGGTCTCACGCCCCAGTCTGTCAGGAAAATTGGCGGTTTTAAGGTTCAGGGAACAGAAGAAGAAAAAGCCGAGGCTATTTACCGCGGAGCTCTGGAGCTGGAAAAAGCTGGCGCATTCGCTGTGGTTCTGGAATCTGTGCCGCAGGAACTGGCTAAAGAAATAACCGGAAGTTCGAAAATTCCAACTATTGGCATTGGCGCCGGTCCTGAATGCGATGGCCAGATTCTGGTCATCCACGACTTGCTGGGATTTGCCATCGGATACATGCCGAAGTTTGTCAAAAGGTACGCTGACCTTTCAGCGACCATCTCGAGAGCAGTAAACGATTATATAAAGGATGTGAGAGAAGGTCGTTATCCTGAAGACCAGCATTCTTACCATCTTAAGAAGGAAATATCCGGTCCGTTTATTCAAAAGCTTCGGAAAAAATTTGGCAAGAAGAGGCAAGAGTAAACCAGATTACAGCCTGTTGCGCGGAAAAGAAGCTGATAATAATGAAAATAGGACAGACCATTAAGAGAATAGGATAATTGAGACAATAAAGGGGGAAAAAAGAAAATAAAGATGGAAGTCGTTAATAAAATTAAAGATTTAAAAACGAAGATTGCTCCCTGGAAAAAGCAAAGGAGAAAGATTGGCTTTGTTCCGACCATGGGCTATCTGCATGAGGGCCATCTGAGCCTGGTCAGGGAATCCAAGAAGCAGTCTGATATTACCGTTGTCTCAATTTTTGTTAATCCCAAACAGTTCGGACCGAGCGAAGATTACGGGGTCTATCCACGCGATATGGAAAGGGATAAAAATTTGCTGGAAAAGGAAGGCGTGGATTTGCTTTTCTATCCGTCAGTTGAAGAAATGTACCCTGAAGGCTATAAGACTTACGTTGAAGTCGAAGAGCTTCAGGGAAAACTTTGTGGTCGCTCCCGGCCCGGACATTTTCGTGGAGTCTGCACGGTTGTTCTGAAACTCTTTAATTTAATCGAGCCTGACGAGGCTTATTTCGGCTGGAAAGATGCCCAGCAGGTCGTAGTTCTTCAAAAAATGGTTGAAGATTTGAACATTCCAGTAAGAATTGTGCCCCTGCCGCTTGTTAGAGACAATGATGGACTGGCTCTTAGCTCCAGAAATACATATCTCAGCCCCGAAGAACGCCGGGCCGCTCTGGTTCTGAAAAAGAGTTTAGACCAGGCTGAAAGGATGATCGGAGAAGGGGAAAAGAACGCAGGCAGAATCAGGCAGATGATGATAGAATTAATTTCAGCTGAACCCCTGGCCAGGATTGATTATGTTGAGATTGTGAACCTTAAGACTCTGGAAACAGTTGACCGGTTTGACCGGGATGCGCTGATTGCAGTCGCGGTTTTTATAGGCAGGACCCGGTTGATAGATAATTTCAGATTCATATCAGGAGGTGTGCAGAGATGAAAGTGCTTTATCTTAAATCCAAGATTCACCGGGCCAGAGTTACTCATAGCGATATTCATTATGAAGGCAGTCTGGGTGTTGATGAGATTCTGATGAAAGCTGCTTCGATGAGAGAATATCAACAGGTCGAGGTTTATAACATCACCAACGGCGAGAGGTTTACGACTTATTTGATAAAAGAAGAATCTGGCTCGGGTCGGGTCGGAGTCTATGGAGCTGCTGCCCATAAAGCTAAGGGAGGCGATATCATCATCATCACTTCTTATTGTTGCCTGGAAGAGGATGAAGTTGATTTCCATATGCCCAAGATTGTTCTTCTGGATGAAAACAACCGGATAAAACAGATATCGTCTTAGTTCTTGCCTGGTCGGTTTTCTGTTTGATAATAATCTTAATGCGTGAAACCCTGATTCTTGGTAGCTGAGTTGCCTTTTGTTCGTTTCTGATAAGAGGGTGAAAATTTTTGGCTGCTTGGCTCAGTCAGCTTCATCTCCAGAGTAAAAAGTGGTCAGTCAAGATGGTAGTTGGGCGCTTCCTTAGTAATGACCACGTCATGGACATGGCCTTCACGCAGGGCCGCTTGGGAAATCTTAATGAACTTAGCTTTTTTCTTCAGCTCTTCCACTGTCGAACAGCCAGCATAACCCATCCCAGCCTTTAATCCTCCGACGAGCATCTGAACTATAGAGACGGCACTTCCTTTGTAAGGCACGCGACCCTCGATGCCTTCAGGAACCAGCTTGGTTTCTGAAGAAATGGCATCCTGAAAATACCGGTCACGACTGCCTTCCTTCATGGCTTCAATGGAACCCATGCCGCGATACGTCTTGTAGGCGCGACCCTGGTAAATCACGACCTCCCCTGGAGATTCATCGGTTCCAGCCAGAAGATTGCCCAGCATCACTGATGAGGCACCAGCAGCAACAGCTTTAGTGATATCTCCTGAATATTTGATACCACCATCAGCGATGAGAGGTATGTTTTTCTTGCTGGTAACCTTATAAACATCGGCGATAGCTGTAATCTGAGGTACTCCAACGCCTGCAATTACCCTGGTGGTGCATATTGAACCCGGTCCTATGCCAACTTTGACCGCATCCACACCCAGCCCAATTAAGTCTTCAGCTGCTTCAGCTGTGGCAATGTTTCCAGCGATCAGGTCAATCCTTGGGTATTCTTTTCTGATTGATTTAACCGTATCCAGAACTCTCTGTGAATGGCCATGAGCTGTGTCAACGACAATCACATCGGAGCCAGCTTTAATCAAAGCGACCACTCTTTCTAAAGCATCTGCCCCGACTCCCACAGCAGCTCCCACTCTCAGCCGGCCGAGCTTATCCTTTGAAGATAAGGGGTACTGGATGCGCTTGAGTATATCTTTATAAGTTATTAAGCCCTTGAGATGATAGCTTTCATCCACGATGAGAATCTTTTCAACTTTGTGCTTATGGAAAAGTTTCTCTGCTTCTTCGAGCGGTGTTCCAACCGGCACGGTGATCAGCTCCTTAGTCATAACTTCAGAAACTGGAATGTCAGGCCGGCTCTCAAACCTGATGTCACGGTTAGTCAGAATCCCAACCAGTTTGTTGTTTTCATCAGTGATCGGCAGGCCTGAGATTTTATATTTTTTCATTAGCTCCAGAGCTTTGTAAATTTTGTCCTGGGGCCGGAGAGTGATGGGCTCAACGATCATTCCGCTTTCGTGTCTTTTTACTTTATCCACTTCCTCAGCCTGGGCTTCGATAGACATATTCCTGTGGATAATCCCGATTCCGCCCTGCTGGGCCAAGCAAATGGCCATGCGAGAAGTGGTTACCGTGTCCATAGCCGAACTGAGGATTGGGATTTTTATTGGAATGTTCCTGGTAAGCCAGGTGGAGACATCTGCTTCTGTGGGGAGAACGTTAGATTTTGCCGGCAGGATCAGGACATCGTCAAAGGTTAAAGCTTCTTTTAATTTCTCCTCAAGCATAATATGTCCCTCCTCAATGCCTTTTCTTTTTTCCCGGTATGAGCGGCCGGGCCTGTTTTGCCCGGATCCCGCCCGCAGCTGCCTGCGGTCTCTGATAATACAGGGGTTGTTCTCTTCTTTGAGGTCTTTCAACTTCGACCACAGGCTGGATCAGGAATAAATAGCGGACAGCATCTTCTTCAATCCTGTCCAGCATCTGCTGGAACATCTCAAAGCTTTCTTTTTTGTATTCAATCAGCGGGTCTCGCTGGCCATAACCGCGGAGACCGATGCCCTCTTTGAGATAATCCATTTCGAGCAGGTGGTCTTTCCAGCGAGAATCTATTACCTGCAGGAGAATGAGGCGTTCAAACTCCCGCATTCTATCTGCTCCAAGGAACTTTTCTTTCTGCTCATAAAGCTCCTTAAGCGCTTCAATCAATTTTTCCCGAAGTTCTTCGTAAGTCGTTGATTCCCAATCTATATTAAGCTGATTAAATTCATAGCCAAACTGGGAGAAAATTGCCTGGTGAAGGGACTCTTTGTCCCATTCATCCGGTGGTTTGTTCTTACCTGCGTGCTGGTCAAGATACCACTCAACCAGAGTCTCTATCAGGTTAAAATAATAATCACGCAGGTCCTTACCTTCGAGAATCTCTCTTCGCTGACGGTAAATGGTTTCCCGCTGTTTGTTCATCACGTCGTCATATTCCAGCAAATGTTTACGGATGGAGAAGTTCTGGGCTTCAACCTGTTTCTGGGCTCTTTCGATGGTCCGGGAAACCATGGGATGCTCGATGGGCACTCCTTCAGACATGCCGATTCTGGCCATCAGGCCGGAGATGCGGTCCGAGCCAAAAATGCGCATCAAGTCATCTTCAAGCGATAGATAAAATCGCGAGGACCCGGGGTCGCCCTGCCGTCCGGCTCTTCCGCGCAGCTGATTATCTATTCGTCTTGATTCATGACGTTCGGTGCCGATGATGTGCAGACCGCCAAAACCAACAACTCTTTCGTGCTCGTCGCTCGTAATTTTCAGGGCTTCTTCAAAAGCTTTATTAAATTGCTCAGTGGTAGCTTGTGCCGGCTCGATGCCAGCTTTTCTCAACGCTTCTCTGGCTAAATATTCTGGGTTGCCGCCGAGCAGGATGTCCACGCCTCGGCCGGCCATGTTGGTGGCAATGGTTACGGCTCCGATTCGTCCAGCCTGGGCAATGATTTGAGCTTCAAGTTCATGGTATTTGGCGTTTAAAACCACGTGTTTTATTCCGCGTTTTTTAAGAATATTACTCAGATGCTCGGACTTTTCTATTGAGATCGTGCCCACCAGAACCGGTCGGCCTATTTTGTTCAGCTCGATGATTTCTTCTGACACAGCGTTCCATTTTTCGCGGGCGGTGCGGTAAATCGTATCAGGATATTCGGTTCTGATCAGCAGTTTGTTGGTGGGAATTTCCACCACGTCCAGATTATAGATATGCTGAAATTCAGCCGCCTCAGTAGCCGCAGTTCCGGTCATGCCAGAGAGTTTCTTGTACATTCTGAAATAATTCTGAAAGGTGATAGAAGCCAGGGTCTGGTATTCCTCTTCTACCCTGACTCGCTCTTTGGCTTCCAGAGCCTGGTGCAGTCCGTCGCTGTAACGGCGGCCAGGCATCAAACGGCCGGTGAATTCGTCCACGATTATGACCTGGGCATCTTTAACCATATAATCAACATCTCTTTTGAACAGAAAGTGAGCTTTGAGTGATTGGTTAACGGCGTGCACCAGGTCCATATAATTGAGGTCATAGAGGTTGGGCACATTGAAATACTTTTCAGCTTCAGACACTCCATTTTCATTAAGCGCTATAGTCCGGGTCTTTTCATCCAGGATGAAATGTTTGTCTTTTTGCAGGCGGCGGACGAAATTATCAACTTTGTAATATAGAGCGGTAGATTCCTGAGTCGGCCCTGAAATGATCAGTGGCGTTCGGGCTTCGTCAATCAGGATGCTGTCAACTTCGTCAACGATGGCATAATTAAATTCGCGCTGGATCATATCTTCCACCCGGAATTTCATGTTGTCGCGCAGATAATCGAAGCCAAATTCGTTATTGGTTCCATAAGTAATGTCAGCCCGGTAGGCTTTTTGTCGCTCTGCGTCGCCCATATCATGCTGGATGACACCCACAGAAAGACCAAGGAATTTATAGATTGGTCCCATCCACTCCGCGTCTCTTTTTGCCAGATAATCGTTGACCGTGACAATGTGGACGCCCTTGCCTTCAAGGCCGATGAGGTAGGCGGGGAGAGTCGCCACCAGGGTTTTTCCTTCACCAGTTTTCATTTCAGCGATTTTACCCTGGTAAAGGACGATGCCGCCCATCAGCTGGACGTCAAAATGGCGCATTCTGACCGTGCGGCGGGCAACTTCTCTGACTACGGCGAAAGCTTCCACCAGAAGGTCATCCAGAGTAGCGCCCTGGCGCAGCTTTTCCTTGAACTCAGCGGTTTTAGCCTGAAGCTGGGAGTCGGTAAGTTGACTGATTTGCGGCTCAAGAGCATTTATGGCCGCAACATAAGGTTGGAGTTTCTTCAGGTCCCGTTCGTTCTTGGTCCCGAAGATTTTAGTTAAAAGCCATTTCCACATTTATTAATTTTTAACAGAATCCAGCCTTAAAGTCAATTAAGACGCTTATGACCACAGATACCAGATAATAGTGCCGAGCTCCTGTTCAACTGATTCTTGATTTTAAGAAAAAGATTAAAATTCCCACGGCCAGACAGGTCAGGATAATTATTAAATTTGAAACGCCCGAAAGGAGCAAGGAAATCCCGATTCCCAGGCACAAAATCAAACCCAGATAAGAGATTATGTCTGGATATTTTTTTGCCTGTTTGTCCAGACGCAGAGCGCTGATGTTGGCCAGCGAATAGTAAAAAAGCAGGGAGAAAGAGCTGACCGAGACCACTCTTGTCAAATCGAAATAATAAGCTAAAAGAGCCATAATCAGGCCCGAAGTCCAGACACCCAAGAGTGGTGTCTTGAATTTCGGATGAATAGATTGAAGGACAGGTGGCAGGTCCTTTTCTCTGGACATGGCGAAGAGCATTCTGGAAATGCCCAGGATTGAGGTCAGAAGGACGCTGGCTGTGGCCAGAAGACCGCCAATGCTGATTAGGGGGCCGGTCCAGCGCAAGCCTGTATGTTTAATGGCTGTAGAGAGTGGAGCGCCAGAGTGGCTTAATTTTTCAGCTCCGGCCAGGCCCAGTGCCACAAAAGTCACCATGAGGTAAATGACGGTCGAAATTGCCAGTGAAATGATAATGGCTCGGGGGACATTTCTGGCCGCGTCTTTTACTTCTTCTGCGACTATGGCTACCCGGGCAAAACCCTGAAAGGCAAAAAAGATGATGGCTGCTCCCAGGAAAATGTTTGGGGGTGAAAGAGGGAAGGGCTTAAAATTGCCAGGCTTGATGAAAAACAATCCCACAGCAAAGAATAGAAGAAGGATGCCGAGTTTGAGAAAAACAAGAAGATTATTAACTGCCGCTGATTCTTCAATTCCTGCAGAATTCAGCAAGGTGAAAATCAGGATTAAAACCGCTGCTATAATATTTATATTGATTCCTGAAAGACCCAGCAGATCCGCCATATAATGAGCGAAGCTTAAAGCCACCACCGCCCCTGAAAACAGGTTGGAAACAACCCACATCCAGCCCACCAGAAAACCCGTGAAAGGCGAGACCAACTGTCTGGAATAAAAATAAATACTGCCTTCAGCCGGCTGCCAGGAGATTAATTGAATAAAGCTGAGGGCAGTAAGAAGTGTGGCTATGGCCGCCAGGATAAGAGATATTAAAAGGGCCGAGCCAGCCAGTCCGGCTGCTACACCGGTTACAGCAAATATACCGGCCCCCACTGTGGCTCCGATGCTGATGGCTGAAGCTGAAAGAAGGTTTATGCTGGGTCTCATGCGAGTTGTACTTTTCGTTTTGCTTAATTCAGGCATGGTAATTATCATAGCTTAAAAAAAGCTGGTTAGAAAATCCAACAGGAATTTTCTTCAGGAATACTCACAGATTGACAGTTTGATATAAAATTTATAAAGAAAAAAGAGGGGAAAATCATCAGTCCTTTTTTATAGATATTAGGGCTCCAGCCAGATACATGGAGGGTGATATGAGCCTTAGAAAGTATCAGGTTTATATTATTCTCTTAACTTTATTTTTGCTGCTGGCAAATTGCGGCCAGGAAAGGGGAAACTGGAAAGGCACTGTCCGCCAGGAAGACGGCACCACCATAATCAGCAATCCAAAAGAACCGATGCATCCGGGAGAGGTTTTGTCCCTGGGAAAGGATATAACTATAGGCGGAGCTGAGGCAACGGGCGAAGGCGCCTTTAATTCTCTGAAATCTATGGATATAGATAAAGATGGAAACATATTTATCTTATCCTACAATACAAAGATGCGTCGGTATATGTATATGATACCAAGGGAAACTTCTTGAGAAGATTCGGCCGGCCAGGTCAGGGTCCAGGTGAACTCGGTTCTCCCATAACCATGCAAGTCCGGGATGGACGGGTGATGGTTCTGGAAGCTGTCCAGAGGGTGTCTTTTTTTGATCTGAATGGCAATTTTATTAAATCTTTATCTCCCAAGGGGCGCTGGATTATGCTGGCCGGTATGGACTCCGGCGGAAATATTATTGCCACTGAAGGGTATTTAATCCCTGAAAACCCGCACTACAAATTGATTAAGTTTAACCCGGAAATGACTGCCGCGCAGGAAATAGCCACCGCGACTGCACCTGATAACTTCAGGGGCCTTGACCCTTTTATGTCGATTTCTCGCTGGCAGATAACTCCGCGTGACGAGATCATATACAGCCGCCCGGCAAATTACACCCTGGAATATTATGATCAGGGAGGCAAGCTCTTTAAGAAACTGTATCAGGATTATGACCCGGTTAAGGTGAGCGAAGAGGAGAAAGAAGAATTCAGGAAAGAAACCGAAAGAAATGGGCGGAGGGATTAAGTTGGCCATGAGTGACTATCATGCGGCTTTCGGGCGGTATATCTGCGATGATCGCGGCCGGCTCTTTGTGCAGACTTTTGAGAAGTCAGCGGCTGGCAACTATATTTATGATGTCTTTGATGCCGGGGGTAGATATATCACCCGGATTCCGCTGAAGGGCACTCCGCTGGTGAGTAAAAACGAGAAGCTTTACTGCCGGGAAGAAGATAAAAGCCGTTTCGAGCTTATGGTTCGTTATCATCTGGTCTGGAATATAAAATAATTTTATAAAGCTGACCTTCCGTAAAGTTCATAGCAGCGCGAATATATAT
>Ga0172362_10000775_pt1 | contig 26855 bp, 18 predicted proteins | sample LakKivs1_kivu2a2_FD_114534 | JGI IMG/M metagenome (GOLD analysis project Ga0172362, IMG submission 114534) | Sediment microbial communities from Lake Kivu, Rwanda - Sediment s1_kivu2a2 | ecosystem: Environmental > Aquatic > Freshwater > Lake > Sediment | place: Rwanda: Western Province, Lake... | reverse complement strand
TTATCGAAAGATCTTTTTCAATATAAGTATCTGAAACAGGAAGATACGCTTCAGGCTGGTAATAGTCGTAATAGGAGACAAAATATTCAACCCTGTTGTCCGGGAAGAATTGACGGAATTCGCCATAAAGCTGTGCTGCAAGTGTTTTGTTGTGACTTAGGACAAGCACAGGTCTCTGTACTTTTTCGATGACATTTGCAATTGTGAAAGTTTTGCCTGAACCGGTTACCCCAAGAAGTGTCTGAAACGGGATTCCCCTGTTCAGTCCGTCGACCAGCTGGGTTATTGCTTCCGGCTGGTCTCCCGTGGGAACAAAATCAGAAACAAGTTTGAAATCCATGTAAGAGGAATTATTCTGAAATCCAGACAAACCTACGTAAATTTTATGGAATTAAAATTCATTCATTCGGCGAAGTCTGAGACTTCGTCACATCAATAAAAAGCAGTCTGAGACTACTATTTACGAAAGCGAAGTTACAAACTTCGCATAGCAGAGGCTGAATGATTTACAAATTCTAAGTCCACTTCAGGGGATTTAGGGGCTATATGAAGGAGATTGCGATAAAGACGCCCTATGTAATAAAAATAATTTAGAAAAAACTAACCCAGGTAACCTTTCAGCAGCCTGCTCCTTGAAGTATGCCTCAGTCTCCTGATAGCTTTTTCCTTTATCTGACGTACTCTTTCACGGGTAAGACCAAACTTTTCACCTATCTCTTCAAGAGTCATTTCCTGGCATCCTATGCCAAAGAAGAAACGGATGATATCCCTTTCCCTTTCAGTAAGAGTGGCAAGCGCCCTGTATATTTCCCTTGACAGCGATTCATCCATGAGAAGTTTGTCTGCCACGGGTGAATCGGAGTTGGTAAGCACATCAAGAAGACTATTATCCTCACCTTCAATAAATGGAGCATCCACGGAGACATGCCTTCCTGATACCTTCAGGGTATCGGTCACTTTTTCCTTGGGAAGCTCAAGTACCTCAGCCAGCTCTTCAGGAGACGGAGTGCGCTCATTCTCCTGCTCAAATTTTGAAAAGGCTTTGTTTATCTTATTCAGCGAACCAACCTGGTTAAGCGGAAGTCTGACAATCCTGGATTGCTCTGCCAGGGCCTGGAGAATCGACTGCCTTATCCACCATACAGCATACGATATGAATTTAAAACCGCGGGTCTCGTCAAATTTTTCTCCAGCCTTGATAAGACCGAGATTGCCTTCATTTATAAGATCCGGGAGGCTTAAGCCCTGGTTCTGGTATTGCTTTGCCACAGAGACCACAAAACGCAGATTTGCTTTGGTGAGTTTTTCTAGAGCAGTTCTGTCTCCTTTTTTGATACGCTGAGCCAGTTCAACTTCTTCTTCTACAGATATCAACTCTTCTTTACCAATCTCCTGCAAGTACTTGTCAAGTGAGGCGCTTTCCCTGTTTGTTATGGATTTGGTAATTTTTAGCTGTCTCATCCTGGTTTAAAAAAATTTTCGCAAAATTACAAAATATTTATGTAATAACAAAATAAATTCCGTTTTGTTGCTTGAAAGGGGATTGAATAAACAATCCCCTGATCATCAATTATATAAACTGAACTTATTATTAATACCCGAATCTGTAGGTGAAGCTCCTTCCGTCAGGAGTAACCCCTTCTATGGATTTCAGGGATCTCTCATTGTTGTTGACAGCCTGTTTTACCTCATCAGAGTTATTGACATTTTTTCCGTTAATGGAAGTAATTATTGTTCCTTTCTTGAGTCCCATATCCTTGAAGACACCATCATTGAGTTCCGCTATTCTCACTCCACTGCTGATATTGTACGTTCTTTTGTCACTTGAGCTCAGCGGTTCAAGTCTTGCACCAAATACCATTCCTATTCCCATACCGGGTTTAACAACACTTGTGTTGCCTGCCAGGTTTTTCAGAGTCAGAGGAACCGTGTTTTCCTTTCCATTCCTGTAATAAGTGACTGTTGCCTTATCTCCCGGCCGATGCTTGCCTATCTGTTCCTGAAGCTCTGCAACTGAATTTACGGGTACCCCGTCAAATTTAATTATCACATCATTTTCTTTCAGGTTGGCATCAGCTGCGGAGCCGCCGTCGATGATCTTTGTAACCAGGGCACCTTTTACTTCTTTCAGACCCTGTTTCTCAGCAGCATCAGAGGTAACATCGGTTATATTGACGCCTATGATAGCTCTCTGAACCTCCCCAAACTCCCTCAGATCGTCAACTACCTTCTTAACTATACTTACCGGAATCGCGAATGAATTACCTGCATATGTGCCGCTTGGCGAATAGATGGCAGAAGTAATGCCGACCAGCAGGCCTTTGGAATCAACGAGAGCTCCCCCGCTGTTTCCGACGTTAAGAGCCGCATCGGTCTGGATGAATGATTCGATGCTGTAGTCGCTGTTCAGAAGACCAAGATTTCTTCCCTTGGCGCTTACGATCCCTGCAGTAACAGTCGATGTAAGGTTAAATGGATTTCCAACTGCAAGCACCCATTGTCCGATTTTCAGCTTATCGGAATCCCCGTATTTCACAAATGTAAGATTATCCCCATTGATCTTCAGCAGGGCAATATCCGTGCTCGGATCCCTTCCTATAAGCTTGGCTGTGAAAATCCTGTTATCATTCAGCTTGACCTCAATATTCTCGGCATCCTCGATAACATGATTATTTGTAATGATATAGCCATCTTCAGAAATGATCACACCTGATCCGTAACCTGCAACTTCCCTCGGCCTGCTGCTGTACCTGTCACCGTAAAACCACTCAAGGATGGGGTTTTCCGGCTGCTGAACAACAGATTTTGTACGTACGTGCACCACTGCATGAACTGTCTGTTCCGCGGCATATGTAAAATCAACCTGACCTTCCTGCATCTGAAAAGCTGTCAGGATTGCCTGAGCTTCCGGCACTTCAATCCTGGAACTGTCCCTGACGGCTGCTTCGGCCGGCTTTTCAATAATTACCGTATATGCGAATAATGCAATCGCGGCACCAATTACAGCCATCAGCAATCCTCCTAATAAATACTTTCCTTTCATATTTAATACGTTTTAATTGTTATTATCATTATTACTTTTCGTTTTCCTGTCAGCGGTTCGCAAATATTATACCTTCATAAAAGATTCATATCTTTACAACCGTTTTCTGGCATTTTTGTTTTACAAAGATCATGCATTTTTTGAATGACTTTCAACAAATTACAGACATTTAACTTCACTTTAACAATGAAGATTATCTCTTTTAACAAATACCAGGGTGCCGGTAATGATTTCATAATCATAGACAACCGGGCCGGTCATTTTAATCCAGACGATTCAAAACTTATTAACAAACTGTGCGACCGCCGTTTTGGCATAGGCGCTGACGGGCTTATACTGGTTTCAGGTAATGACAACAGCGATTACGAAATGAAATATTTCAATTCCGACGGATACCTCGGATCAATGTGCGGTAACGGGGGACGCTGCACAGCTCACTTCGCGCTGAAAGAGAAAATCGCAGGCAATAAACAAAGATTCCAGGCTTTTGATGGCATTCACCAGGCTTTTATTGATAACGACCAGGTGAGGCTCTCAATGGGTGATGTGAATGAATATAAAATTATTGACGGGAACTACTTTATTAATACCGGATCACCTCATTATGTGGTCTTCCGTGAAGATATAGACAAGACAGATGTTAACAGGGAAGGAAAGGAATTGAGATGGTCACACCTCTTTGCCCCGGGCGGAACCAACGTGAACTTCGTCCAGGTATTGGATAGAGGTCTGTATATCAGAACTTTTGAAAGAGGTGTAGAGGAAGAGACCCTGGCCTGTGGCACAGGAGTGACTGCATCTGCCATTGCTTCAGTGCTGAATGGACATTTTGACACAGGTACTGTTAATGTAAAAGCCAGAGGAGGTGATCTCAGAGTTGAGATGAAGATTATTAATGAAAAGATCACTAATCTATGGCTGACAGGACCGGCAACGTTCGTTTTTGAAGGTAAAATTGAAGTAAAATAGTTCGAAGGTTCGAAAGTTCGAATGTTCGAATGTTTGAAAGTACAATCGAACCATCAAACCATCAAATGATCGAACATATAAAAAATGACTATATGAATAGAATATTACTCTTATCACTATTCCTGATATTTTTATCAAAAGGAATATCGGGACAGCCCGGAACGACCGAACTGATGAATGCCATCAACCGGGTGAATTCCAGCTTTGAGAACCTGAGCCACAGGTTCGATATTCTTGAAAAGAAAATTGATGATGTCCTGTGGTATGATAAAGTAGGGGACATTGCCTTTATAGATAAAGTATATCTTACAGGTCCTCCCCTTGCAAAGGAGAGGAACCCGACAGGACAGGGAGCAGGCAATCCTGTTAAATTCTGGACATATATCTTTATTCCGAAGGATATTGATCCGGCTAAAAAGTATCCTCTTCTTGTGCTTCCGCACGGGGGTGTCCACGCAAATTTCACCACTTATCATACTCATATTATAAGAGAAATGGTATCACAGGGTTATATTGTGACAGCCCCTGAATACCGGGGATCTACCGGATACGGAGCAGGATTTTATAATATGATTGATTATGGAGGTCTGGAGGTCCAGGATGTTGATGCCAGCCGTCAGTATATGATCGATAATTACTCGATTGTTGATAAAGAAAGAGTGGGTATCATAGGCTGGAGCCATGGTGGATATATCGCTCTCTTCAATATTTTTGAATATCCTCAGAAATATAAAGTTGCATTCACAGGAGTACCTGTCAGCGATCTGATAGCAAGGATGGGCTATAAAGACCAGGAATACCGTGATCTTTTTTCAGAACAGGCAGCTATCGGAAAACCAGCAGATCAGAATGTTGCTGAATACCGTAAAAGATCTCCGGCCTGGCAGGTCAGCAAATACCAGAATACTCCGCTTCTCATCCATACCAATACAAATGATGAGGATGTAAATGTTCTCGAAGTCGAACACCTCATCAAATCCCTTAAAGCAGAAGGTAAAAGCAATTTCTCATATGAAATTTTTGAAAACATGCCGGGAGGCCACTCGTTCGACAGAATGGATTATATGGAAGCCAAGGAGATAAGGATGAAGATATATAATCATCTTAATAAATATCTTTCTCCGCCAAAACCTTTCAAATCAATAAAAGACCTCCAGAAGGCAGGATATGGTTTTAATTAAAGTACCATATATATTTAACCACGGTGTAACACGGAGTATAAGAACGAGTTACACGGTTTAGAATAATCAAAACAGTGAAACTCCGTAATAGTCTGAGTAACTGAGCACTCGGGACGAAAAGCAGTGCAACTCCGTGGTAAAAAAAACAGGAGGTTGATTCGTCCGGCTTTACGGGTTTAGGCTGCGGATTCAGCGAAGCGTAATCCGGGCCATTAATGATATAAAGAGCACGGATTCCAAATCCGCGCTAGCACAGAGGCAAGGTAATGTATGCAGAAAGAAAAACTATTCGGAAAGACTTTAAACGAGCTGATTGCGGTTGCAAAACGTAACGGATTACCCGGATTCGCCGCAAAACAGATAGCTGACTGGCTCTATAAAAAAGAAACTGCCTCTATAGGAGAGATGACTAACCTTTCAAAAAGGATGAGAGATCTCCTTGATACTGATTATGAAATAGGCCTGTCAATTCCTGTAAATTATGCCGAAAGCACCGACGGGACTAAAAAATATCTCTTCAGGGTGATGGATGATAAATTCATCGAATCAGCCTATATCCCTGATAATGAACGATCAACATTGTGTGTGTCATCACAGGCAGGGTGCAAAATGGGATGTATTTTCTGCATGACAGGTAAACAGGGATTCCAGGGAAATCTCTCTTCAAACGAGATTCTGAACCAGTTCAGGAGCCTTCCGGAGTTCAGTAAAGTGACAAATATAGTGTATATGGGAATGGGCGAGCCTCTCGATAATATCACCGAAGTCCTTAAAAGCCTTGAGATACTTACCAGCGACTGGGGTTACGGCTGGAGTCCAACGAGGATCACAGTCAGCACAGTCGGACTGAAGGGAACCCTGAAGGAATTCCTTGAAAAAAGCCGCTGTCATCTTGCAGTAAGCCTCCACTCTCCCTTCGACAAAGAAAGAACTCAGCTAATGCCTGTCCAGCGTACCAGCAGCCTTGGCGAGATCCTTGATATAATAAGAAAAACAGATATAAACAGCCAGAGGAGAGTATCATTTGAATATATCCTCTTCAAAGGATTAAATGATACTCCGTCACATATAAAAGAGATTGCACGTATCCTCAACAGCATTAAATGCAGGATTAATATCATTCGATTTCACCAGATCCCAGGGTCAGAACTGCAGAGCCCGGATCTGGTTTCGGCTATCGCATTCAGGGATGCCCTGAATGCAAAGGGCATAATTGCCACAATAAGGGCATCACGGGGTGAGGATATTCAGGCTGCCTGCGGGCTCCTGTCAACACTCGAACAGAATAAAAACTGACAAGCATGAAAAAGCTTCTGATTGCTGCGCTTTTACAGTCAGTGACACTATTAATATTTTCACAGCAAAAGTCATTCGATCACTTCATTGCTGATTCATCGCTTAAATATGCAGCGGTTTCATTCTGTCTTATTGATGCCGACAGCGGAAACACCATATATTCTTTTAATGCCGGGAATAGTCTTGTCCCGGCTTCCGTGATGAAGCTTATCACTTCTTCTGCAGCACTCGAACTGCTTGGCCCGGATTATGTCTTCCGGACAATCATCGGCTATACAGGAACAATTAATAAAAGAACCGGAAGACTTGATGGAAATATCATAATTAAAGGCGGCGGAGATCCGGCACTGGGATCAAAAAATTTTGAAGAACACTACGCCGGATTCATTGATAAATGGATAAACGGTATCAGGAAACTGGGAATAAGAAAGATCAATGGACGGGTTATCACTGACGATTCCTATTATGATTATCTTCCAATCCCGGCAAAATGGCTCTGGGAAGATGCCGGTAACTACTATGGTGCAGGTGCATACGGATTGTCAGTGTTTGATAATACCTATGAGATACATTTCAGAACAACATCCGACAGTTCAGCCCAGACCATCACAGGTATATTTCCTGAGGAGTGTGATTTCGAATTCTCCAATTGGCTGGTGGCTGCCGGTACCTCGGACCAGGGGTATGTATTTGCAGCGCCTTACAGCACCAACGGTTGGCTTGCAGGAACAATACCTGCAAATCTAAACGATTTTGTCCTTAAAGCTTCCATCGCGGATCCACCCAGGCTCATGGCAAAGATTGCCGACAGGGAACTGGAAAAAGCCGGAATAACAGTCTCGGGCGAACCATCTACGACAAGACTGCTGCAGTCAATAATAAAAGACGAGATTCATATAATAACCGAAACCGTCTCCCCTCCCCTGAAAGATATCCTGCTAGTTCTTAATCACGAAAGCGTTAATCTTTATGCTGAACACCTTTTAAAGGAGCTTGGAAAAAGATTCAGTAACAGGGGATCGACAAAAGCCGGTATTGAGGTCGTATATGATTTCCTTGCCGCGGCAGGAATTGAAACTGAAGGATTATTCATTGAGGACGGAAGCGGTGTTTCTCCGCTGGATGCATTGAACTCCGGATGTGTGGCAATGCTTCTCCGCTACATGAAAAACACCGGCAGATACCAGGACGTATTCTGGAATTCACTGCCGGAGGCCGGGATTGAGGGTACCCTGAAAAATTACTTTAAAGACCCTGTCTTTCTTTCAGCCATGAGAGCAAAAAGCGGTTCGATGACACGCGTCAGGAACTACGCAGGTTATCTAAGAACAGTTTCTGGTAAAGACCTTATTTTCTGCATTATAATAAATAATTACACGGGACAGCAGAGCAAAATAATTTCCGGGATTGAAGATATTCTGAAGGAAATAATACTGGATAACTGAGAAGCTAATGAATACAATTGTTGCCGTAAGGAGATGCCCGGAGTACGATCCCGATAATGTATATAATCTTATATCAGATATTTACAAAATCTGCAGCGGACCCGATGTAAGAAATAAAAAGGTTCTGCTCAAACCCAATATTCTTACCGACTGCGACCCTTCAAAACCAGTGTGTACACATCCTGTGGTTGTTGAAGCTATGATAAGGTTTCTTAAAGACAATGGGGCAAAGGTGTATGTGGGAGATTCACCAGCAGTTCATATCCGGGGGTTCCGGCCGTTAAAATCCGGGATTTACCAGATTTGTAACAAGACAGGGGCAGAGTGGGTGGATTTCACGGTAAAACCTTCAGAAAGGCAGCTGGGCAGAGGGGGAAAGATAAAGATAGCTTCAGCATTAAATGAAGCTGATATTGTCATATCATTGCCAAAACTTAAGAATCATGAGCTGGTTTATTTTACAGGAGCTGTAAAAAACACTCTCGGTCTGGTGCCAGGTTTCTCAAAAGCAGCTCAGCATGCTTTTCATCACGACAGGCTCAGTTTTTCATCCTTCCTTGTGGATCTCTCAGAATCTGTAACAGCTGATTTCTTCCTTATGGACGGTATCATCGGTATGGAAGGTCCGGGCCCCGGACAGGGTATGCCGGTAAGAACTGAAGTATTGCTGGGCTCTTCAAATCCAGCCGCCATTGATATAATCGCCAGTACAATAGCGGGTTATGATCCTCTTGACATTACCACAACAGCCATTTCCCTGAAGAGAGGAAGATGGCTGAAAAATCCTGATGAGATAATAATTGACGGACCAGATATTAAGACCCTGATCCGGAATGATTTCAGGAGAATTCCAATCTCATCAAATGAGAATATCAGTTTCAGATTCCTGAAAAACAGGATAAGACCGCTGAAAAAGCTTGAAAGAAGACCTGTTTTTATACATGATAAGTGCACAGGCTGTAAGGCATGCATAAAAATATGCCCTGCCAACGCAATAGACATGCATGCGGAAAGAAAGAATTATGTTGTTCTTACCGATTCCCGATGCATAAGGTGTTATTGTTGCAGCGAGGTATGCCCGGACAACGCTGTTGAGATAAAGAGGAAATTATTCGGTGAATAATATAATCAATTCCTATGCATCAATCCTGGCGTATTTTGCATGGTTCTCGATGAATTCTCTTCTCGGTGGAACCTCATCGCCCATCAGCATGGAAAAAATATGGTCGGCTTCCGCAGCGCTTTCAATAGTGACCTGGCGCAGTGTCCTTGTATCCGGGTTCATTGTTGTTGCCCAGAGCTGTTCTGCATTCATTTCTCCAAGACCCTTGTATCTCTGGACACTTACAGAAGAGTCTTTTCCCTGACCCATTTCCTTAACAGCGGCTTCGCGTTCTTCTTCTGTCCAGCAGTATCTCTCGGCTTTTCCTTTTTTGACAAGATATAACGGAGGTGTAGCGATAAACAGGTTCCCACCCCTTATCAGATCCTGCATATACCTGAAGAAGAAGGTCATGATCAGGGTTGTAATATGAGACCCGTCAACGTCAGCATCGGTCATGATTATTATCTTGTGATATCTGAGTCCTGCCAGGTTAAGCGCCTTGCTGTCTTCATCTGTGCCGATGTTCACGCCAAGGGCGGTAAAGATATTTTTTATCTCTTCGCTTTCGTAGATCCTGTGATGCATTGCTTTTTCGACATTCAGTATTTTTCCGCGAAGGGGAAGGATAGCCTGGAACCGGCGGTCGCGGCCCTGCTTGGCTGTTCCTCCAGCTGAATCGCCCTCCACGAGATATATTTCGCATTTTACGGGATCCCTGTCGGCACAGTCGGCGAGCTTGCCTGGTAATCCTGAACCTGAAAACTCATTCTTTCTCTGTACCAGCTCCCTGGCCTTCCGGGCTGCATGCCGGGCAGTTGCAGCCAGGATGACTTTCTGGACTATCACTCTTGCATCCCTGGGATTCTCCTCGAGGTAGTTGGTCAGCATGGTGCTTACTGCCTGATCTACAGCTCCCATTACCTCAGAGTTGCCAAGCTTTGTTTTGGTCTGTCCCTCGAATTGCGGTTCAGCTACTTTAACCGATATGATGGCTGTCAGTCCTTCCCGGAAATCATCGCCGTTTATGTCAAATTTCAGTTTGGCAGTTGCACCCGAGTCTTCCGCATATTTCTTAAGCGTCCTTGTCAGGCCTCTCCGGAAGCCTGCAAGATGGGTGCCTCCCTCTATGGTATTAATATTATTGACATAGGAATGCACATTCTCCGAGAATGAATTGTTATACTGAAGAGATATCTCTACAGGTATTTCAGTTTTATCGTATGAAATATGAATTGGTTTCTCTATTATTCTCTCCCTGTTTGCATCGAGATACTCCACGAATTCCTTGAGCCCCAGTTCAGACCTGAATTCACTGTACCGGGGTTTGCCGCCGTTGCCGTTTTCAACCATCTCACGCATATCTCTGATTGTCAGAAGTATGCCTTTGTTCAGGAAAGCCAGCTCCCTCAGCCGGGCTGCGAGAATCTCAAAGTTGAAATCGGTTGTCTGGAATATTGAATGATCAGGCATGAAAGTTATTGTGGTTCCTGATTTATCTGTTTCTCCGACTGTTTTGACTTCGGTTACCGGTTTGCCTTTTTCATAATCCTGCCGGAATATTTTTCCCTCACGCATGACCAGTGCGGTAAGATGGGATGAGAGGGCATTAACACAGGATACGCCAACACCATGAAGTCCGCCAGAGACTTTGTATGAATCCTTATCAAATTTACCTCCGGCATGCAAAACTGTCATCACCACTTCCAGTGCTGATTTCTTTTCTTTTTCCATTATTCCGGTGGGTATTCCACGGCCGTCATCGTTAACAGTAATGGAGCCGTCTTCATGAATAATAACGTCTATTCTGGTGCAGAATCCGACCAGGGCTTCATCAATCGAGTTATCAATTACCTCATAGACAAGATGATGCAATCCTTTTACGCCAATATCACCAATGTACATTGCAGGTCTTTTCCTCACTGCTTCAAGACCTTCCAGTACCTGAATACTCTCTGCTGAATATTCATTGTTTTCCTGCAATTTTTTCTTCTTTTCGCTCATTTCTCTAAAAAACAGTTTATTAATCCCCGGTACATAAAATCATACCTTAACCGACTTGTAAAATCAGTTCAGTTTCATTATCCTAAAATACTGATTTTATGTATCTTATTTAATACTGCAAATATAGTTATTCAAGATGGTTTTTATGTTAAAAAAATCATAAAATTATGCACAATTTCACCCCGAAATTAACATGTCAATTAGTCAGATCTATTTAATACGCATGTACTCACCCCCTCTTATCCCCCTCTCTACTTCGTAAAGAGGGGGATGTGATTGATCTTCAGATACAAAAGCCCCCTCTTTGCTTTAGCAGAGAGGGGGTTGGGGGTGAGTACATGTGACTAATAGAGGGCGAGAGGTGGTGAGTACCTGTAATCCTACAAACTATAAGTAAATCCAACCATCCCGATAAATCTGTAGGTTGGATAATATGCCCACTCGTAATAGCGGTTGAATGAAATGTTATTCAATTTAAGCCAGAATGAGAGTATTTTTGTATACCTGTACTCAGCACTCAGGTTAATATTTATATGTTCCGGGGAAGGATCGTTAAAGGGAACAAGGGTATTTTCATAAGTTGCTGCAAATCTCCTTTTCCCGATTGCATTGATATCCAAACCGGTAATAATCTTATCTCTCAGATTATATTTCAACGCCAGACCACAATCCCATACCGGCTTCCCCCATGCAAAATCATTTTCGGCCAGGGTGTATTTATAATAATTCCCATTCCCCTTATATGTGATCTTGTCGGTTATAGTGCCGGTAACCTCACCGTGTATGTTCAATATCTCTGTATCGTCCCAGACGGGGATGAAATGGTTGCCCATTTCAGGAGAAAATATGCTGTCGGGATGCATAAAATTTGAGTAGAACAGCATATCATTGATAATTGAATACGAGGCAGATATAAGATAATTCCCTCCGATTCCGCTGTTCCCTTTGATCCCTGCAGACACTATCAGGGCTTTATCAGTGTTTTTAAGAGTAAACAGGCTTCCATCACGGATAATAAACGGATTATCAGGTATAATATTCTGAGGGATATTTTTCTCAAGCCTGCCGCTGAGTCCAGTAAAGAAGCTTAAATACGACGGAACGACTGTAAATCCGAAAGCAACATCCGGATATATATGAAATTCAGGCTTATCCTTCATATTCTGATCCAGCAGCAGTTGCATACCGAGGTTAAAATTCCACTGGGAAGTGCTTTTCCTCATAAAAGGGCTCAGAGAGGTTATATATTTTGATCCGTCATAGATTGAAGCGGAGGGACGGTAGAAATCGAATTCAAAACCTGATCCTACATAAAAATCCTTGTATGAAGTAGCCACCCTTGCAGTTATACCGGCATTATGCTGGATACGTGTCTTTACATTGTAGAAATAGTTGTATTTAACATCGACATTGTAAGAAAAGCCGGAGGAATCCAATGTAAGTGATCCAAGGGAAAGTTCTGTTCCGAAGTTGTTGTAACCCGACAGTATCTCCTTTTTGACCGGATCATAATCTGTTATGCTATCAATATCATATCCGTAAGCGTGCCTCACCTTCTGGCTGAAGTCAACAGAACCTTCCAGTATATTCTTCCTGAAGAACTTCTTCCCGTACAGCGAAACATCATTATCCATATAAGCTGCAGGGACTTTCTTATCATTATCAAGTTTGATATCAGCATTGGATGAAAAATGCCTGGCATAAAATCCCACAGCTCCTTTTTTGGAACGCTCGTTTGATATGCTTAGTTCAGCCAGCGGAGTCAGATAATTGCCAAGTCCAAGTTTTATATAGCTTTTATAAAGTTTGTCAAGAGGATCGGGCTGCAATACTGCAGCTTTTATCGGACTGATCGTGTATTCAGGCATGAAAGGACGCGTCGTGATTACATATTTAAAATCAGGTTTTGTCTTTGCGGTATCGTCCATGAGGGGCAGGAAACTTCTTTTCCTGAAATCCGAAAGTGAAGGTTTATACGGATTGAACAGAGTCACTTCCCTTTTAAGGTCCTGTTGTACGGCCTGACCGGCAACTGAAACATATATAAGCAGAAATATGATTTTTATTATTAGGATCCTTTTCATTTCATTTTGATTACCTGTAATATTTTATCATCCTGTCACCGTAAATTCCGCTGTTTTTAATCGTCAGTTATTCTGGTTAAGAGTATCAAGTCTTGCTTTGACCTCGTCAAGAATCCCGTCATTATCAATTGAATAATAATCCCTGAGACTCTGAAGTGTGGCTCGTGCCTGCAGAAGGTCGCCTTTTTTGATGCTTATATCGGAAAGAAGAAGGAACATCCTGGCCATCCAGTATTGATGAGGCGTATTCTGAACGGTAAATTCATTTATCACTTTTTCCGACTCAGCAACCTGGTCTTTTTTGAATAAAAGTTCAGCAACCCTGTATTTTGATTCAGCGCCTTCCGCACTGATGATTTCTCCTGACAATTTATTGAAATCAATAAGTGCATCATCAAAATTATTCAGGCTGTAATTTGCTTTCCCTTTCATGAAAGTTGCCTCACGGGTAAGCTCTTCGGGTATATCTGCTGAAGTGTTTATTTTATCTGCTGCCGATATGGTTTTTTGTGCATCTCCCAGCTGATAGGCTGACCGGAGCTGGCCTTTAAGTGCTATTATTCTGTTCCCGGAATTCACGGCAGCCTTTTCAAGCATTTCATAGTATTGGAGAGAAGCCTTGTAATCTTCCCTGTCATAGGAAATTGATGCTGCTGCAATCAGGGATTGTTCCGTGAACTGGCCGTTGGGTTCACCTGCCACTGTTGCATACAGGCTGAGAGCCTCGTCGTTATTTCCTGCCGCCCTCAGGCATTCGGCAAGATAAAACTGGGCATTCTGCCTGAAACTTCCATTCGGAAATTCTTTAAGGTAATTTCTGAAAACATCCCCTGCCCTGCCGTAATTGCCTGTTATATAAAGGTTTTCACCTGATGAATATAACAACGAATCCTTTTCAGCCAGGTTGACATCACCATATCCTTCCAGGGTTTTAACATAAGCAAAATAGGCTTCAACATCATTAATTTCAACATATGCATTCTTAAGTCCTGTCATTGCGTCCCGTGCCTCAGGAGTCGATTTATAATTTTCGATCACCTGCCTGAACTGCGATATAGCTTTTTCATTTTCGCCTGCATTGTAATAGACCAGGCCAAGCTGAATCATTGCACGCGGAACAAACGGAGTGTTCTTGAAGGATGTTATTATTGTATTGAAATCGGCTTCTCCCCTGCTGTAATCCTTAAGAATGACATATGCCCTGCCTCTTTCAAAGATGGCATTGGGCACAAACGAAGAAGTCGGGTACTTAACCGTAAGTGAGGAGAGAATATCGGCTTTCCCGCGCTGATCATTCAATAATCCGAGGGAGAATCCTTTCTGGTACATTGCATAGTCAGCATCTGCTTTCCCGTATTCAATTACCTTGTCGTAATAGCTTATGGCCTGTTGATAGTTTGTAGCTATATAATAGCAGTCAGCTATCCTGTTTTTGGCATCTGCCAGCACTTCCGGCCTGACATTCGTCACACCCGATTCAAAAGTCCTGAGGTGCGCGATTGCATCAGGGTAATTCTTCAGATTAAAGCATGTATATCCGAGATTATATCTTACCATGTTATATTCACTAAGGAGCATTGATCCAGGGACACTCATGAATTCTGTATAATCGGCCTGAGCCTTTTCGTAATTGGCGAGGCGGTACCATGCCTCTCCACGCCAGTAGATTGCTCTTGCCCTCAGGTTCCTGTTGTATTTTTCATATTTAAGGGACCTGTCGAACATATCGACCGAATTCTCCAGTTCCATATTCCTGAAAAGTTCAAGGCCCCTGAAGAAAGCCACTTTCTGGTATGCCTCTTCCAGTCTGCTGTTTTTGTTTTTGACCCTGTCGAGCGATGCGAGGGCAGCCTTGTAATTCTTGATCTGCATATATGCTGCGATCAGGTAATCGTATGCCTCCTGTATCCTGTCAGAGGAAGGGTAATTTTCTATATATTCCTGGAATGATTGTATAACCTCGCCGAAGGGAGAATAGGAAGTTTCATACATCATCTTGGCATAATTGAAAAGGGCATCCTCTCTGATTTTTTTGTCAAAATCCATCTTTGAGGCTTCAGCAAATCCGAATTGTGCACGTTTCTTGTTCCCGGTCTGTAGATAGCAGTCTCCAAGCAGAAACCAGATATTCTGGCTCAGAATGTCCTGCCTGGCTCCTATCTCAAGAAATATTTTTATGGCTTTTTCCAGGTCCCCTGTCCGGTAATAACAGTATCCAAGCTGGTACTTGTCTTCTCTCCCGCTGATTTTTGTTCCCGTAGCGAACTTCTCGAGGTAAGGAAGCGCCTCCTTGTAATTCTCCTTATTATAGTAAGCATCGCCTATGAACCGGTAGAGCTCGACCGCTCTCTCTTTCCCTGCAGAATTAAGGAGGTCGGGAGCCATTTCCAGTATCCCGTCATAATTTTTCTGCAAATAAAGTATCTGGACAATGTAAAAAGGAACAACCGTGCCGAATGTTTCATCCTTTTTAAGCCTGGTGAAGCCGTCCATGGCGGTCTGATACATCTTCTGCTCGTAGGCGATATGCGAAAAATAATACAGGGCAGGAGGCGTATATTCAGTATCCACATCCTTGATTTCCGAAAACATCAGCAGCGCTTTCTCCCTGTCTCCTCTCAGATAGAGTGAGTAACCGAACCTGAAAAAATATCCGGGCAGTTCAGAGAATGCCAGTTCCTGTCTGTTAACCTGCTCGTAGTAAGTCGCAGCTTTACGGTAGTTTTTATTCTGATAGAAATAATTGCCAAGAGCCATTAATCCATCATTGATTCTCGGACTCTCAGGATATTTCCGTACATAAGTCATCATCCTTATTTCTGCATCCGGGTTAAAAAGATACAATGCTGCCAGAGCCCTGTGATAGCTGGCTTCAGCGACTACCAGCTGATCTGCCGGATCATTTTCCCGGATAAATGCATCAAGATGCTTAATAGCTGCAGGATATTTTTCCTTGCTGAAAAGCTCCATTCCAATATTATAATCTGAGCGAAGTTCTGCAGCGGTAAACGGAACCTGTGAGATAGTCTTAGTTAGAAAGATTAGAAAGAAAAAAAAGGTTAAAACTGTCCGGTTTCTGTTCATAACTAGTTTTTTTTGGCTCTTTGATATTAACCCGTTTATTTTGCCCGCGATTTTCATTCACACATAACAGGTTAATAACTAGCCTAATATGCTCGGCATGTATTTTTTTAATCAGTTGTAAAATTACAACTATAAAACGCCTGCTGCCGGGCTTTATTACTGATTTTATCAACATACAAATGTTAATTATCAATTCTTTCCTTATTTTGCATGTAAAATAACCTGGAAATGCAGGAAATTCTTCCCCTCGACGTTATTATTGAACTGAAAGATTGCCAGATATGGCAACAGGATCATCTTGTTCTTTCAAATGTCAGCCTGTGTGTAAGAAAGGGGGAGTTCATGTACCTTGTCGGGAAAGTGGGAAGCGGAAAAACAAGTGTAATAAGAACACTTAATGCCCAGATCCCGCTTAAGGAAGGAACGGGGATTGTTGCCGGATATAACCTGTCGAAGCTCCGACGGAAGGATATCCCCCACCTGCGGAGAAAACTGGGCATTGTGTTCCAGGATTTTCAGCTTCTCACAGACAGGTCTGTAAATGATAACCTGGAATTTGTTCTCAGGGCTACAGGCTGGAAAAACAAAAATGAAATAAATGCACGGACCGGCGAGGTTCTCGAAAAAGTGGGACTCGGGCTTAAAGGATATAAAATGCCCCATCAGCTTTCCGGCGGGGAACAGCAGCGGGTGGTCATAGGAAGAGCACTTCTAAACGATCCCGATATTGTACTGGCCGACGAACCTACCGGTAACCTTGATCCTGAAACGTCAGAAGGGATAATAAGGCTTCTTTCAGAGATCAGCACAACAGGAAGGGCTGTTATCGTTGCCACTCACAACTACACAATTCTTAAGAAATTTCCTGCCCGCACCATGAAGTGTGAGAACGGGAAGCTTGTCGAGGCAAAAACAGATGAGGAAATCGAGTTAGAAAGGCTTTAGAAGATGGCTGTAGAGGCTGTAGAGGCGATAGAGGCTGTAGAAGCGACAAAAGCTGTTGAAAAGAGTATCAAATTAACAGACCCTCTAAAGCCTTTACAGCCTTTAAAGCCTCTACAGCTATTATCGCCTTCTACTTAAAAAGCCGGACAGGCCATGGCAATCTGTTACGGTATATCCTGTAAAAAGGCACATTCCTGCATCCGAACGACTCATCGAACGATGCAATGGAGGGTATTGAGGAACCTTCAAAATCAAGAATAGTACACGTCGGGGAATACTCTTTAATCAACTCATTAATAACATAATATCCCGTTAATCTCACACGGCTCTCAGGAGTGTTCGCTGTAAATAAGACAGTTACGGTTCCCGCTGTTTCCAATACAAATCTGCCGAAAATGAGTTTGCCGTCTTCAGATCTTGCACCGATTATCTTTCCTTTTTTATTCGTGATGCAGTAACTCATGAGTTTGCCGAGTTTATTGTAATCCTCAACCCTTATTCTCCTGATTTCCCTTCCCTTATTATTCCTGAACAAACTTATCAGCTCTTCAGGAGTCGCATCATTGACTAATCCCGGATTTCTCCTGAATGATTTCTCAATATTCTTTTTACAGCCGGAAGAGAAATTCTGCCAAATCATATCGTAGGAAGATGAGAGTTCCAGCTCATAGTTAGCCCTTTCAGTCACTATGAATCCTTCAGATTTAACAGATTGACAGACGCCCATATCGATCAGCTTGTAAAAATCAGGGATCCGTTCCAGGAACTCATCAATATTGCCCGGGTTGGATCTTCCCCCGGAAAATAATCCAAGTCGCTGAAGGAAAACAGGTGTCGTGACATATTTAATACCGTATTTTTTGAATCCGGGAATCGGGAAGACGGTTTCATAATCGTCATTGACAAGGGCATGCCATCCAGGTGTTATTATATCCAGATACCACGAAAATCCGTAAGGTTTGACACCCGGAATACTGGCAATGCATTCATCCCACCGTACCCTGTCAATTTCGTCATTTTTGAGATACCTGATCATTTCCGGAGGTCCTGCAACATTGTTTCAAAAACCATTCTCCATCCTTTCCATTCCTGGCTGTCAAGTAAGGATGTGTTGTGCCATATGGTAGTAAACAGACCTCCGGCGATCCTTGTCTCGTTTATGATTTTCAGAATGATTTCCAGTCCATCCTGAGGTTCCAGCTTTTTATAATTGTAAAGAGTGACGTCCATAACCTGGAAAGGTATTATCATCAATCCTGTCTGACAGTCATCCTTTACATTATAGAATGGGTATGGCCTCGCAATACCTGCCCTGAATCCGGGTTCATCCGCGTAGCCCATAGTATAATCTTCGGTGATACCTGCATTTGAAAGATCCATGTATGATGCCGGAGTGAATAATCTAAGGTAATGAAACCTGCTTGCCACGATATCCTTTGACAAAATTGCCTTTAACCGCGAAAGCTCTGATGAAATTAAAGAAGGATTGTCAGCAGAATTAAATGAAGGATGAAGTCCGACCGGATATTCTGATGCGATTGACCTTATAAGAATGCGGTATTCATCATTTTTCCATGAAGGATTCCTGTCATATTTCGAGTGATCACCGACAGGGATAAAGAATCTCGCGTCAATGTTGTTTTTCCTGATATTTTCGGTTATGTAATCAAATACCTGGTAAGGATCCTTCTTCTCATGTTTCAAAACTTTATACCTGTCTTCGGCATGGGCGCGATTAACGGCAATATCCCGCAGAAGTCCCCCGAAGTTCCTTAAAACATCCTTCCCAAGATATTCAAATGGCTCGTCCGCGTCAATTGTCAGAAGTGCTTTGAACTCGTTTCTCCTGAACGCAATCACAGGGTATTTTCTTATAAGCGCCCTGGCAAGCTCTTTCGTCCAGATATCAACAACAGGTATCCCGAGGAATCCGTTCTTGTATGCAACCGAGGATGTCGCTCTGAATCTTCCATATTCATCGGGCTGAAAATCAAGATATTCTTCATAACGAGTCACCAAGTAGAATGATGCAGCGAAGATATCGAACGGGAAATCCGAATCTGAATCTGCCTGAAAAAAGATGGGCAAATTTTTCCATGTGCCCGGATTGATCTCTGCCTGTCTGATTCCCTGCTCAAACAGTAGAGGTGAAGGATCAATCCTGAAAGAGCCTGCAATTTTTTCCAATGAATAATTAATAACGGGATGTTTTCCCAGCTTCCTTCTGTCGCTGGTGAACTCCCACGATAATCCAAGTATATCGCCGAGAAGAATGCCTGCGATATAGTTCAGCCGCGGAGACATTTGCCGTGCAAATATCTTTACCTGGTGTTTCTCCATTTAACAAATTTAACAAAACTCCGCGATACTTCAGAAGATCCTGCTGATTCCATGTCAATTTTATTACTTATATCCCGGAAGATATCGATCAGGCTGTTTTACTTCCAGGCTCCTTCACAACTGAAGCAAGCAGGATCATTGATACGATTGCAATTATACTGCCGAATCCGAATGCAACTGTTCCTCCGAATCCGGGAATTATTTTATCTGAAAAGCTGTAGAGGAATCCGAAGATCACGCTTGCCGGAAGAGCACCCAGTCCGATTGAAAAGTTGAACAACCCATAAGCAGATCCTCTAAGATGCTCGGGAACCAGGTCAGCTACAAAAGCTTTCTCGGCTCCTTCAGAAAATGCATAGAAAAGTGCATAAACTGCAAAAAGCAGGAAAGTGACCGGGACCTGAAGATCTGCAGGAAGAAACGAAAGGCCTGCAAATGAAAGATATACAAAGGAGTAGATCGCCCATCCCGCATTTATTATTCTTTTTCTCCCCACCCTGTCTGACAGTGCGCCGAGGGGTGTTGACAGGACAGCTTTGATTACATGGAAGAATGCCCATACCAGGGGAAGAAAAAGAATATTGATCAGCTTTTCCCGGGCAGCCTCATCGCCAAACCCTGATACCATTTCATTCAACGGACCAATACTCCTTACGAGGTCACTCACTGCACCGCTCCTGGCGATGGATTCTTCAACCCTGAAAAGGAGGAAAGCATCTGAAGAATTACCGAGTGTAAACAGTATCATGATGAGAAGATAGTTCCTGAAGTTTGAATCAAAATTTTTCAGCGAAAAATTTATATTCCCCTTATTTTGTGCTGCCGGAGCTGACTCTTTTACAAAAAATATTACAGTCATTACAGCGATAAACCCTGGTATTATTGCCAGAATGAATGTCCACCTGAGCGCGACAAGCGAATCGCTAATATTGAAGCCGGAAATCAGAATAAGAAGGGTTATGATTGCCAGGATAGGACCGATTACTGCACCAGTATGATCCATAGCCCTGTGAAAACCGAATGATTTCCCCCTTATTTCCTGGTCAACCGATGAGGCAAGAAGGGCATCTCTTGGTGCAGTTCTTACCCCTTTACCTACCCTGTCCAGCATTCTTATTGCCACAATCTGCCATGCCGATGTAACAATTCCTGTTAACGGACGTATAATAGATGATATGGTGTATCCTGCCAGCACAAGCGATTTCCTCCTGCCAAGTCTGTCTGAAATTATGCCGCTTACAAGTTTCAGAAGAGATGAAGTGGATTCAGAAACACCTTCAATTATTCCGAGCATGACGGCTCCCGATCCCAGTGCAGCTACAAAAACCGGTATCAGCGGGTAAATCATTTCTGTGGCCGCATCTGTAAAGAGGCTCACAAGACCCAGTGTAATAACAGCTGCAGGGATCCTTTTACTGTTTTTTACTGATAAAGACATTATGCAGTCTGAAGGTTAATTATCGTTTCAGAAAATCATCATACATGGTCTGAAGGTATGCTTTTCCGAGTGTTCCTGCCATTTCTGCTCCTGCACCTTCCTGCACTACCGGCCCACCGAGCTTATGGTCGTAAATATATCTGGAACTATCGGTTATAAATGCGAATCCTTCATTGAAGGTATAAAATGCAAAGGATCTTGACTCCTCTGACAGAATATCCTTGCCGAACGGATATCTATCGTCGAGACCGAGCTGATGCAAAAGTGTAATCGGTATGTCAACCTGGCTCCCCATCTTATCTATCCTGATCCCCGGCGATTTTACAACACCACCGAGCCACAGCATGGGTATCCTGAAAATATCTTCAGAATATGCCATTTCCTCAAGAGAATTCCTGCGGCAATGGTCAGCGACAAGTATAACAAGGGTATTCTGCCACCAGGAGGTCTGTTTCGCCCAGTCAAGAAATCCGCCGACAGTTTTATCAGTGTAAAATACCGAATTTTTGAATTTCGTAAGATCATCTTTACCTTCAAAGACAGGATCCATCGGGACCTCAAAGGGTTCGTGGCTTGAAAGTGTCAGCACTACTTTAATAAAAGGTTCTCTCACGGAGATCATTGAATCTTTCAAAGCTTCAAGAAGAACATGGTCGTGCACACCCCATTTGGAATTATAATTCTCCGGGCTGAAATTATCCATGGTGATGATCTGACCGAAACCGTTGTTAATGATAAATGAATTAAAATTTGCAAAATTGATCTCGCCTCCGTACCAGAAAGAACTGGAATAACCAAGGGCATTCATTGTTCTGATTATGGACGGGAGTGATTGTGTCTTCTTCGGTTCCTTCATTATTGATGCTGCCGGCTGTGCAGGGTAGCCGTTAAGAATAGCCGGCATTGCCTTGTCGGTGCGGTTTCCCGAAGCATAGAATCCTGAAAAGAGGATACCTTCAGAAGCATACCTGTTTAAACACGGAGTAGTACGGGTATCACCTCCGAGCGGACCTATAAGGCTGCTCCCGAAGCTTTCGAGCACAATGAATAGGATGTTCGGCCTGGTACTGGTAAGCATCATCTGAGTCTCTCCCCCCGGCAATGTAAGAGACTCCGCAAGCTTAAATGCCTCTTCCTGATCTCCGAAATTATAGGGATTCCTTGTCTGTTTCCGGTTTATCACTGAACTGCCAAGATTCCATGTCACATTGATTGCAGTGTGATTGATAAACATATCCTGGCTGAAATATACAGTCCCTGCATTTATCGGCGCTATTCCGAATCCTCCCCTGATGGGGATCAAAAGAGATCCCAGGAATATCATAAAAAAGAGCATGGCCGGCTGCCACAGCCTGATCTTTTCAAATCCGTCAAACAACTTGATTGTGAACTTATTAAAAAGCCAGATAAACAATGCTGAAATGAGGATAATTCCAGCTGATACGCCTGCAATCTGGATGAAAGTAACAGAAGCTGCTGCTTCCTTCGGGGTTTTAAGATATAACAGCGGAGTATAATCCATCCTGAACCCCCAGTATTTGTAGAGTAGTGTATCAGCAACAATAATGATTGATGATACAATTATTATAATATATGAATACCATCTTATGAAGGTACTGAACCATTTCCCTGTCAGGATCACTCCCGGTATCATAAGTAATGCAGGAATAAGAAAAATATATCCTGTAGCGGAGATATCCAGCAGCAGGCCATGAACAAAGGTTCCTGCAATTGACCAGGGGCTGAACTGAGCAGCTTCCCTGAAATGAGTGGCAATGAAGAAAAACCTGGCAAAATAAAAGAATACAAGCCAATAGATTGCATAACCAAGTATCGCTGCCAGTCTTTTTTTCATTTCTTTTCTGCAGAAGGTTTTATACCGTTTTTATAGAAGAATACCAGAGATACAGTAATAATTACCATTCCTGCTATTGTCAGCAACTCAGGTTTCTCGTCCGGGGCAAGTATCCAGCTTAAGACAGCTCCCACAACCGGTATTACAAATTTCCATAGATTAAGTTCCGATACCTTAACATGAGGTCTTTGCAGCAGTTTATACCATATTGAAAAAGCAACTGCTCCTACAAGGCTCAGCCAGAAAAGAACCAGCCAGTAATCTGCAGGTTTGGGCCCTTCGGGAGGATTTTCAACGAGGACCGACAATAAATATATTAAAATCCCGCCCGTAAATAGTGAAACTCCATTCAGAACAAGAGGATTTACCCCCCTGCTTTTTAATGATACTAATACGTTGCTGGTTGCAGTGGAAACATTTGCACCCAATATCAGTACAACTCCCAGCATCTCGATGGCACTGCCAAGTTTAAAGGCCTGCCTTCCGGCGCTTATCAGAATTACGCCTGCAATGCCGGTCACTATAGTTACCATCTTCCTGACTGTCAGCCGGTCGCCTTCATGCATCATGCCTGCTACGAGTGCTGTGAACAAAGGCTGGGATCCGACAATAACAGCACCAAGTGCACCAGGTACCAGGTTCATTCCGTAATAAAACAAGATATAGTTGCATAGTGCCTGAAGCAGGGTTACAAGAAGAATAATCTTCCAGTGTTCCCTTATCATGGGAAAAAACATTGTTGGTCTGAAGGCAAATGGCAGGATTATAAGTCCTGATATAATGAATCTTATCCCTGCAAAATGCAGCGGCGTATCATACTGAAGGCCTATTTTGATTGATGCATAAACGGTTGACCATAAAAGACAGGCTGCCAGTGCCCAGATTATTGTGTCATCCCTTTTGTCCACCGGAGATATTTTGGCCGCAAATATGAGAATTTTTTTTATTTATCAGCACGGTTCCATTCCGGAGGTTCTGCACCCAGAAGGTTTCTTACAAAGAAGTCGCGGCGTTTCCTGGTTCCATATGTTCCGCCGTTGCTTATATGCCTGGCTCCAGGCACGAAGACATATTCAAACTCCTTTTTGGCCCTGATCAGCGCGTTAACAAGCTGTTCGGTTGATGCCGGATCGACATTATCATCTATTTCGCCGTTTATCAGCAGGAGTTTACCCTCCAGTCGCCATGCATTTTCGGTATTTGATGATTCTGCATATTCCGGGCCAACCGGCCAGCCCATCCATTGCTCATTCCACCAAATCTTGTCCATTCTGTTGTCGTGGCATCCGCAGGCTGCTGCTGCAGCCTTATAGAATTCCGGGTGAAAAAGAACAGCTGCTGCAGCATTCTGTCCTCCTGCTGATCCCCCGTATATTCCCACCCTGGCGATATCCATATATTTATATTTCTCTGATGCTGCTTTTATCCACAGTATCCTGTCGGGGAAGCCGGCATCCCTGAGATTCTTCCAGCATACATCATGGAACGCTTTTGAGCGGTTGGATGTACCCATGCCGTCTATCTGAACGACAATGAATCCCAGTTCAGCAAGCTGGCTCATTTCACCATAATTGGGCCTGAAGCTTTTTGGCACAAAACTGCTGTGAGGACCTGCATAGATGTATTCTATGACAGGATATTTTTTTTCAGGATCAAAGCTGACGGGCCTGATTATTATCCCGTAAATGTCAGTGATGCCGTCTCTGCCTTTTGCTGTAAAAGGTTCAGGAAACCTGATCCCGGTTTCGAGAAGTTTCGTAATATCAGCCTTTTCAAGTAACATAACCTGGCTTCCGTCAACTGCATTTCTCAAAACTGACACGGGAGGTTCGTCCACCCTCGACCATGTGTCTACAAAATATTTTTTATCAGGGGAGAATGATGCTTCATGAGTGCCGTTCCCATCTGTAAGTCTGATCAGCCCGGTACCATCAAAATTGATCCTGTAATATTTTACGAAATAGGGATCTCCGGGTTCCATACCTCCTGCCTGAAATACTATCTGCCTGTTTTTCTCGTCAACAGATGTGACTCCTCTTACCACCCATTCTCCCTTAGTGATCCGGTTCTTCACTTCTCCTGTCACGGAATTATAAAGGTATAGATGATTCCAGCCGTCTCTTTCCGAGGCCCAGATCATCTCGCCGGACTCTTCAGCATTATAAAGATATTTCTTCCCGCTATAGTCGATAAAGGTTTTTGAGGTTTCATTGATTATCACTTTGCTCTCACCGGTTTCGGAATCAACTTTAATTACCTGGTAAAGCTGATGACCGCGCTTATTATATTCAAAAGTGAAGTATTTTCCGTTTTTGCTCCATGAGACATTACTGATGTTATACTGATTGGATATCTGAGAATCATCCACTTTAATATGTTTTCTTGCCTCTATATCAAATAATTGCGGGTAAAACTGGGGCACTGCATCCCCCGGTTTGGGGTATTCTGCTGAATAGTGTTTTGGCTGAAGCTGATCGGCAGGAGATGATTCTATATAATGAATTATATGCTTTTCCGCGGGTTTCACCCTGCACGAGACAATCTTCCTGGAATCAGGCGACCATCTCATGAATGATGAATAGTATTCACCTGTACCCCCGTCATAGCTGAGCTGATACTCTTTGCCGTCATCTGCTGACCTGACCCAGACATTGAAATTCCTTATGAATGCCGTCCATTTCTTGTCAGGCGATACCACGGGATCATTTGAAAGTTCATCCCTGAAAGACCAGTCGATGGGGCCTGATGACCTGCGCTGGGTTACTCTGTCACGCTTTACAACCGAATAATCCTTCAGATTGCATATCCAGTTATAATCATCCCAAACAAATGCGAAAGAATTCGTCTTATCTGAAAAAACTATGTTCCTTATCGGCAGCCTGCCCGGCACAGCCTTCGTGCCTGTTGCGGATTCAAATGATGCGGCGAATTTCTTCTGGTCAAATGCCGGTCTCTTTGACTTATTAACCGGATTGACAATAATATATTCTGTTCCTCCGGGTGTCAGGTTCTCATAAAGGAAACTACTTGTGTTGCCGATCCAGGAAGGTCTCACGCTTCCGTAAAAAACCTTGCCTGATGTCATGCTGACGAGGCTGTCGGCTCTCAGGTAATCATCTGTTGTAACCTGCGAAAATGAAAATTCTCCTGAAATCAGAACAGAAAGAATAATACCGGTAAAAAGTTTTATAATTCTCATCTTATGCTTAATTTAATTTTCCTGAACTCACCGCTAAAATTAACAGAATTTACAATCGCAGGATATGCTTTAAAATATTATTTGATAGATTTGTTATGACATCACTACTGAATCAATGACGGTTGCAGATTTTCTGGCAAAACGTTTTCATGATACCGGCATTCTAAATGTTTTCGGAATTCCTGGAGGGCCTTCTCTGCCTTATCTGGAAGCATTCAGAAAAGCAGGATTGGAATTCATACTTACCTCAAACGAAGCCGCTGCAGGTATCATGGCTGATGTGTCGGCACGCCTGACGGGAATTCCGGGCGTCTGTCATGCCACTTTCGGCCCCGGGGCTACAAATATTGCAACGGGCGTGGGAGGAGCCCTCCTCGACAGATCGCCGGTCATCGTCCTTACAAGCGAACTGGATGATACGATGATCAACAGGACCTCCCAGATGAATATCAGTCACCAGAAGCTTTTTGAACCGCTGACAAAAGCCACCTTCAGGATCAATACAGGGAATGCTGCCGTATCGTTGGATTCTGCGCTCCGGATTTGCATGGAAGAGTATCCCGGGCCCGTACATATAGGATTGCCCGCCGACATGGCCGATAAGGAAATCATCGGACCTGTCAGCAAATCATCAGAGAAAATAGTCCCGGAATACAGAAATGATATTGACAGGATAGTATCACTGCTTGAGGATTCGCGCAGGCCTCTTCTCGCTGTTGGTCTTACAGCCCGAAGGCTTGGCCTTGGCCCACAGATCGCCTCTTTCCTTGAAAAATACAGGATACCTGTTGTAATCACACCTATGGCAAAGGGGATCATCCCTTTCAACCATCCGTCGTATACCGGAGTTCTTTTCCATGCCCTGAGCGA
>Ga0172362_10000773_pt1 | contig 26866 bp, 30 predicted proteins | sample LakKivs1_kivu2a2_FD_114534 | JGI IMG/M metagenome (GOLD analysis project Ga0172362, IMG submission 114534) | Sediment microbial communities from Lake Kivu, Rwanda - Sediment s1_kivu2a2 | ecosystem: Environmental > Aquatic > Freshwater > Lake > Sediment | place: Rwanda: Western Province, Lake... | reverse complement strand
GGCGCCCGGCTGGCGAGGCGCGAGGAGGAGGAATACTCGACGTATTGCGACGACGAGCAACGACGCCAGCCGGGATGGATCGGCCGTCCAAATTCGCACAGATATCTTCGAGCGGGTCCTTAGCCGCTCTACCGCAGATCTGCGAGGGCGGCGGCGATGCGAGACAGCCCCTTGTCGATACTCTCCAGCGAGGCGGCGTAGGACAGGCGCACGAAGCCGGGGGCGAAGAAAGCGCTGCCTGGCACCACGGCGACCTGCGCAGCCCGCAGCAGGTGCTCGCAGAGAACCACGTCGGTGTCCATGAGGCGACCGTCTGGCGCTCGCTTGCCAAGGAAGGCCGAGACATCGGGGAAGACGTAGAAGGCGCCCTGCGGCTCGACGCAGGTCACCCCGGGAATGGCGCGCAAGGCACGCACCATGAGCTTGCGTCGTTCGTCGAAGGCAAGCCGCATGCGCTCGAGATCCTCCTGCGGTCCTTCGAGCGCGGCCCGGGCCGCGGCCTGGCTGACCGCCGCCGCGTTGGTGGTCGACTGCCCCTGCAAGGTCGCCATGCCCGCGATGACCTCGGGCGGAGCCAGACAAAAACCGATGCGCCAGCCGGTCATGGCGTAGGACTTGGAAACCCCGTCCACGATGATCGTACGGCGCCGGGTCTTTGGGCCGAAGGTCGCAGGCTGCACGAAACGCACCTCGCCGTAACAAAGGCTGCGGTAGATGTCGTCGCTCAGGAGCCACAGGTCGTAGAATTCGGCCAGGTCCGCCAATGCACGCAGAACCCCTTCGCTGCACACGGCTCCGGTTGGGTTCGACGGCGAGCACAGCACGATCATGCGCGTCGCCTTGCTCACCGCCCTGGCGATGGCGTTGGGGTCAATGGCGAAGCCGTCCTCCGCCCGCGCCAACACCGGCACCGGCGTCGCGCCGGCCAGCTTGGCGATTTCGGCGTAGCTGACCCAGCAGGGCGCCGGCAGGATGACCTCGTCCCCCGGATCGAGCAGGGCATGGAAAGCGTTGTAGATCGCCTGCTTGGCGCCCGCGCAGACCATCACCTCGTCGGGTGACACCTCGAAGCCATGCGCCCTCGCGAACCACGCGGCCGCTGCCGCACGCAGTTTCGGCATGCCTTCGACCGCGGTGTACTTGGTCGCCCCCTCATCGAGGGCGCGCTTGGCGGCTTCCTTGACGTGCGCCGGCGTGTCGAAGTCCGGCTCGCCCGCGGAGAGGCTAATGACGTCCTCGCCCCTGACACGCAGCTCGGCCGCCAGAGCGGTCACCTTCATGGTCACGGATGGGGCGACAATCGATAGGCGCTTCGCTAGCCCTGGCGGCATGTTATGGCTTTTTCTTAAACTTTTTGTTTAAGGTTTCAAGGACCGCCCCGGGAACCAGCTTCGAAACGTCCCCGCCCATCCTTCCCACCTCGCGCACGAGCGAAGACGAGACGTAGAAGTTCTCTTCGTTGGTGGGCAGGAAGATGGTCTCGATGTCGGGCGCGAGCTGACGGTTCATGTGCGCGAACTGGAACTCGTACTCGAAGTCGGCCACCGCGCGCAGGCCGCGAATCAGAAACCGGACCCCGCGCGCGCGGGCGTAGTCGACCAGGAGGCCGTGGAAGGACTCGACCTCGACCCTGGGATCCCGGCCCACCACGGCGCGAATCATGCGCGTGCGCGTGGCCAAAGGAAAAAGCGGTCGCTTGTTCGCGTTCACGGCCAGAGCCACCACCACCCGGTCGAACAGGCCGAGGGCCCGGCGCACGATGTCCCAGTGCCCGTTGGTGATAGGATCGAAGGTGCCAGGATAGATGGCGACCAGGCTGCCCCGGCTGAGCATCAGGCCAGCTCCCTTTGGCGGCGATAGAAGGAAAGCCCGGTGTCGCCGTAGAAGCGGCGATCCACCATCTGCAGGGCGCCGACATGCTCGGGCGGCAGGTGGCGGCGGTCATGCTCGACCACGACGACGGCCCCGTGGTCGAGCACCTCCCCTCCCGAGAGCAGACCCAGCACCGGCTCGACGTCACCTGCCGCGTAGGGTGGGTCCAGAAAGACGCAGCCGAACTTCTTACGCTTCTCGGTCGACAAGCGCTGCAGCGCGGCCACCACGCTGGTGACGATGACCCGGGCCCGGTCGAGAAAGCCGAACTCGCGCAGGTTGCGATGCAATGCTGCCAAGGCGCGGCTGTCGCGCTCGACAAAAGTCGCATGGCTCGCCCCACGCGACAGGGCTTCGATGCCCAGGGCACCGGTTCCGGCGTAGAGGTCGAGCACGGGGTAGGGGGCAAGCGGACCCAGGATATTGAAGATGGCCTCGCGAACCTTGGCCCCGGTCGGTCGCGTGGTAGACCCACGCGGCGCCCGGATCTTGCGTCCCCGTTCGACGCCGGCTGTTACGCGCATCGGCCGACTACCTACCGCGGACCCCCACCCGAGTCAACGGCACGCGCCCATGTTGTGCACGCGCCCGCGATCCGCTGCTTTCGAGAATCTTCGTTCGGTGCGAAGATTCCCTCGGCAACCGCGTCATCAGGCTTCAGGCGTAAGGCGTAAGGCGTAAGCCGTAAGGCTTCAGCTTGCTCGTTCGAGAGCGGCTTTGAGCTTGTTCACGGGGCGAAGGGCGTCACCCTGGTGTGCCTCGCGGCGGTCAGCATTTCAGCCTGAAGTCTGGAGTCTGAAGCCTGTAGCCTGAAGCCTTCTGGCTTCTGCCTTCTGCCCGCTTCGGTTGCGGGCGAAGCCCGCGCTATGCTCTATGTGCCGATCAAGCTATCCTCCCCCCATGCTCGACCCCTTACTCGCCACCCCCTCTGTCCTCCGCCTGGTCGACCTCGCGCTGGAGGAAGATCTGGGGCGCGGCGACGTGACCACCGAGGCCGTCGTGGACAAGAACGCGACCGCCACCGCCCATCTTGTGGCGCGCGAGCCGCTGGTGCTGGCAGGGCTCGGGGTGTGTACGATGGTCTTTCAGCGTGTCGATCCGGCGGTTTCGGTGGTGGAGCTCGTGAAGGACGGCGAAAGGGTCGCCGCCGGGACGCGCGTGGCCTCGTACATCGGTCGGGCGGCCTCGCTCCTGGCCGCCGAGCGAACCGCGCTCAACTTCGTGCAGCGCCTGTCGGGAGTCGCGACCCTGGGGCGGGCCTTTGTCGATGCCGCGGCGGGCTCGAAGCTGCGCATCGCGGACACGCGCAAGACCACCCCCGGCCTCCGCCTGCTCGAGAAATACGCCGTGCGCATGGGCGGGGCGAGCAACCACCGCTTCGACCTGGGCTCGGGGGTGCTCATCAAGGACAACCACGTCGCCATGGCGGGCGGGGTTCGCTTGGCGGTCGAGCGGGCACGCGGCCAGGTGCCGCACGGGCTCAAGATCGAGGTCGAGGTCGACTCCTTCGCCGATCTCGAAGAGGCCCTTGCCGCGCGGGCAGACATCATCCTGCTCGACAACTTCAGCCTGACCGACATCGAGAAGGCGGTCGCCCGCGTGCGGACCGCGAACCCGCGCCCCTTGGTCGAGGTTTCGGGGGGCATCACCCTCAAAAGCATCCCGGACCTGGCGCGGTTGGGCGTCGATATCGTCTCGGCCGGCGCCCTCACCCACTCGGCGCCCGCCGTGGATCTGGCGCTCGACCTCGGTATCGACGGCTAGAGCACCGCACGATTTGCAGCCCAGGGCTTTTCGGATTGTTCACCACGGAGAACACAAAGAACACCGAGCCCGGAAGGAAATGGGGGCCGGATCAAGGTCCCAACTTATCCTCACTCCTCCGTCTCTGTGTCCTTCGTGTCCTCTGTGGTGAAGAACTTGGAGTTCCCACTTGGAAGACCTAGTGCCGGTGGCGCTGGCACCGCGGCTTGCCACCCGTCGGCTGGGGCGAGTGTACGAGTTCCTCGCATCCTGCGGCTCGACCAACGATGAGATCGCGGCTCGGGCGGCTGCCCATGCCGAGGAAGGCCTGGTCGTGGCGGCGGATGAGCAGACCGGCGGTCGCGGCCGGCGCGGACGCGCGTGGCACTCGCCCCCCGGAGAGAACCTCTACTGCTCGCTTTTCCTGCGTCCCGATCTGCCCGCGCGCCTGGCACCGCCCTTGACCCTGCTCGCGAGCGCTGCGCTCGCGCAGGCCCTCACGAGGCTCGGATTCGCGCCCCGCCTCAAGTGGCCGAACGACGTCTTGCTCGACACCCGGACCGGCCTGCGCAAGGTGGCCGGCGTTCTCGCCGAGACCGCAAGCGAAGGCGATCGTGTACGCCACATCATTCTCGGGGTGGGCGTCAACGTCAACAGCCGGAGCTTCCCCGAAGCGCTCTCGCCCATCGCGACCTCGCTCCGCATGGCAAGTGGCCGCAGCCTCGACCGCGGCGAATTGCTCGCCGCTTTCCTCAACGCCTTCGAGCCCGTCTACGACGGCTTCCTCGCCGCGGGACCGCAGGTGGGTCTGCGCGAATGGAGCCGCTACGCCGTGCTCGGGCAGCCGTGCCGGGTCCGCCGCGCCTCTCGACGAATCGAGGGGCTTGCCACGGGCATCGATGCGACGGGGGCATTGCTTCTGCGCACCGCTGCGGGCGAGACCGTGGCCGTGCACGCGGGCGAAGTCAACTGGCTGCCGGTAAGCCAGGCGAGGTAAGGTGAGGGCACTTTGACCATCCTGCAAGCCGCCGTCCTCGGCCTCGTCCAGGGCATCACGGAATTCCTTCCCATCTCCTCCACCGCGCACCTGCGCCTGGTGCCGGCGATCCTCTCATGGCCGGACGGCGGGGCCGCCTTCGCCGCGGTCATCCAACTCGGCACCTTGCTCGCCGTGATCGGGTTCTTCCTGCGCGATCTGGGCTCTATGCTCGCCGCCGCCGCCCGGCCGCAAACCCGCCGAAGCTCCGACGCACGCATGCTGCTCTATATGGTTGTCGGCACCGTGCCCATCGGCGTCGCGGGTTTTGCCGCGCGGCACGCCATCGAAGGGCCCTTGCGCTCCCTGGTGGTCATCGCCTCTTCCCTGATCGCGGTCGGCCTGCTCATGGCGCTGGTCGAGAAGACCGCCCGCCACGAGCGCCAGCTTGACGCTCTCACCCTGCGCGACGCGCTCCTGGTGGGGATGGCGCAAGCCCTCGCGCTCGTGCCCGGCACCTCGCGCTCGGGGATCACCCTGGTAGCCGCGATGGCGCTCGGCTTCCGTCGCGACGCCGCCGCCCGGTTCTCCTTCTTGCTCTCCATACCGGCCGTGGGTGCGGCCGGCGTCTTCGAGCTGCCGAAGCTGTTGCAGGATCACGAAGTGGGAACCGCCGCGCTTGTCACCGGCCTTTCGGTCGCGGCGGTCTCCGGCTACCTCTCGGTGGCTTGGCTGCTCCGCTTTCTGCGCACACGCACGACCTACGGCTTCGTCGTCTATCGCGTGATTCTGGGACTTGGCATTTTCGCCATGGTCCTCGGCAGCAGCCTCCGCTAGCACGGACGTCGTCCTTTTTCAGGGCGTATCCCCCATGACCGGGCAGATCGGGCTCCCTTTCCTCGACGGTCTCGCCCATCCGGTCTGCCCTGGGAACGAAGGCATCCTGCCCGCATCAACTCCTTCGACACGGCAGATCACCGGCGGGCCGGAAGCCCGCGTTTCCACACCGGCCCGTCACGGCCGACCACGCCGCTCGCTGCCCGGTCAGGTGGGACACACCCCCCTTTTTTTTTGCGACAGACCTGGACACGGCCAGCCATGGTGAGTATGCTTCGCCGGCTTGTTCACGGAAATCCCACGCCAGGCTGGGCCCATAGCTCAGCGGTCAGAGCTGGCGGCTCATAACCGCTCGGTCCCTGGTTCGAATCCAGGTGGGCCCACAGGACTTGCGCCTGCCGGATTCCCCTTCATGTCTCACCGGAAACGCAGCCGCCATCAACGTCCAGGAGGAAAAGTTGCGCGATCAGCTTAAGCGTCTTGAGGAATTGCAGAGGTACGACGCTCAGATTCAAGAACTGACCAACGCACTTAAAGCGATACCCGCCAAACTCGAAGCCTCCCAGAACGACCTCGCCAGGGTTGAAGCACTGCTGGAAAACGAACGCGTCCAACTCGCCGAATCCCAGCGCTACTACGCCGAGCAGAAGGGCCAGCTCCAGTCCGACGAGAGCAGCGCCTTGGGCGCCAAGCACAAACTGTCGCTGGCCAGGAATTCCAAGGAATACGCCGCCGCCCAGCGCGAGATGGAACAGACCCGCGAAAGCGTGCAGAACCGCGAACAGGAGATCACCAAGCTGATCGAGGCGGTGCAGGCCAAGGAGAAACTGCTGGCCGAGCGCTCGGCCGAGCTCGAGGCCCTGCGCAAGTCGATCGACAAGGACGCCGAGGTGGCGCGCAAGAAGATGGCCGAGATCGAGGGCAAGATCAGCCAGATCAAGGTCGACCGCGACAAGATGGCGGCCAGCATCCGTCCCGACGTGCTCAAGCGCTACGCCGCCATCCGCATGCGTCGCGGTCTGGCCGTGACCACGGTCCGCAACGGCACCTGCCAGGGCTGCAACATGAACGTGCCGCCCCAGCTCTACAACATCCTTCAGCGCGGCAACTCGATCGAGACCTGCCCCTACTGCCACCGCATCGTCTACTGGGAGAACCTGATGCGCGACACGCCGGCGGGGCAGCCTCCGGGCGGCTCGTAGCCGGCCGGCGCACGACCGCCCGCCCTACCCGGCTTTTCGCGAGACCAGGCGGGGGGTGCCAAACAACTCGGCCAGGAACTGGCCGGTGTAGGAGCGCGGATTGGCCGCGACTTCCTCGGGGGTCCCGGCGGCGATGACCTCGCCGCCTTGGGCGCCGCCCTCGGGGCCGAGGTCGATGATGTAGTCGGCGGTCTTGATCACGTCGAGGTTGTGTTCGATGACCAGCACGGTGTTGCCCGCGTCGACCAGGCGATTGAGCACGGCGAGCAGGCGGCGTACGTCGTCGAAATGCAAGCCCGTGGTGGGCTCGTCGAGCAGGTAGAGGGTGCGGCCGGTGTCGCGCTTGGCCAGCTCGCGCGACAGCTTCACGCGCTGGGCTTCGCCCCCCGAAAGCGTGGTGGCCGACTGGCCGAGGGCGATGTAGCCCAGACCCACGTCGTCGAGGGTGCGCAGGATGTGGGAAAGCTGGCGATGGTTCTCGAAGAGCGAGAGCGCTTCGGCCACGCTCGTGTCGAGCATCTGGGCGATATCGAGGCCCTTCCATTTCACGCGCAGGGTGGCGTCGTTGTAACGCCGGCCGCGGCACACCTCGCAGGTCACGTGCACGTCGGCCAGGAAGTGCATCTCGACCGTCTTCACCCCGTCGCCCTCGCAGGCCTCACAGCGCCCACCCTTCACGTTGAAGGAAAAGCGCCCCGGCCGAAAGCCGAAGGCCTTGGCTTCCGGGGTCTCGGAATAGATCTCGCGGATGTGGTCGAAGGCCTTGGTGTAGGTCGCGGGGTTCGAGCGCGGGGTGCGGCCGATGGGCTTCTGGTCGATGTCCACCACCTTGTCGAGAAGCTCGGTGCCCTCCAGCCGGTCGAAGGCGCCGACTTCGTCGTAGCCGCCGTAGAGCTTGTGCCGCAGGGCCGGGTGCAAGATGCCGTTCACGAGCGAGGACTTGCCCGCGCCCGAGACGCCGGTGATGGCGAGCAGTACCCCGAGCGGAAAGGCGGCGTCGATGTTGCGCAGATTGTGCTCGCGTGCCCCGCGCAGGGTGAGCAAGCCCGAGGGCTTGCGCCGCACCTCGGGGATCTCGATGCGTTCGTCGCCCGCGAGGTAACGCCCGGTGAGCGATGCCGGGTTGGCCGCGATGTCCTCGGGGGGGCCGGCGGCCACGACGTGGCCGCCCTGCCGGCCGGCGCCGGGGCCGAAGTCGACGACGTGGTCGGCCGACTCGATGGTCTCGCGGTCGTGCTCGACCACGATCACGCTGTTGCCCAGGTCGCGCAGCCGGCGCAGGGTCGCGACGAGGCGCAGGTTGTCGCGCTGGTGCAGACCGATCGAGGGCTCGTCGAGCACGTACATCACGCCCGACAGCTCGGAACCGAGCTGCGAGGCCAGGCGAATACGCTGGGCTTCCCCGCCCGAAAGCGACCCGGCCACGCGGTCGAGGGTGAGGTAGTCGAGCCCGACGTTCTGCAGGAAACCGAGGCGGGTGCGCACCTCTTTGAGGATCTCAGCCGCGATCTGCGCTCGCGCCCCGGCAAGCGGCAGGCCGGCGAAGTGCGTTCCCGCCTCGGCCACGGTTAGCGCGGTGACGTCGACGATGCTCTTGCCCGCCAGGAACACGGCGCGCGACTCGGGCCGCAGGCGCTTGCCCTTGCAGGCGCGACAGAGCTGCTCGCGAAAATACCGGCCCAGCCACTGCCGCATCATCTCGGAGTGGGTGTCGCGCCAGCGGCGCTTGATGTTGTTGGCCACGCCCTCGAAGCGGACGGCCCACGAGCCGACCCCGTGTTTGCCCGACCATCTCACCTGCACGCGCCGCTCGCCCGTGCCGTAAAGGATGATCTCGCGCTGGCGGGGGGTGAGGAGCTTCCACGGCTTCGTGAGCGGGATCCCCATCTCACGTTCCAGCGCTGCGGCGATGCGCGTGGTCCAGCCTTCCTCACGAGCGAAGCGCTCGCCCCACGGCTCGATGGCGCCTTCGGAAATCGAAAGATCAGGATTCGGCACCAAGAGGTCGGGATCGACCTCGAGCTTCGAACCCAGGCCGTTGCAGTCCACGCACATCCCGAGCGGACTGTTGAAGGAGAACGATTGGGGCGAGAGCTCGGGCAAGCCCACCCCGCAGCTCGGGCAGGCGCGATCCTCGCTGTACGCGCGCTCGCGCTCTTCACCTTCCACGGCCACGAGGAGGGTGCCCTCGCCGGCGCGCAGGGCGGTCTCGATGGAATCCGAAAGCCGGGCGCGGTCGGCCGACTCCAAGGTCAGGCGGTCGACCACGATCTGCACGCTGTGTTTCTTCTTCTTGTCGAGCGCCGTGACCTCGTCGAGCCTCCGCACCACACCGTCGACGCGCACCCGCGCGAAGCCGGCCTGGCGCGCCTCCTCGAAGACCTCGCGGAACTCGCCCTTGCGGTTGTCGGCCTTGGGCGAAAGCAGCGTGACCTTGGTCTTGGCCGGCAGGGTCAATAGCTCGCCCACGATTTCCCCCGCCGAGCGCGCCGCGACCTCGCCTCCGCACAGGTGGCAGCGCTGCTCGCCGGCGCGGGCATAGAGCACGCGCAGGTAGTCGTAGATCTCGGTCACCGTGCCCACCGTCGAACGCGGGTTCGAGGAGGCGGACTTCTGCTCGATGGCGATGGTGGGCGACAGCCCGCGGATCTGGTCGTACTTGGGCTTCTCGAGCTGGCCCAGGAACTGGCGCGCGTACGACGACAGGGACTCGACGTAGCGCCGCTGCCCCTCGGCATACAGGGTGTCGAAGGCGAGCGAGGACTTGCCCGATCCGGAGACCCCGGTGAACACGACGAGCTGCCGCTTGGGGATGCGGAGCTCGTCGATGTGCAGATTGTGCTCGCGCGCGCCGCGGACGACGACGAAATGGGGTTCTTCCGCGCTGCGTTCGTGCTGCATCTATCCGGGTAGGTCTACTCGAAGAAGTAGGCAATGCCCAGGCTGCCGGAAAGGAAATCCCTCGCCCTACCCGCACCGCCCCCGGTTCCCTGTCCGCCGAACAGGATGTTGTTGGAGTCCCCAAAGTAGAGCCCGAGTCCCAGATCCGCAATCAAGGCCACGTTGGGCACGATGAAGGCCCGGATCTGAGCGCCGGCTTGCAGGACGACGTCCAACTTGGCGTCTGAGTTATCCGTCCCGGGGTTGGCCGTCCAAGAGACCAAGCCGAGCCCACCCCCCACGGAGAAATCGGCGAACGACGCCGCGTGCAGGTGATACCAGAAGCGGCCGGCAAAGGCGAGCTCGGTGGTGTAGTCGCCGTCGCGCCAGTAGCGAAGCCCGAAAAGCCCGTCCACGTGAAATACTCCGCCCGCACTGCCCCAGGTGAAGAGCGCGCCGCTGGTGCCGTTGAGCATCGTCACCGCGCCCAGGCCGACGCCGCGGCCGTGGCCAAGGCTGCTGGCGTAGGTCGGCGCGGGGCTGCCTTGGACTGCTTGTTGGTAGGGTTGAGGTTGGTAGGTCTGAGCCTCCGTGCTGGTCACGCCCAGAAATGCCACGCACAGAAACAGGCTTGCAGAGACGATCGATCGACGCATTCGGACACCTCCATGTGTTTGGGGTGGCGGTACTATAATCGAAACTCCACGTGAAGCTCGGACCGCGCGTTGCCGCCATCACCACCCTGCTCATGGCCACCGTACTCATGGTGGCCATGGGTGCGGTGTCGATCGTGCTCTACGGGGACGAGCTGCGCGACCTCCATCGGGAAACCCGCGCTCTCGCGGATGCCATCGCGGTCGGGCTGGAGCCGCTCGACCCGGCGCAAGCCGGCGAAGCACTCAGGGCGCGGGTGGCGGCGGCTGCGAGACACGCCAGCTATCGACTGGAAGCCGTGGCCTGGGGCGGCCAGCGGCCCAACAACTCGTGGGCCGGGCTGGTCGAGGAAGCGACCAAGCTCGACGCCCCCGTCGGCCGCCTCTTCGACTTGAGCGGCAAACCGCCCTTCTACGCCATGGCGATTCCCCTCCACAACGCAGCCCCGGGTGTACCGACCCGCCAGGTGGTCGCCTTTTTGGGGCTGGTGCGCGACGGCGAATCGATCGGTCGCGAGATGCTCTACACCTTCGAGCGCATGCTTCCTTTCCTCTTCATCTTCATCGTGGCCTTCGCGGTCGCGGTCCACGTGATGCTGATGCGCCGGCTGGCCGCCCCGCTGCACCGGCTGGTCGAGGCCATCGACGGGGTTTCCAAGGGCGACATGTCGCGCGCCGTGCTGCCCGAGCGCGAAGACGAGATCGGCACCCTGGCGGGGCGCTTTAACGACATGATGAACCACCTGCGCGAGGCGCGCGAGAAGGAGGGGCGCGCCACCGCCGGCCGCCTGGCCACCGAGGCGCATTTGCGCCGGGCCGAAAGGCTGGCCACGGTCGGCCAGATGGCGGCCGAGATCGCGCACGAGGTGGGCACGCCCCTCAACGTCATCGGCGGGCGTGCCCGCTCCCTCGCCCGCCGTGCTGCCGAGCCGGCCGACGTGCAGAAGAACGCCGAGATCATCTCCACCCAAGTCGACCGCATCACCAAAATCATCAGCCAGGTCCTCGATTCCTCGCGCAAGAGCCGGCCCACCGGAAGCGAGTTCGACGTGGCCAAGACCCTGCAAGAAACCCTGGAATTCGTCGAGGAAAGCCTGCGCCAGCACCGCATCGAGGTGGAGATGCGCTGCGAACCCGAGCTGCGTCCCATCCCCGGCGACGCGGAGGAGATCCAGCAGGTCTTCTTGAACCTGATCATGAACGCCATCCAGGCCATGCCCAAGGGCGGCAACCTCTTCATCAACATCGAGTACGTCATCCGCCGCAAGGAAGGCCTTGACCTCGCCCCACCCTCGCCCTACCTGATGCTTGAATTCGGCGACACCGGACCCGGCGTCCCGGCCGCAGATCGCGCCCGCATCTTCGACGCCTTCTTCACCACCAAGGACTCGGGCGAAGGCAGCGGTCTCGGCTTGGCCGTCAGCCACGGCATCGTGAAGGATCACGACGGCTGGATGGAGGTCGGCGACCGCCCCGGGGGCGGCGCGGTCTTCCGCGTGTTTTTGCCCCTGCCCTCGGAAGCACCCGAGAGCGAGCGCAGAACGCCGGGCTCCACCCCGCCGCCGCAGGTGGTGGGGTGAGGTACGCCGGCAGGCCATGTGCGACCCCGCCCAGCAAGAGCGCCCGTGTTCGGCCGACGCGCTCGTCGACAGAAGCCTGATCGACGCGATGGCGGCACAGAGCCGCGAAGAGTGCTTGCGGCAGGACGATCGCATGCTGCGCACCATCCTCTTTCTCGAGCAAGGGCTGCGCGATTCCGGACGCGATGGCCGAGCCCGCTCTGCTCACCACACGACGCGCACCGGATAGCGCGAGATTTGGGCGTCGGGCGTGACCAGGGCGCAGTCCTCGTGGATGGCTTGACAGATGAGGGCACGGTCAAAGGGGTCGGCGTGAACACCGGGCAAGCGTTCGAGGTAGGCCAGTGCGGCGATGGTCAGCGGGGCTTCTGTCAAGCCCAGTCGGGCAATCGCATCGCGCACGAAAAGAGAAGCGGGTCGGTCAAGGCGCAGTTTCCCTGGCTGGCGCGACTTGATCTCGATCTCCCAGACCGAAACCGCGGACAAGAGTACGTCGTTTTGCGCCGCAGCCACCGCCTTGCGAGCGGCATCGCCGAGCTTTTCCGGCGCATCGGCGGCCCAGAGAAATGCGCAGGTGTCGAGCAGCAGCCTCACTTCTTCTCGTCCCCCACATGGCCAAGCAGAAAGAGGGCCTGATCTTCGCCCTCGAGGGGAGCGTTGAAGTCCTCTGCCAGGTGCAGAACCGCGCCGCGAAGGGCGCCCAAGGGGCGTTCCCGCGCGGTCGTCCCGGGCAGCGGACGGAGCTCGGCAACAGGCTTGTTTCGGTCACAAATCACCAGTGTTTCCCCACGCTTGACTCGCTTGATGTGACGCGAAAGGTGGGTCTTTGCCTGCTGAATGTTGACTGACTTCATGCCTCTAGTAGACCATGTTTCTGGTCAAGTTGCCAGGGCCCCAGGCCAGAGCCGGAAAACTGCCCTCCCAAGCCAAGACCGGCTACGCTAGCGCCATGCCTCTCGTTGCCATCAGCTACCGCGTCGCCATGCCCGAGCCGACGAGCCACGAATTCCATGTGACGATGGATGTGCCTGCGCTGCCCGGCCGAGAAAGCGTGGACCTGCTCTTCCCCGCCTGGGCCCCGGGGAGCTACCTGGTGCGCGACTTCTCGCGCCACGTGTACGACCTCGGGGTCCGCGACCGCAGAAGCGAGCGGCCGCTCGGCTGCGAGCGCCTGGACAAGCTGCGCTGGCGGGTGCGGTCCAGGGGGCGGGCATTCCGGGTTCGCTACCGCGTCTTTGCCTTCGAGGCCAGCGTGCGCACCTCGTTCCTCGACGACAGCCACGCCTTCTGGAACGGCACCAGCCTGTTCTTCCTGGTCGAGGGCGAGAGCCAAAGGCCGTGTCACCTGGTGGTCGAGCCGCCTGCCGGCTGGCACGTCAGCTCCTCGCTGCCTGTGCGGCCGCGGGTACGCAACACCTTCCTGGCGCGCGACTACGACGAGCTGGTCGATTCTCCGGTCGAGGTCGGCACCCACGCGCGCTTCGACTTTCACCTGGGCGGAACCCGTTTCGAGGTGGCGCTCTACGGCCGCACCCATGCCGACACGACCCGTCTGCTTTCCGACCTGCGGGCCATCAGCAAGACCACCGGAGCGCTCTTCGGCGGTTTCCCCTTCGAGCGCTACCTCTACATCATTCACGCCCTGCCCACGCGCGGCGGCGGCCTCGAACACGCGAACGCGTGCGCCCTCGACATCGCCGGCTTTTCCTTCGACGACGAAAAGGGCTACCAGAGCTTCGCCGAGCTGGCGGCGCACGAGTTCTTCCACGCCTGGAACGTCAAGCGCATCCGCGACCGGGCCCTCGGGCCGTTCGACTACAGCAAGGAAAACTATACCAACCTGCTCTGGTTTCACGAGGGCTTCACCGACTACATGCAGGGCCTCATCCTCCTGCGCGCGGGGCGGCTCACGGTGGAGCGCTATCTCAAGGATCTGGGCGAGGACTATAGCCGCTACCGGGCGCGTCCCGGACGCAACGTCACCCCCTTGTCGCAGCTCTCCTTCGAGGCCTGGATCAAGCAGTACAAGCCCGCGGACAACCATGCGAACCGGATGGTCAGCTACTACGACAAGGGCCGCTGGGCCGGCCTGGTGCTCGATCTCTTGCTGCGCACTGGGAGCGGGGGACGGCGCGGCTTGCCCGACCTCTTCCGCCACCTCTGGCTGCGCTACGCCGCCCGCGGCCACAGCATCGACGCCGACATCATCCGCGCCGAAGCCGAGGCCCTCGCCGGCCGTAGTCTCGCCGGCTACTTCCGCCGCTTCATCGACGGCACCGCCGAGCTGCCCGTGCCGGCGCTCCTGCGCCTGGCCGGGGTGGACGCCAGATCGGACAGGCCCGAGCGGCAGGAGAAGACCGATGCCGTCAGGGCAGCGCGCATGGCTGGCTACACCGGGCTCGTGTTCGGTACCGGCGAGCGCGAGGGTGCCGTGGTCAGGAACGTGGTGCCCGGCTCCCCCGCGTGGCGAGGCGGACTGAGCTTCGGCGACGAAGTCGTCGCGGTCGACGACAACCGCGTCACTCCTGCCACGGTCGCCAAGCGCCTGGCTGACGGCAAGCCCGGACAAGAGGTTACGGTGAGCTTCTTCCGCCAGGACCGACTGCGTTCGGTAACGCTGCGCCTGGCCCGCAATCCCGAGCGCAAGTGGACCTTCACCGCGCTGCCGAACCTGTCACCGGAGCAACGCCGCATCCGGCGGCAGTGGTTGGGCGTCGCCGGCTGATCGAAGCCAGTGTGAGAATCGCAGAACCTGTGGCATCTTTCTCGCCATGCCTGCCCCGACAAGTCCGCGCAAGAAATCGCTCATGCCCTCCACCCCGCTGCGTCGTCGGCTGCGCGGGCTCGGGCATGGCCTTCCCGCCGTGGTCCAGATCGGGAAGCAGGGTGCGACCGCGCATGTTCTGTCCCAAGCCGCCCGCGCCCTCCACGACCACGAGCTCATCAAGATCAAGCTCGGGAGCGAGTGCCCCGAGACCCGCTTCGAGGTAGCTGAACGCTTGGGCCGGGAGCCGGGTGTGCAGGTGGTACAGATCCTCGGCCGCACCGTGCTCCTCTACAAGCGCCACCCCCGAAAGCCGAAGTATGAGAAGGTACCCCCGCCCGACGATGAGCCCCATCCCGTCGGCCAGAACCTTGGTGAAGCATGAAACTCGCTGCCACCCTGCACGACCGCGTGCTCGCCTCCGCCGAGGCTGCCGCACAGTTCCTGGGCGTCGACGACGTTGCCCTTGCCGTCATCCTCGGCTCCGGCCTGGCCAGCGTGGCCGACCGCATGCTCGATGCTCGCTCCATCCCCTACGCCGCCCTGCCCTGTTTCCCCGAGCCCACGGTGGCCGGACATCCGGGGCGGCTTGGGTACGGACATTGGGGCGGCAAGAAGGTGCTCGTCTTCAGCGGACGGGTGCACACCTACGAAGGCTATCCGGCCTCCGAAATCGGCTTCCCCGTGCGGGTTGCCGCCGCCCTCGGGGCGCAAACCCTGATCGTCACCAACCTCGCAGGCGCCGTCGAGCCCTCGTACGCGGTCGGCGAAATCGTCGCCATCCGTGACCACATCAATCTCTCCGGCGCTTCGCCCCTGGTCGGCCCCAACGACGAGCGCCTGGGCCCGCGCTTCATCGACATGAGCGAAGCTTATGCCCCGGTTCTGCGTGCCTTGGCGTCCCAGGTCGCCAAAGAGCTCTTCGGCGCGCCCCTGCGTGAGGGCGTCTATCTGTCCATGCCGGGGCCATCTTATGAAACCCCGGCCGAGGTGAACATGCTGCGCGTACTCGGCGCCGACCTGGTCGGCATGTCGACCGTGCACGAGGTGATCGCCGCGCGCCACTCCGGGCTCGCGGTCCTCGGCCTTTCCATGGTCGCGAATGCCGCGGCCGGGGTGAAGGGCGTGCTCTTGCGCCACGAAGACGTCACCGCGGCCGCCGTCGCGGGAGCGACGCGCATGGGAGAATTGCTCGAAACCGTGGTAACGCGCGTGGCGTGACACGCATCCAACCAGTGCGAAGCCCTATCGGAAAAGAAGGAGACCGCCGTGGAACACAAGCTACCCGAACTGCCCTTTGCAAAGGACGCCCTTTCCCCATACGTCTCGGCAGAAACCATCGAGTACCACTACGGTAAGCATCACGCGGCCTACGTCGCCAACCTGAACAAGCTCATCGCCGGCGGAGAATTCGCCGAGCTCTCCTTGGAAGACATCATCAAGAAGGCCTCCGGCGGGATCTTCAACAACGCGGCCCAGGTGTGGAATCACACCTTCTACTGGAATTGCCTCTCGCCCAAGGGAGGGGGCGAGCCGACGGGCGACTTGGCCGATGCCATCACCAAGGGGTTCGGCTCGTTTGCCAACTTCAAAGAGAAGATGACCAGCGCGGCCGTCACCCAGTTCGGCTCGGGTTGGGCCTGGCTGGTCAGAAACCCAGACGGCTCCTTGGCGGTCGAACAGACGGCCAACGCGAGCACGCCCCTTCGGGAAAGCAAAACGCCGCTTCTCACCGTCGATGTCTGGGAGCACGCCTACTACATCGACTATCGCAACGCCCGGCCTGCCTACGTCGAGGCATTCTGGAAGCTTGTGAACTGGGACTTCGCGAGCCAGAACCTGAAATAGGGCCCGCCGCGGCCAAACCCTTGACCGGCGGGCAAGTTGGCACCACAGAGAGCAACATGCTGGCGGCTGCCCCGCATTTCGGGCTGTCGGCCGAAAACGTCGTCCGATGGTGAGCTCGGCGTCTACGACGCCTTGAGCTTCTCGCGCCAGAAGGCGCCGACGCCGCCTTGGGTGGCGGTCGACGTCTCGCCCCGGGAAAGCAGAGCTTTCATGTCCAGAATGGCATCGGCCCGGCGCAGGGTGGGCGGGGCGTGCACGAGCGTGTCCATGCGGATGCCGTCGCAGGGGCAAGCCTCGACGCACAAGCCGCACACCACGCAGCGCAGTTCGTCGATCTCGAAGATACGGGGACGCTTCTCGATGCTGCCGTCGGGCGCTTCCTCGGGCACGATGGTGATGCAATGGGCGGGGCACACCGTCGGGCACATCATGCAGGCCACGCAGCGGACCTCGCCGCTCTCGCGTTTCATGAGGCGGTGCAGGCCGCGATTGCGCTCGGGGTAGGGCCTCTTCTCCTCGGGATAGGACAGGGTCACGATGTCGGTCTTCTTGCGTTGGCCGAAGAGGTTGCCGATCCAGTTCTTCATCAGGTGGCGCAAGGTGACCCACAGGCCCTCGGCCACGGCGACGAGGTAGGTCTGCCGCCGGATACCGGCGGGCCGCGCGACAGTTTTGACCGTGGTTGCCATCGCCTTCTTCTATCTCCACAGAAGAATCCAGCCCGCGACCAACACCACGTTGGCGATGGAAATGGGCAAGAGCCGCTGCCAGCCCACGCGCAGGAGCTGGTCGGCGCGCAGCCGCGGCAAGGTCCAGCGAATGAGGAGCTGGAAGGCGCAGAAGAAGAAGACCTTGAGCGACCACACGCCCACGCTGATGAGCACGAAGAGCCAGTTGGCGAGATGGGACGCCAGCAGGCCCGAGCCCGGAAAGCGCCAGCCGCCGAAGAAGATGGTGACGATGAGCGCGCTGCTGGTGATGATCTCGATGAACTCGCCGAGATAGAACATGCCGAAGCGCATGCCCGAGTACTCGACGAAGTAGCCCACGATCTCGGATTCGCCCTCGGGGATGTCGAAGGGAGTGCGCTTGCTCTCGGCGATGGCGGCGGTGAGGAAGAGGACGAAGGCGACGGCCTGGGGCACGCCGAAGACGCCCCACTGCCACGGCCAATTGCCCTGGGCATGGACCATCGCCCCCGGTTCGAGCGTGCCGTAGACCAGGAACATGGCCATCACCGCCATGCCCATGGTGACCTCGTACGCCATCATCTGCGAGGAAGCGCGCAGCCCACCCAGAAGGCCCCACTTATTGCGGGAAGCCCAGCCGGCCAGCGCGGCCCCGTACACGCCGAGCGAGGCGACGGCGAAGTAGAAGAGCAAACCCGCGTCGAGACGCACCGCCTGCAGAGCCACGGGCATGGCGCAAACGCCCGGCGGGACGACCTCGGTCATGCGGCCGTAGCACAAAGGCGCGCCGAAGGGAATGATGGCGGCGGCGATGAGTACGGGCGCGAGTGCCAGCACCGGCGCCAGGGCGAAGAGCAGTTTGCTCGCTTGCGGAGGAACGAAGTCCTCTTTGAAGATCATCTTGAGCGCGTCGGCCAGAAAGTGGAGCAGGCCCCAGGCCTTGAAGCGGCCGAGGTTGGCCCGGCTGGGGCCGACCCGATCTTGCATCATGGCCGACTGGCGCCGCTCCATCCAGGTCAAGACCCCGGCGAGCAACATGACGAAGCCCAAGATGAAGGCTGCGCTCTTGAGCAGAGCGCTCACCGCGGCGAATCCTGCCGAGCCGTAGGGCAGGTTCTGCTCGAAGAACTTGAAGATCCTCTCCGCCATGACCTAGCCTCTCGACTCCCCGAAGCGAAGTTGTACGGGCAGGGCGCGCGGCCCCCAATCGGCGCCCTTCAAGAAGGCATGGTGCCGCGCGGCCTCGGCGAAGACCTGCTCCGCCGAGGTGAATGCAAGGTCCGCGCCCAACCTGCTCGCCAGCGCCGCCACCACCTGCCAGGCGGGCCGCGCCTCGCCCGGAGCCGGGAGGGCCGCGTGGATACGCTGGACACGGCCGTTCTTGTTCGTGAAGGTGCCGTCGACCTCGGCCCAGGTACAGACGGGCAACACCACGTGAGCGGCAGCCCCCGCCGGCCCCTTGTGCGAGCCCAAGACCACCAGCGCCGACAACTTGTCGAAGGCAAGAGCCGCAGATTCACTGCCGAGCAGGACCAGCGCAGACACCGCACCGGACGCAAGATCGGACGCCAAATCCTTCAGATTGCGCAGGGGCAGCGAAACCATGTGCTCGACGCCGGCGCGGTTGGGGTTCTTGTCCGCGCTGACCAGAATGTCGTCTGACCAACCCGCCGCCTTGCCGGCAGCATAGACGCGCTCCACTTTCAAGCCCTCGTTGACCAAGCGCACGAGGGCGTGCGTATCCTCGTTGGTGGCTGCGAAGGAAAACGCCACCCCGACCGAACCCGCATCCTTCACCAGAGCCAGGCGCAGAAGACGCGCAGCCTCGGCCACAGCCGCGTCGAACTTGCTGCGTCTGCCGCCGATGGCCGGGAAGAGCAGGCGGTTTTCGTGCACAGCCTTGTATTCGAAGCGGCCCTCGTCGCACATCCAGAACTTGTTGACCGCCGGATTCTCGCGCGGCACCAGGCGATAGATCTTGCCGCGCGAGCTGTGCACCTCGATGTTGCAGCCGGTGGCGCAGCCCGGACAGATCGACGGTATGGCATCGAGTTCCCAAGCTCGGCGGGCGAAGCGGAAGTCCTTGGCGGTAAGCGCCCCGACCGGGCACACGTCGACGGTATTGAGCGAATAGGGATTGTCGAGGCGCTGGCCGGGGGCCGTGGTCAAAACCTGGTGGGCCCCGCGATGGGCCATGGTCAGGTCTGGCGACTTGGCGATTTCGTCGCAGACGCGGATGCAGCGGGTGCACAGGATGCAGCGCTCCTGATCGAGGACGATGTGCTTGCCGATGTCCACGACCTTGGCCTTGCGGATCTTGACGCCCTCGTTGCGCGCCAACTTGCCGTCCCAGTCGAAGTAGTGGCGCTGCAGGCTGCACTCGCCGGCCTTGTCGCAGATGGGGCAATCGACAGGGTGGCCAAGCAGGGTGAACTCGAGCATCTGGCGCCGGATGTCCAGCACCTTGGGCGAGTTGGTCGTGACCTCCATCTTGTCGGCGACCGTCGTGTAGCAGGAGGGCACCGGCTTGGGCGCACCCTTGATCTCGACCAGGCACTGCCGGCACACCGCGGGCGACGACAGCCCGGGGTGGTAGCAGAAGAAGGGGATCTTCGCCCCCACCGACTGGCAGGCCTCGAGCAGGTTCATGCCCTTCGCAAACCTGTGCTCCTTGCCGTCGACGATGACGGTCACGGTTTCGCTTGGAGGCGAGAGGTCGCTGGCCATCACCTATCGCACTCGCCGCCGATCATGTTGATCATGCCGAAGGTCGGCACCACGTCGGCGATGAAGAGTCCGGGAAGCACCTTGGTCAAGATGGCCAGGTTGGCGAAGCACGGCGGCCTCACCCGGCACTTCCACGGCCGGCCGGTCCCGTCGGACACGATGTAGAAGCCGAGCTCGCCGTTGCCGCCCTCGGTGAAGGAGTACACCTCGCCGGCGGGCACGTGCAGCCCGTCCATGATCAGCTTGAAGTGGGCGATCATGGCCTCGATGGTGTTGTAGGTTTCGTGCTTCTGGGGCAGGGCCACGCGCGGGTCGTCGACGATGACCGGCCCGGCCGGGATCTCGGCCAGGGCCTGCTCCAGGATGCGCATCGACTGCGCCATCTCCTCCAAGCGGACCGCGTAGCGGTCGAAGTTGTCGCCGGTCGAGCCCACGGGCACGTCGAAATCGAAGCGGTCGTAGACCAGGTACGGGTGATCCTTGCGCACGTCGTAGGCGAGCCCGGTCGAGCGGGCGACCGGGCCGGTAAGGCCCCATGCGCCGGCGTCGGCCTTGGCGATGACGCCCACGCCGTCCATGCGGTCGCGGAAAATCTTGTTGCGCGTGAGCAGCTTGTCGGCGTCGGCGATGGCCAGGCGCACCTTGCCCAAGACCTCGCGCAGCTTGGCCGAGAAGCCCTCGGGAAGATCCGCGACCACGCCGCCGATGCGCACGTAGCTGTGGGTCAGGCGCGCGCCCGAGACCTCTTCGAGCAGCTCCCACAGCCATTCGCGGCCCTTGATCAGCCAGAAGAACACGGTGAAGGCGGCAAGCTCCATGGCGCCTGCGGCAATGCAGGTCAGATGGTCGGTGATGCGCGAGATCTCGCCCACGATGACGCGGATGTATTGCGCCCGCTCGGGGACCTGGTCTTCGATGCCGAGCAGCTTCTCGACCGCCAAGGCGTAGCCCACGTTGTTGAGCATGGGCGACACGTAGTTCAGGCGGTCGGTGTAGGGGAAGATCTGGGTCCAGGTGGCGTTCTCGGCTTCCTTCTCGAAGCAGCGGTGCAGGTAGCCAATCTGGACGTCCGCGGTCTTGACCTTCTCGCCCTCGACCTCAAGGGCGATGCGGACCGTGCCGTGCATGGCCGGGTGCGAGGGGCCCATGTGCAAGGGCATGACCTCGGTGGGCAGGTCGCCGTCGAAGTCGGAGACCTCCACTTCGCCGAGGACGACGCGGCGGTTGCCGCCAAGTGAAAAAGGAAGCGCGTCCGCCATGCTCACACGCTCCCGGGCAGCCGGCGCAAAAGCGGCTGCCGCTTCTCCTTGGGGTAGTCCTTGCGCAAGGGATACCCTTGAAACTCCGGGTACATGAGGATGCGCCGCAGATCCGGGTGCCCGGCGAAGCGCACTCCGTACATGTCGAAGGCCTCGCGCTCGAACCAGTTGGCGCCCGGCCACACCGGGACCAAGGTGTCGATCGCGGGGTCCTTCTCCGCAACCCCCGCGTACAGACGCACGCGATGCTTTTTCTCGACCGAGTAGAGGTGAAGCACGACGTCGAAGCGCGGCTCGCGCGGTGTGCGGTCCACGCAGGTCAGGTCCACGAACAGGTTCATCTGCGTGGCCGGATCGTCGCGCAGGAACTCGGCCACCCGCCGCCACGCGCAAGGCGCTACCCGTGCCCATTCGTTGCCATGCATTGAGCCGGTTTCGATGATTTCGCCGGCTGTGAAGCCTTCGCGCATCCTGTCGAGAACGATCTTGGCCACGGCTAGCCTCCACCCCGGACGGTCGGCCGAATCGCGGCCAGCGGCACCTCGTAGCCCCGCTCCTGCTTGAGCACCACCTGGCTGTGCCCTTCCCCGCGCTGGATACGCTCTTGCAGCAGCACCAGCGCGTCGAGCGCCTGTTCCGGCCGCGGCGGGCACCCCGGCACGTAGACGTCGACCGGAATGACCTGGTCGGCGCCCGGCATGACCGAGTAGTTCTGATAGAAGCCGCCGGTCGAGGCGCATACGCCGAAGGCGATGACCCACTTCGGCTCGCACATCTGGTCGTAGATGCGGCGGAGCACCGGCCCTTGCCGCTCGGTGATGGTGCCGACCACGATGAGCAGGTCCGACTGGCGCGGCGAAAAGCGGGGAAACTCGGCGCCAAAGCGCGCGATGTCGTACTTGGGCGCCCACACCGCCATGAACTCCATGCCGCAGCAGGCGGTCACGAAGGGGTACTGGAAGAGCGAGTACTTGCGCGCCCAGTTGACCGCGTCGGCGAGCTTGGTGTTGTAGAAGGTCAGAGGCATCGCGCTATTCCCAACCGATCACTCCCTTGCGCCAGGCGTAGACGAGCGCCACGACCAGCACCGCCATGAAGGCCAGTGCGGCGCCGAAACCGAGCAGCGAAACCCCGGCCCCGCAAACCCCGCCGCGCAAGGGCCCCGCGCAGGACAACTCGCGGAAGTTGAGGGCCCAGGGGTAGAGAAACGCGGCCTCGACATCGAAGACCACGAAAAGGATGGCCAGCGGGTAGAAGCGAACCGGAAAGCGTCCGCGCGCATCGCCGACCGGATCCGAGCCTGCCTCGTAGGCGATGTCCTTGGCCGGACTCGGCCGCCGTTCGCCGACGAACTTGGCCAGGGCGAGAAACTGCAAGGCAACCCCGACGCCTAGCAAGACGACGAGGGAGACTGCGATGTAGTCCGAATCCATGCTGGCTGTCCGTGCGTCGCCGTAGATACTGGCCGCTCGGAGCCGCAAGGTCAAATCGGAGTTGCGTCAACGGGTTTGACTGCGAGCACTTCCCTCCCTAATCTTCCTGTGATGCATCTTCCCCCTGCCCGACGAGGGCTCCTTTGCGCGGCCGCGTTCATCGCCGCCTGCGGCTGCGCCAGGCACACCGCCCGCGTCCCAACCGCCCAGGCGGCCCCTGCCGCACCGCCGTCTGTAAGGCCGGCCGGCGACAGGAGCCTCCCCCCGTCCGCAGACGACCATTCGCTTCCTCCCGGGGTCGACCTCAGCAAGCTCGATGACTTCGGCCGCAAGGTGTTTTTTCGCGTGGTGAGGAGCGAATCCTCGGCCTGTGGCAAGGGCGAGAGCCTGCTCGACTCGGCCAAGCACGACGGTGCCTGCCGGGCCTCCTTCTACGCCCTCCGCTACGTCGCTCGCCTGGTCGATTCAGGATATACCGACTCCGAAATTGCGGAGAAGCTGGTGAAGCGGTTTCGCAGCGGTCGCCATCCGCACATCGATGTGTCCGGCGCGCCCGTCAAGGGCAATCCCTCGGCCCGAGTCACGGTGGTTGAGTTCGTCGACTACGAGTGTCCCCACTGCCGCCACGCCCAAGAGCTGCTGCATCGGCTGGTCGAGGAGTATCCCGACGACGCGAAGGTCTACTACAAGCACTATCCTCTGACCTCCCACCCCAACTCCCGCCTGGCCGCCGAGGCCGCGGTCGCCGCCCACAAACAAGGCAAGTTCTGGCCCTACAACGAGGGGGTTTGGGCCGTCTCCGCCAATCTTGGGCCCGCCCTCCTAGAGAAGATCGCCAAGGAAGTCGGCCTGGATATGGCACGCTGGCGCGCAGACAAAGATTCCGACGCGGTCAGGGAGCGCGTGCAAGACGACAAGTCCGACGGCGACGGCCTTGGCCTCCAGGGCACGCCCACCATCTACATCAACGGCCGCAAGTATGACGATCCGCTCGAGAGCAGCAGTCTCAAGGACTGGATCGACGAGGAGCTGGGTCGCTAGGACGCAGAACGGTTTGAAAGCCGCGATTCTGGTCATCGCAGAGAGCACAGAGGATACGGAGCACGCAGAGAGAAGGCCCCGAACCTTTCATTCTCTGCGACCTCCGTCTTCTTTGCGCACTCTGTGGTGAACATACTGAAAGGACTTGGGTTCCAAACCGTTCAGTGCTCTAGTTGGCGCGATGACCGATCGGATCGTTGCCGAGACTCGCTACCTGCGCCTGTGCGACCGCGACGGCTGGTCCTTCGTCGAGAGGCCGAATTCCAGGGGCGTGGTCGTCATCGTGGCGCTCACCCCGGAGCGGCGGCTGCTCTTCGTCGAGCAGTTCCGCGCGCCCATGGGCCGAAGGGCGATCGAATTCCCCGCCGGCCTCATGGGCGACGAGCCCGGCCAGGAGCACGAAGATCCCCTGGCCTCCGCCCGGCGTGAGCTCAGCGAGGAAACCGGCTACCAAGCCGGCATTCTGGAGAGGGTGGCTTGCACCGCCACCTCGCCCGGCATGACCAACGAGCTCGTCCACTTCGTGCTCGCCTCCGACCTGGTCCGGGTCGGGCCCGGCGGCGGCATCGACAGCGAGGACATCGTCGTCCACGAGGTGCCCATCAGCGAGGCGCGCACCTGGCTGCAATGTTGTGAGCGCAAGGGTCTGGCGGTTGCGGCCAAGGCCTACGCCGGGCTCTTCTTCGCGCACGAGCGCTGGGGTCTGTCCTCAGAACCTGAACGATAGGATTGGGGCACCCAGGGTTGGCGCCGGCGACGGTTGGCGCGGACCTCCCGAATAGGCACCGGGATAGGGTGGCAAGTACGGCATCCCCGGATTCTGGTAGCGAGCGCTCGCCTCGTTCTCCGCCTCGGAGGCGCGAACCATACGGACGATACCTGGGATACCGATGCCCAGGCCGGTGCCGATCGACACGAGCATCAAGACCGCCCCAAACGTCATCATGCTCTTGTCGGGTTCGCACGAGTCCGAGTAGTAGGAACTGCAGTCGACCCCGCTCATGACCCCCCAGAGAAAGAGGCCATAACCGGCGCCCGCGCCCACGCCCAGGATGGTGAATCCGGCAATGGTCATGGCCTTGCCGCTCGATCGCCGCGCCAGCCGCGCGTCGGCTGCCGCCGCGGCGTAGGCAACCAGCAAGGGATCTGCGAGCAGACGCTGCCAGACCATCGGCTTCGGATCGCCGGTGAGCTCGACGAAGGCGTCGAGTTGCTCGCCGGAAAGCGTTCTGGTGGGAGAGCGAGGAGAACCCGTCTGTGCACGAGCCGCGCCGGGAATCACGAGTAGAGCGAGAAACAACCAGAAGACGATGTGCCACCTACGCATTGCCATAGTAGGGCCAAGCCTACCGCAAATGCGGTCCTCCTGGAACACCGAACCGTTCTGAAGTCTGGCACCCTCGGACAGCTCACCGCAGAGGGCGCGGAGCCCGCGCTATGAGGGGACAAGACCTCGCTTCCAGACCCGAGCCATCTTCTTCTCTGCGCCCTCTGTCATCTCCGTGCTCTCTGTGGTGAACAGTCCGAATCTACGCTCTTGGCGCAAATCCCCGCAGAATCCTCACCTCACCCTCGCTGCCCTGGGCGACGACAGCCACCAGCGCCGGCCCGCCCGGGCCGTCAAGAACCGCGCACACGGGGCCTGCCAATTCGCGGCCCCGGCTAAAGCCCGACCATTCCATGCGCTGCCCGTGGCCTAGCCCGCGAGCCTGCTCTTCATCCACCTTCACGGCCGGCAGATGCGCGAGCGCCGCAAGCGGCGACAGCACCGGCAAGGGCCGGTGCTCGGCCACGCGCCATGCGAGATCCTCGAGGGTGATGGCCTGGTCCAAACGAAAAGGCCCCGCCGCGGTTCGGCGCAGCTCCAGAAGGTGCGCCCCGACTCCCAGGCTCCGGCCCAAATCCGCGGCCAGCGAGCGCACGTAGGTCCCCTTGGAGCAGCGGAGGCGCAGGCAGGCGCGGTCAGGCGCCGCGAAGTCCACCAGCTCCAGCTCATGAACCACCACCTTGCGCGCGGGACGCTCGACAATCTGCCCCTGGCGAGCATAGGCGTAGAGCGGCCGGCCCTCGCGCTTGAGGGCGGAGTACATGGGCGGAACTTGGGTGATGGCGCCGCGAAATCGAGCCAGCTCGGCCGCGACCGCCGCCTGGCAAAGTCCCGCCACCGGCCGCTCGGCCACGACGTGCCCGGTCCTGTCGAGGGTGTCGGTCTCGACCCCGAAACGCACCACCGCCTCGTAGGCCTTGTCCGCGTCGAGGAGAAAGGGCATCACCTTGGTGGCCTCGCCCGTGCAGATGGGCAAAACCCCGCTGGCGAAGGGGTCCAGGGTGCCGCCGTGTCCGATCTTCTCGCGCCTCTTGCCGAGCAAGGACCGCACCCGCTTGACCACGGCAAAGGAGCTCGGCCCGCTCGGCTTGTCGATGATGAGAATGCTCACTCGATCTTCTTGTCGGCCGCCGCGCCGACCTCGCGCAGAAGCGCGTCGATATGGGCTTCCTGTTCGAAGACGCGGTCCACTTCGAAGGCAAGCGTGGGCGTGCTCTTCAGGCGCAGCCGATCCGCAATCCGCCGGCGAACGAAGCTGGCCGCGCTGCCCAGGCCATGGCGCACGCGCTCCAGGCTCTCGTCGTCGAGGCCGTGCACGGTGAAGAAGGCCCGCGCCTGGCGCAAATCGCCCGATATGCGCACATGTGTGAAGGTTATGATGCCGGCCCCGCGCACCCTGGGATCCTTGATCTCTTGGCGGGCGATGATTTCCCCGAGGATCCCCCGGATCTCTCCCGCCACGCGTTCCGTTCGCTGGCTCATCGTGGATCGAATCCTAGATCATTCTGCGCAAGCGTGTCGTTCATGGTCTGGACCTCGCGCTCGACGTTGGTGACCTCGGCCTCGCCGCGCACGAAGCGCACGACTTCGTCGAGCGCCGATTCCACAAAGCGACGGCCGCTGCCCACCACCGCCAGACCCAGCACGGCGCGCTGCCAGATGTCGTTCTCGCCTACTTCGGCGATGGCCAGGTTGAACTTGTGCTGCGCCCGATCCTTCACCCGCCGCAGGATCGTGCGCTTCTCCTTGAGCGAGTGCACCTCGGGTAGAAACAAGGTCAGGCGTGCGATGCCTACGGTCATGGCAGAGATCGCTTCGTCGGCGCCCGCTAGCCCGCATTATTCACGACGATTGGTTTTCCGACGAAGCACATTGGAAAATCCGTGGTCACCTGCGTGAAGGATGGCGGGCCAGCTTCATTGTGATGGAAACCCTGGGAGGGTTTCCAAACCTTCCCGCGCTCTGGCTCCGCCGGGCAAAGCCCGGCTGCGCCAACGCGAATAGCCCGCACGATGCTATGTACTGAAAGCGTTGT
>Ga0172362_10000769_pt1 | contig 27030 bp, 23 predicted proteins | sample LakKivs1_kivu2a2_FD_114534 | JGI IMG/M metagenome (GOLD analysis project Ga0172362, IMG submission 114534) | Sediment microbial communities from Lake Kivu, Rwanda - Sediment s1_kivu2a2 | ecosystem: Environmental > Aquatic > Freshwater > Lake > Sediment | place: Rwanda: Western Province, Lake... | reverse complement strand
CGAGCCCCCGCGCGGCGACCCGTTTCGCGGCATCTTCATGTCGGCGGTGGGGATCGACGTCCCGTTCAATCCGCCGTTCGAGCTCGACAATCGCGGCAAACGCTCGATCATCCTCGATCTGCGACGTGACCAGGCGCGCGCGATCGCCCGCGAGCTGATCGCCGGCGCCGACGTGTTCGTCTCCAATCTGCGCCCCGCCGCCCTCGAGAAACTCGGGCTCGACTACGCGACCCTGTCGCGCGAGCACCCCGAGCTCGTCTACTGCTCGGTGACCGGCTACGGCGTGACCGGCCCGGATCGCGACCGTCCCGCATACGACATCGGCGCGTTCTGGTCGCGCGGCGGCGTCGCCGCGATGCTCACCCCCGAGGGGCACGAGCCCCCCGTGCAGCGCGGCGGCATGGGCGACCACACGACGGCGATCACGGCCGCGAGCGCGATCTGCGCGGCGCTGGTCGCCCGCGCCCGCACGGGCAAGGGGCAGCACGTGGTGACGTCGCTGCTGCGCGCCGGGATGTACGTCGTCGGCTGGGACGTCGCGACACGACTCCGCTTCGGCTACGTGGCGCCACCCGGCACGCGGAGCGCATCGCCGAATCCGATCGCCAACAGCTACCGCGCGGGCTGCGGTCGCTGGTTCTGGCTGATCGGGCTCGAGGCCGACCGGCACTGGCCGGACGTGTGCCGGGCGATCGAGAGGCCGGACCTGCTCACGGATCCGCGCTCGGTCGACATCGTCAAGCGTCGTGAGCACGCCGCCGAGGTCGTGCGGATGCTCGAAGGCGAGTTCGCCAGGCGGCCGCTCGACGAGTGGGCGGCCATCTTCGATCGCGAGGGCGTCTGGTGGTCGCCGGTGCAGACCTGCGACGACATCGCGAACGACCCCCAGGTCCGAGCGGGTGGCGGTGTGGTCCCGTTCGATGCTGCGGCGGGGCTCCCCGAGCAGCTGGCGACGCCGGTCGACTTCCTCGGCACGCCCTGGGAGGCCGCGCGAGAGGCCCCCGAGGCGGGTCAGCACACCGAGGAGATCCTGCTCGAGATTGGCCGCGACTGGGAGGCGATCACCGCGCTCAAGGAGGCCGGCGTGATCCCGTGACGGCCGTCGGGCGCTTCACTCCACCGTGACGCTCTTGGCGAGGTTGCGCGGCTGGTCGACGTCGCTGCCGCGGTACACCGCGATCGAGTACGCGAGCAGCTGCAGCGGGATCACGAGCAGGATCGGCGCGAGCAGGTGGTTGACCTGCGGGATCGTGACTACCTCCCAGGCGACCTCGTCGAGCTCCGGCGAGGGCGCATCGGTCAGCGCGATGATGCGCCCGCCACGCGCCTCGACCTCCTTCAGGTTCGAGAGCGTCTTCGGGTACATCGGGTCCTTCGGGAGCAGGACCACGACCGGCAGCTGCTCGTCGATCAGCGCGATCGGCCCGTGCTTCATCTCGCCGGCGGGGTAGCCCTCGGCGTGGATGTAGGAGATCTCCTTGAGCTTCAGCGCACCCTCGAGCGCGATCGGGTAGTTGATGCCGCGGCCCAGGTACAAAAAGTCGCTCGCGTGGCCGTACTTCTTGGCGATCTTCTCGATCTGCTTGTTGCGCGTGAGCGTTTCCTGAACGAGGCTCGGCAGGTTCACCAGGTCGGCGACGAGCGCCCTGCCCCGGTGCTCGTCCAGCCGCCCGACCTGGCGCCCGAGATAGAGCGACAGCAGGTAGAACGCGGTCAGCTGGGTGGTGAACGCCTTGGTGCTCGCGACCGAGATCTCGGGCCCGGCGTGCGTGTAGAGGACGCCGTTCGCGCGTCGCGGGATCGACGCGTCGACCACGTTGCAGATCGCCAGCACCTTCGCGCCCGCACTGCGTGCCTCCTCCACCGCGGCCAGAGTGTCGGCGGTCTCGCCGGACTGCGACACCGCGATCAGCAGCACGTCGGGACCGAGAATGGGCTGCCGGTAGCGGAACTCGCTCGCGTAATCGACGTCGACCGGGATACGGGTCATCTCCTCGAGCAGGAACTTGCCGACCAGGCACGAGTGCCACGCGGTGCCGCACGCAGTGAGGTAGATCCGCTTGATGCCCGACCAGTCCAGGCCGAGCGCGTCGAGCTCCGGCAGCGCGACGTCGCCCTCCTCCTGGCGGATCCGCCCGAGCATCGTGTCGATCATCGCCTGCGGCTGCTCGTGGATCTCCTTCGCGAGAAAGTGCTTGTAGCCGCCCTTCTGCGCCGTGACCGGGTCCCAGGTGATGTGCTTCGGCGCGCGCTCGACCGGTTCGCCGTCGAACGTGGTGACCTTCACGCCGTCGCGTGACACTTCGGCCATCTCGCCGTCCTCGAGGAACAGCACCTCGCGCGTGTGGTCGAGAATCGCGGGGATGTCCGACGCGATGAAGTTCTCGCCTTTGCCGAGGCCGATGACGATCGGCGTCGCGGTCTTCGCCGCCAGGAGCCGGGTCCTGTCGTCGTCGCACAGCACGACGATCGAGAACGAGCCGTGCAGCTGCTTCACCGTTGCGCGCGCGGCTTCGAGGAACGGCAGCCCTTCGGACATCCGCTCGTCGATCAGCTGCGAGATGACCTCGGTGTCGGTCTCGGACTGGAACGTCCGGCCCTTGCGCTCGAGCGCGGCCTTCAGCTCGAGGTAGTTCTCGATGATCCCGTTGTGGATGACGACGACCTTGCCCGCACGGTGGGGGTGGGCGTTCTCCTCCGAAGGGCGTCCGTGGGTCGCCCAGCGCGTGTGGCCGAGGCCGATCGCGCCTTGCAGCGGCCTGTCGCGCAGCAGCTTCTCGAGGTTGTCGAGCTTGCCGACGCAGCGCCGGATGTCGACCTGGCCGTCGACCAGCGTCGCGATCCCGGCCGAGTCGTAGCCGCGATACTCGAGCCGGCGCAGGCCGTCGACGATGATCCGGCTCGCCTCCTGCTCGCCGATGTAGCCCATGATTCCGCACATAGGTGGGGGTTCCCGCTTTCTCCGTGGCTCGTCGAGAAGACTACCCTTCGGTGATCGGACCGGACAATGCCGGCCTTTAGGACGGCCACGGGATGCGGCCCGCCCGTGCGCCGCCGGCCAAGGGATGCGGCCCGCCAGTGCGTCGGCGTGGCGCGCGCGCAGCGCCGACCACGATGGTGGCATCGCCGGCCGTTGACAGCGAGGCCTGGCCGGCGTCTGGGAGGCAGACGCCGATTCGACCGGGGCTCTCATGACACGAACCGAACGCACCTACTACGTCGTCGTGGCGCTGTGGAACCTGCCCGGGTGGTTCATGCACCCGGTGTACCCGATCTTCCTGCAGAGCCGTGGGCTGGACCTCTTCGAGGTCGGGCTGATCCTCGCGATCTTCCAGTTCGGGACGTTCCTCTTCGAGGTGCCGACCGGTGCCGTCGCGGATCTCTACGGTCGCAAGGTCTCGTTCCTGCTCTCGTGCCTGGTCCGCATGGCGGCGTTCTCGATGTACTCGGTCGCCGATGGATTCGCCGCGTGCGCCATCGCCGAGCTGGTCGACGCCATCGGGGTGACGCTGGCCAGCGGCGCCATCGACGCATGGGCCGTGGACGGCGTTCGTGCCGAGGGCGACCACCGTCCGGCGGACAGGATGTTCGCGCGCTCGCAGGCGATCGTTCGCGCCGTGATGGTCGCTGGCGGCGTCGCCTGCGGCTACCTCGCCGACACCTTCGGCTTCACCGCGACGTGGCTCGTCGCGGCATCGTTCAACGGACTCGCGTTCCTCGTCGGGCTGGTCGCCATGCGTGACGACCGCGGCGCCCGCCGGGCGTCGCGTCTCGCTGCCCCGCGGTCGCTCTGGACGACGGTGACCGCAGGTGTCGTCGCCGTGCGCGACCACGCCGTGCTGCGCATGCTGTGCCTGCTGACCCTGCTCGGGGCGGCCGCGCTGATGCCCGTCGTGCTGTACTGGCCGCCGCGGCTGGAGGAGATGTCCGGAAGCGGATTCTGGCTGCTCGGATGGGCGTGGGCGCTGTTCAACCTCGGGGCCGTCCTCGGCTCGCTCCTGGTCGTGCCGGTTCTGCGGCGGGTGCGCCGCGAGTGGGCGCTGCTCGGCATGGCGGTGTGGCGCGCCTCCTGTCTCGTGGTGGCGGCGCTGGCAGGCACCGTCTGGCCGATGGTGGGGGCGATCGTTCTCATCGAGCTCGGGACCGCCGCCCGGCAGCCGATCCTCACGGCGTGGCTGAACGAGCACGTCGGCGAGGATCTCCGCGCGACCGTGCTCTCGGTCGGCGGCATGGCGTTCATGCTCGGCGGCTCGCTGGGGCTGGTCGTGATCGGCGGCGTGGCACGCAGCTACGGGATCCCGGCCGCCTGGCTCGTGTGTGCAGCGTTGCTCGCCGCGATGGCGCCGCTGTACCTGGTGCTCGGCCGTGTCGCGGCGCGAGAGGAAGCGCGCGCGGCGCGAGCCTGAGCGCCGTCCCGATCAGACCTCTTTCGCCGGTGCCTTTCGCTTGCGGAAGCCCTCGACCCAGCCCGCGCGCCGCTGATCCGGCTTCGGGTTGAACGCGAGCGCGCCGGGCTCGACGTCGTGACGCACGGTGGTGCCCGTTGCGACGTAGGCATCGTCACCGATCGTCACCGGAGCCACCAGCTGGCTGTCGCTGCCGATCTGCACGCGGTCGCCGATCACCGTCCGGTGCTTCGCGAAGCCGTCGTAGTTGCAGGTGATCGTGCCGGCGCCGATGTTGCTCGCGCGGCCGATCGTCGCGTCGCCGAGGTAGGCGAGGTGGTTCGCCTTCGTGCCGGCGCCGATCTCCGATTTCTTCACCTCGACGAAGTTTCCGATGTGCACGTCCTCGTGCAGCACGGCACCCGGGCGCAGCTGTGCGAACGGCCCGATGACGGCACCGCTGCCGATCTTCGCCTCGGCGAGGACCACCATCGGTCGCAGTCGCACGCCGTCGGCGAGCTCGCAGTCGGTGACGTACGCGTCGCCCTCGAGCGTGCAGTCGCGACCGATCGTGGTGCGTCCGTGCAGGTGCACGCCGGGGCCGATCACGGTGTCGGCGCCGATCGTCACCGACGGGTCGACGTATGCCGTCGCGGGATCGAGGAACGTCACCCCCGCCGCCATGTGAAGGGCGACCACCTTCTGGCGGAGCACGGCCTCGAGGCGCGCGAGCTCGGCGCGCGAGTTGATGCCGGCGACCTCGTGCGGATCGACCGCCTCGGTCACCAGCGGACCGCCGCGTCCGACTGCGGTCGCGACGATGTCCGTCAAGTATAGCTCGCCCTGCGCGTTGTTCGGTGCCAGGCCGGCGAGCGCCTCGGCGAGGAAACCGCTCTGCACGCAGTAGATGCCGGGGTTCACCTCGCGGATCGGCTTCTGCTCGGCGGTCGCATCGCGCTCCTCGACGATCGCCTCGAGCCGACCCGCGTCGTCGCGCACGATGCGTCCGTAGCCGAAGGGATCCTCGACCATGGTGGTGAGGAGCGACAGCAGTGCGCCCTGCTCGCGGTGGCGGCGCACGAGGCGTTCGAGCGTCGCGGTCTCGAGCAAGGGAACGTCGCCGTAGACGATCACCACGTCGCCCGTGAACCCGCGGAGCTTTGCCTCGGTCGCGACGCCGACCGCGTGTCCCGTGCCGCGCTGCTGGCGCTGCAGGGCGAAGCCCGCGCCGTAGCCGCCGCACGCGCCCTCCACCGCCTCGGCCTGGTGGCCGACGACGACGACGGTGTGCTGCGCGCCGAGCGGGGCGCACGCATCGAGCACGTGCCGGATCAGCGGCTTGCCGCCGAGATGGTGCAGCACCTTCGCGTGCGCGGACTTCATCCGCGTTCCCTGCCCTGCCGCCAGAACGACGACGGCGAGGCGCGCGTCGCGCGTGTCCGAGACCGATTGTCCGCTCATCGCCCGACCTTCAGAGCCCCGCTCTCGATCTGCTTCTGCGCATCGGCGACGCGCTTCTGCACGTCCGCGGGGATCCGATCCGCGAGCTTCGGGTTGACCACGAAGCCGATGACGCCGCTCGCGAGGTCCTCCTCGAGAACGCGGCCAGTGAACTTCTTGTCCTGAACCTCGCGCGCGACCTGAAGGAACGCCTTCGGGATGGAGATGGTCGCGCTTGCGAGAACGGTGTCCGGCGCGACATCGCTCTGGTCGCGGTTGGTGCCGAACGCGAGCACTCCGTTCGCCCCCGCCGACTGGAACACCCCGAGGCCGGCGGCGTCCGCGTTCTGCAGCACGAAGTCCGCACCCTGCGCGATCAACGCGTCGGTCGCGGCCTTCGCCGCGGCGACGTCCTCGAAGCTGCCGGTGTACGCCTCGGCGACGACGAAATTAGGGTTGACGGCCTTCGCGCCCGCGCTGAAGCCATCGAACGTGGTGCGGATCACCGGCAGCTTGATGCCGCCGACGCAGCCCGCGCGGCCGGTCTTCGAGAGCGACGCCGCGACGATGCCCGCGAGGTACGTCGCCTGGTCGAGGTGGAACGTCATCGACCCGACGTTGGCCGCGTGCACGCTGCCGGAGCTCACGACGAAGGCCGTGTTCGGGAACTCCTTACCCACCTGCATCGCGGGGTCCTGGAACTCGAAGCCGTGCCCGAAGACGAGGTCGTAGCCCTGCTCCGCGTAGTCGCGGAAGCCCTGCACGAACTCGCTCGGCGTTCCGGTCTGCACGTTGCTGACCTCGGCCCCGAGCTCCTTCTTGATGAGCTGCAGGCCGTCGTAGGCGCTGGCGTTCCAGCCGCCGTCGCTGATCGGTCCGGGCGTGAGGAGTGCGACGCGGAACGGGCGCTGGCCGCCGGAGCCGCCGCCGTCCCGCTGGCAGCCCGCGGTCGCGAGGACGGCGAAAGCGATTGCCGCGGCGCGCGCGAGCCGGCCGCTCATGCGCTCAGGTTCCGGTAGCCGCCGCGGAAGTAGAGCAGCGGCTCGGCGTCCGAGCCGACCGCGATCTCGACCGCCTCGCCGACGTAGATCGTGTGGTCGCCGGCCTCGAACGTGTAGCGCACCCTGCAATCGAGGAAGGCGATGGTGTCGGTGAGGATCGGGCAGCCCGTGACGCCGATGCGGTAGCCGACGCCGGTAAACTTGTCGCCGCCCGACTTTGCGAAACGCCGCGACAGCGTCTCCTGCTGGTTCGCGAGGATGTTCACCGCGAAGCTCCGCGACGCGTCGAACAGCGGGTAGCTGTCGGACTTCTTGTCGACGCACACCAGCAGCAGCGGCGGGTCGAGCGAGACCGACGCGACGGCGTTCGCGGTGAGGCCACCGAGCTTGCCCGCGCCGTCGTGCGACGTGACGACGGTGACGCCGGTCGCGAAGTGGCCCATCACCCTGCGGAACTCGAGTTGATCGACGGACATGCGGCTTCTCCTGGGTTGCGGCGTGCCAAGGCGCTGCTGCCGAGGCCGGCCGCAGCGCACCTGTTTACCCGGACCTCGGCGCCTTGCCAACGTGCACGACGCACCACGCACGGGCTCCGGGATGGTATAGGGCCATGCGTGGAAGGGTTCGCCTGGTGGAGGACGAGCGTTCGCGGCGCGCTCGCTCTCCTGCTGCTGCTCGTGCCGCTCGCCTGCACCCGGACCTCGACGTCGGATACGACGGGGACGCTCGCGGCACCGCAGCGCGACGACCGCGCGCCACTCGAATGGGCTCGCGCCGAGCCGTGGGTGATCGTGGTACGGCGCTCGTGCAGGACGCTCGGCGTCTATCGCTACGGCGAGTGGGTGCGGACCTTCGACAAGATCGCGTTCGGCCGCGTGCCCGGCGTCAAGGTGCACGAGGGCGATCGCCGCACGCCGAACGGCTTCTACCGCATCGTCGGCAAGCGGCCGCACGCACGCTGGGCGCGCTTCATGCTGCTCGACTACCCGAACCTCAGCGATCGCGACGACCATCGCCGCGCGCTCGAGGAGGGGCTCGCGGCGGCAGGCCCCGGCGGCGAGATCGGTATCCACGGCACCGACAAGGCGCGCTTCAACCAGCTCGGGATCGACTGGACCTTCGGCTGCGTCGCACTCATGAACGACGACGTCGTCGAGCTCTACGACATGGTGCCGAGCGGCTCACTGGTCCTGATCGAGGACTGACGTCCGCACCGGCTTCGCCGACCACGAAGCAAGGAACCGGCAGGGAGTTCCATCTGACGTCCGCAGCGGCTTCGCCGGCCGCGACGGATGGACTCAGCACGGCGTTGCATCTGACGGTCGTTCGACCGCTGCCTTGCCGAAGCGGACGAGCCGCCGCTGCGCGACGGCGTGCTCGAGAAGAACCTGCGCGGCAGCGCGCTCTCCGTCTTCGACCCGATGCGAGTGCTCGCGCGTCGCACGACGCGGTGCAGCGTCGGTGCCCGCCCGCGTCTTGTATCGGCGCGATCGGCCTCTTACTGTTGCGCTTTTCCTGCGGCCCGTGCCGATCCCGTGCGCGTGTCCCGCCCGTCGGGGCCAAGGAGCGGAATGTCCGACTACATCGCTGACGAGACCGGCCCCGACGCCGCGCCGATCGAGAGAATCGAGCAACTCCTCGAGCACTTCGAGCGCGGGGCGAAGCCGCGCTCGGAGTTTCGTGTCGGCACGGAGTACGAGAAGGCCGCCGTCGACCGGCGCACCGGGAGAGCGATTCCCTTCTCGGGTTCGCGGGGCGTGGAGGCCGTGCTGCGGCAGCTCGCAGACCGCTACGGCTGGGAGCCGCTGGAAGAGGAGGGGCGCACGATCGGGCTCTCCGGCGGCCGCGGCGAGATCACGCTCGAGCCCGGCGGCCAGATCGAGCTGTCGGGCGAGCCGTACGAGACGCTGCACGAGGCAGACCAGGAGCTGCGCGAGCACGTGCAGCAGATCGTGACCGTCGGCGACGAGCTCGACATCGCGTTCCTGGGCCTCGGCATCCAGCCGTTCAGCCGCCTCGAGGAAATCGAGTGGGTGCCGAAGAAGCGCTACGGGATCATGGGCCCGTACATGGCGAAGGTCGGCTCGATGGGCCAGCGGATGATGAAGCAGACCGCGACGGTCCAGGTGAACCTCGACTTCGAGAGCGAGTCGGACGCGATGCACAAGATGCGGGTCGCCACCGGCATCGGCCCGATCCTCAACGCACTGTTCGCGAACTCTCCGCTCAGCGACGGCAAGCCCAACGGCTACCTGTCCTACCGTGGCCACATCTGGACCGACACCGACAACGACCGCTCCGGCATCCTGCCGTTCGTGTTCGAGCCTCGGGCCGGGTTCGCCGACTACGTCGAGTGGGCGCTCGACGTCCCGATGTACTTCGTCAAGCGCGGCAAGACGTACCACGACCTGACCGGGGTCCCGTTCCGTCGCTTCTGGAAGGAGGGCGCGAGCGGGCTCCGCGCCACGGTCGGGGACTTCGCCCTGCACCTGTCGACGCTGTTTCCCGAGGTTCGGCTCAAGCAGTACATCGAGCTGCGCATGGTCGACAGCCAGCCGCCCGAGTCGATGCTCGCCCTGTCGGCGATCGCGAAGGGGGTGCTGTACGAGCCGGACTGCATGCTCGGCGCCTGGGACCTGGTGAAGGACTGGAGCCTCGAGGAGCGGCTCCGCCTCAACGCAGCGGTGCACCGCACCGCGCTCGCGACACCGGTGCGTCGCTACCGCGTGCAGGACCTCGCCTGCGAGCTGCTGGACATCGCGGAGGAGGGCCTGAGGCGCCAGCAACGCCGGGACGCGCGCGGCGAGACCGAAGCCGTCTACCTCGAGCGCGTGCGTGACGATGCACGGCGCGGGCGCTGTCCGGCGGAGCAGGTGCTCGAGAGGTGGAACGCTGGACGGCGCGACGCCTCAGGTCTCGTGGAGCTCACCGCGTACCGGCTTCCCGCAGCGGCCTGAGCCCGCGTACCGGCTTTCAGCGGCCGGCCGGACACGCGTACCGACTTCCGGCGGCCGCCTGAAACGGTGACCGCCGGAAGGGGATCTCGTCAGGAGTCGCCGGGGGGCTTCATGAACTTCTGCGCTTCGATGTCGGCGGGCAGGACGGATTTGTCCTCGAGGTTTACCTTCCAGCTCGCGCGGTGGTTCGAGCTGCCCTCCTTCCAGGTGAGCTCGACCCTGTAGAGCGGACCCTCGTCGTGCTTCGTGTTCCACGAGAACTCGCCGAGGAAGCCCCCCTTCTCGCGGGCGGCGTTTCCCAACGCAATGGTCTGATCGGCGAGGTTGAACTGCATGCCGGGGCCCTTGTACTCGCGGACCATCTGGAGGGCTTCCTGCTCGCGCCCGTCCCACTGCACGCCGAGCTGGATCGCGATGAAGTAGATGAAGGCGATCGTGCCCAACGCGAGCGAGCCCCAGCCGAGGATCGCAGCCAGATGGCTGCCCTTCTGGGTATTATTGCTTGACGTCACCGGATCGGCCATGGTCGATTCGTTCTCCTCACTTGGTTGGATTCCCGGACCTATCGCAGAGCGTGGCGGCGCGCAAAGCCCCTCTCCACGGCGCGGGCAGCCCCACAGCGGACGCGCACGGGAACGCCACCGCAGGAGAATTAGTGACACTCATATTTCTTGAGAAGCCAAATTCATTTGGTCGCGGCGATACGACGGCACTAATTTTCGCCGGCAATGGGGGCCCGCCCACTGTGATGCAGGGCGGATGAATCCGCTCGGGGGAGGACGCGGTTCATGAATGGGAAGATGCGGTCACGTGCCTCGGGAATGCAGGATCGTTCCGGCGGGCTGTTCGAGCCGGATGTTCTGCTTCCGGGGCAGTTCTTTTCGTTCTTCCGCAAGGAGGCCGGTTTCGACCGGGAGCGCCGGCTGATGCTCGCGGTGCTCGAGGACGCCATCGACTGTTTCCAGAAGTACGCGCACACCAACGACCTGCGTGGGCGCCAGATGTTTCTGGAATCGCACGAGTGGATCATGTCGCCGGACAAGCGCTGGCTGTTCTCGTTCGAGAACATCTGCCAGATCGTCGACATGAACCCCGACTACATCCGTCAGGGCCTGAGCCGCTGGCGCACGCAGAATGCGAAGACGGCGATGACGCTGTCACCGGAGCTGGGCGGCCGCGACGTTCAGGTGGCTCCAGCCTGCTGACGTGCAGGTGGCTCTGGTCTGCTGAAGACGGACGACGGCGCCGCCGCGGCCTCTGCCCGAGGCGACGGTGGCGCCGCGAACCTCTAGCGGGGATCCGCGGTCAGGGGCCGGCGTGCCCCTTCGACCGTCGCGCGAGACGGAAGGCGAACGTCCGTCGGAACCATCTGCTCGGCCCCTGGGCGTCCGCCGGGTGAGCCCGGGACGCCGCCGCGTCCGGCGCTAGCCGGAGCCGGGCGAAGGACCTCACTGTCGACCGCATCGGGGACGTCCCGCCGCGCGGAAGGCACCGCTTCGTCGTGCAGCGACGGCGCGGCAACGCTCCCCCCGCTCCGCGCACCGAGTGTAACGTCGACCGGCATGCCGGTCTGCGCGAGCGCGGCCGCCCGCAGCAGCTCCTCGTCGACGAGGCTCATGAGGCCTTGCCGCTCGAGCATGGTCCGGGTCTCGCGGTACATCCCGGGCTTCATCCCGTAGAGGTCCTTGTGCACCTCGACGAAAACCCGCCCGTCGCGCATGCCGACCTTGATGGGCTGGTACACGAAGACGCCCGGAGTGCCGACCGGGATCATCGGGTAGAGCTTCTCGATGTCCTCCGGGTAGAGGCGAACGCAGCCGTGGCTCACGAGCATCCCCACCCCCCACGGGATGTTGGTGCCGTGGATGCCATACAGATCGAGCGTGAGACGCATGCGGTACTTGCCCAGGGGATTCTGCGGGTCGCCGCCCGCGATCGAGGTCTCGCTGTAGCCCTTGTCGGCGATGCGCTCCTTGCGGATCGACTCCGGGATGACCCAGGTGGGGTTGACCGACTTCTCGCGCACGCTGAACTTCCCGGTCGGCGTCTTCCACTCCTCGCGGCCGAGTCCGACGGGGAAGGTCACGACGGTTCGAGGGCCGCCCTTCGCGGGGGGGTAGTAGTAGAGCCGCATCTCGGGGACGTTGACGACGATCCCCTCGTAGCTGCCGTTCGGCAGGACGAACTCGTGCGGCACGATGACCGGCTTCTCGAAGTGGCCGGGGATCCACTCGTCGACGCCCGGGTTCGCGTCGACCAGCTCGTTGTAGCCGAGGCCGAAATAGCGGGCGAGGTCGAAGAAGGTGTCGCCCTTCTCGGGACGGTACTCGGCCATCTCACCGATCACGGTGCGCTCCCCGCTTGCCGGACCGGCCTTGCCCGGGGGCACGAAGGTGTAGGTCTGCACCTCCCGCGGCCAGAAGTCCTCCTCGACCCACTTGCGCGCAGCGGCGTCCCGCACGGTCGCCAGAACGATCGCTACTCCGGCCGCGACGGCCGCGGCGCGCCTCCACGACGACGAGATGCTGGTCCGAGCGAGTTGCACGCGTAGCTTCCCTTCCACTCCTCCAGGGCCCGAGGGCAATCTATCGGCAGAGTACGAGCCTCACAACGTGCCGGCCGCGGATCCGTCGTCGCCCGCCGCGCGGGCTCAGCCGGGCGGGGGCTCGCCGGAGTAGCGCGCGCGGGGGCGGATCAGCCGGGCCTCCTGGTACTGCTCGAGGCCGTGTGCGATCCAGCCGACGGTCCGACCGATGCCGAGCAGGGCGAGCGACGAACCCGGCGGCAGGCGGAGCGCGCGGCACAGCGTCACGACACCGAAGTCGACGTTGGGCATGAGCCCGGTGAGGTCGCGTACCGCATGGACCAGAGAGCTCGCGAGGCCGACGTCGCGCGCACGGCCGTGCTGTTCGCTGACGAGCTGCAGGAGCAGCGCGCCGCGCGGGTCGCCGGCGGGATAGAGCGGGTGTCCGAAGCCCGGGATCGCCTCCCCGCGGCGAAGCCGTGCCTCGACGACGCGGCGCGCGCCGGTGGCGTCGCCGGCCTCTTCGAGGAGCGCCTCCGCGCGCTCGCAGGCACCGCCATGCTTGGTCCCCTGCAGCGCGGCCAGGCCGGCGAGCACGAGCGCGTACGGCGTCGAGCCAGCCGACGCGACGCAGCGGGCCGTGAAGCTCGATGGGTTGATGCCGTTGTCGGCATACAGCACGAGTGCGGCGCGCAGCAGGGCGCGATCGCTGGCCGACGTGGTCGTCCACCCGCGCTGCAGCACCTCCGCGGTCTCGTCGCGTGACGGGCGCCGTCCGACGGCGGCGGCCGCCAGGATCCGCACGATCTTGAGGCCGATGCGCTGCACCGAGATCGGCTGGAAGTCGTAGGCGCCCGAGTCGCGTGCCGCGAGCAGCGGCATGACGAGCTGGAACGCCTCGAGGGGTGGCACGGTGGCGGCGATGCGCAGCAGAGCCTTCCACTCCGGCGACGGCGACGGCAGCGGGTCCTCCGGCAGCGGCGCGTCGAGGTCTCCCGCCCAGAGCAGAGCCGCGACCTGCTCGAGCGTGTGGCTGACCGCGAGCGTGAGGACGTCCCTGCCGCGATAGTACAGACGGCCGTCGCGAATCAGCGACAACCGCGACTCGATGGCCGGCAGGCCCTGGTGCAGCGCCTCCTCGGCCGTGCGCGCGGGATCGCGCCGCTGCTCCTTCCGCTGTCGCAGGAGCCAGACGTCCTCCGCGACATAGCGCCGGCGCCGCGTCCCAGGCTCGGCACGCGAGCGCAGCAGGCCACGGCTGACGTAGGCATAGAGGGTCGCGAGCGTCACCCCGAGCTCGCGCGCGGCGTCGTCGGCCGAGAGGTCTTCCACGGGAGCAGCCGTGTCAGATCTTGAGGTTACAATCAATGTTGATCCTGTAATCGAGATTGACTCAACATACTCAATGTTGTTCAGCTTCGGGTGCACAGCGAGAGAGGAGGACGGCGACATGGAGACCATCGCGCGTGGACTGGCCGGAGTGGTTGCGGTCGCGACACGCATCAGCCACGTGGACGGCGCGCACGGCGTGTTGACGCTCGGGGGATACCCGGTGGAGGAGATCGCGCCCCGCGCGACCTACGAGGAGGCGGTGTTCCTGCTCTGGCACGGGCGCCTGCCTCGCCGGGACGAGGCGGACGAGCTGCACCACCGGCTCGCGACGCGGCGCTGGCTGCCCGCCGGGACCGTCACGCTGCTGCACGCTGCCGCCGTGCGCCGCCTGCCGATCATGGATGCCCTTCGCATGGCGGTGGACACCCTGCAGCTCGACGATGTCCCGGTCGGCCATGGTGATGCGACCGCGACGCTGTCGAGCGCGATCGACGTCGTCGCACGGGTGCCGACCATCGTCGCGACCTACGCCCGGTTGCTGGCGGGCCGCGCGCCAGTCGCACCGGATGCCCGGCTGCGCCACGCGGCGAACTATCTCGCCATGCTGCGCGGCGAGCCGGCGCCCGACGAGATCGTCCGCGCCCTCGAGACCTATCTCGTGACCGTCATCGATCACGGCCTCAGCGCCTCGACCTTCGCCGCACGTGTCGTCGTGAGCACGCGCTCGGACATGCTGTCGGCGATGGTCGGCGCGCTCGGTGCGTTCAAGGGACCGCTGCACGGCGGCGCACCCGGGCCGGCGCTCGAGATGGTCTTTCGCATCCGCGAGCGGGCGGCCCGGTCGGGGTGCCCGCTCGCGGAGGAGGCACGGCGCTGGACCGTCGAAGCACTCGCCGGCGGCGAGCGGCTCATGGGATTCGGGCACCGGGTCTACTCGGTTCGCGACCCGCGCGCCGAGGTCCTGGCGGCGGCTGCAGCGCGGCTATTCGAGCGCGGCGGCGACGCGACCCTCTATGCCGATGCTCGGACCGTCGAGGCCGCGATCCTCGAGGTGCTCCACCACCGCAAGCCGGGCCGCCGCATCGAGACCAACGTCGAGTTCTACACCGCCCTGGTCCTGCACGGGGTGGGGCTCGAGCCGGGCCTGTTCACGCCGACCTTCGCCGTCTCCCGCGTCGGCGGCTGGACCGCCCACGTGCTCGAGCAGATCGCCGAGGACACTCTGTTGCGTCCGAGCTCTAGCTACGTTGGCGAGATGCACGACCACTACGTTCCGGTGGAAGCCGCCGCCGTGTAGTCACGACGCGAAGCGTCATGGCGGCCTCGTCGGCGCTCAAGAGAGCGCTTCCCACGTCCGATAGCCTCGGTTATAAGGCACACTTTGGCGGTTGGGGGGATGGGGGCGCTCATGCTGGATCGCTGGCGGGAGATCCGATTGACCTGTGCGGTTGCGATGGCACTGCTGCTCGGAATCGCAGTCGCGTCGGCGACCGCGACCGAGCTGCCTGAACCGGCGATCACCGGCCGCGCCGCCGTCGTCCTCGACGGCAAGACCGGGCGCGTGATCTGGGAGCGAGACGGGGACCGGCCGCTACCCCCCGCGAGCACCACCAAGATCATGACCGCAATGCTCGCGCTCGAGAGCGGACGCCTCGACCGGACCTACGAGGTCAGCTCGTACGCGGCATCGCAGGCGCCGTCGAAGCTCGGCCTTCGCGCGGGTCAGCGCATGCAGCTCGAGGACCTTGCCTACGCGCTGATGCTCAAGTCCGCGAACGACGCCGCGGTGGTCGTGGCCGAAGGGCTCGCCGGAAGCGTGCCCGAATTTTCGGCGCTCATGAACCGGCGCGCGCGCGAGATCGGCGCCACCAGCACGAACTTCCAGAATCCGAACGGGCTGCCCGACGACGATCACGTGACTTCGGCGCACGACATGGCGCTGATCCTGCGCCACGCGCTCGAGGTACCGGGGTTCCGCGAGGTCGCCGGCAGTACCGTGAAGGTCGTCCAGGTCGAGGACACCAGCCTTCGTCCCGTAGCGCTACGCAGCAAGAACCGCCTGCTCAACGGGTACTTCGTCTCGGTGCTCGGCAAGACCGGCTACACGCGGGCCGCCGGCCGCTGCTTCGCCGGCGCCGCGGAGCTCAACGGGCGCCAGGTGATCACGGTGGTGTTCGGCGCGACCGACATGTGGGGCGATACCCGCAAGCTGATGGAGTACGGCTTCTCCACCTTCGACGAGACCGCTCCGGCGGTGCAGCTCGCGCTCGAGGAGGCTCGGCGCAACCCGCCGCGCACGGCCGTGGCGAAGGCACGGAGCCCGCGTCGCCGCGCGACCGTCGTCGCGAGCCGGAGCCGCCGGGCGAGGTCGGTCGCGACGCGGACGGCGAGCGCTGCGCCCACGCTCCGGTCCAAGCCGAGCAAGGCTTCCCAGACGGCGTCGCGTGGCAAGTCGGCGGCGCAGGTCGCGTCGCGTGGCAAGTCGGCGGCGCGGGTCGCATCGCGTGGCAAGCCGGCGGCGCAGGTCGCATCGCGGACCAAGAGCGCGCCCGTCGCCACGAGCGCCGCTCGCAGCGTGGCGCGCGCGAAGGCGGTGGCGAGCAAGGCCGCGAGGTCGGCGGATCGTCAGGCGAAGCTCGACACCGGCAGCCGTCGCCGCTGAGCCACTTCGTCACGGACCGCGCGGCTGGGTCCGGCGCACCGTTCCGGTGCACCGCCGTCGAGATCGCGCCACGCATCTGCCGCCTCTCGACGCCCCTGGCTCGTCACACCGCACTGGGAGTCTTCCCGGGATTCCTGCGCCGGTACTCCTTGCGAGGACCGCGGATCGAGGTCGACCTGGGCGACGCGATCTCGACGGCGGGGCGCTAGGAGCCTGCCCGACCAAGGCCGCGCGGCTGCGAAGCGCGATGCGTCCGCGATCGCTGCGTCACGGAACCCTCGACGGATCGGGTGGATACGCCTTCGGGTTCCGTTCCTTGCGCTTCCTTGCGCTCGTGGCGCCGCACGCTTCTCGCTCGTGCGCCCTTACTCGGACAGGCTCCTAGCGCAGCTGGGTGCGCAGCTCGGCGAGCGTCGACACGCGCCGCTCGTGCGCGAGTGCGCCCACCGCGATGAACTCCATCCCGGCCGCGTTGGCCGCGTCGCGGTCGGTGGGCGAATCGCCGACGTAGACCGCGTCGGCGGGCTCGAGCCCGAAGTGCTCGAGGCAGAGCAGCAGCATGTCGGGCGCGGGCTTCGGTCGGGCGACCTGGTGCGTGCCCACCACGAGGTCGAAGTGCACGTCCAGCCCGAAGTGCTCGAGGAGCTGCGGCACGGTGCTGCCGCGGTTGGTCGCGAGCGCCGTCGACGATCGCGCGCGGATCCAGCGCAGCGTCTCGGCGAGATCGGGCACCGGCTGCATGAGGTGCAGGTAGGGCGTGTAGTCGAGCTCGCGTGCGAGTGCCCGCGCCGTCCGGTGTGCGCCCTCGTCGTGCGCGAACAGCTTCGCGATCAGCTGCGGGCTGCCCATCCAGTGCGCCAGCACCTCGCCCTCGGCGTCGAGCGGCGGACGCCCCATCCGCTCGAGGATCGCGTTGTAGAAGGCGACGTTCGCAGCCGACGAGTCGAACAGGACGCCGTCGCAGTCCAGGATGACGAGCCGCCTGGTCAAGCCGCCCCCGCCGCACGGACGAGCTCGATTCGCTTGCGCCACCGGTCGAGGCGCTCCGCACGGGCATCCGCCGCGAGCCGCGGCTCGAACGTGCGCTCGGCCCGGAAGCGCGCCGCGACGTCCTCGTCGCGCCACAGCCCGACGGCACGGCCGGCGAGGAGCGCGGCACCCAGCGCGGCCGACTCGACCGATGCCTGGCGCTCCACCGGCACCCCGACCGCATCGGCGACCATCTGCAGCAGCATGTCGTTGCGTGCAGCGCCGCCGTCGACGCGCAACGCAGCGGGCGCACCGCCGGCCGTACTCGCGGTCAGCGCCGCGAACACCTCGCCGCACCGCCACGCGACGCCTTCGAGGATCGCCCGCGCGACGTGCGCCTTCGTCGTTCCGCGCGACAGACCGCCGATCATGCCGCGCGCGTTCGCGTCGAGGTGCGGCGTGCCGAGGCCCTGCAGCGCGGGCACCGCCCACACCCCGTCGGTCGATTCCACCGAGCTCGCGAGCGGCTCGAGCTCGTCGAGCGAGCGCACGAAGCCGAGCCCGTCGCGCAGCCACTGCGCCGACGCGCCCGCGGTGATCGTGGTGCCCTCGAAGCAGAAGCTCCGCACGCCGCCGAGCGACCAGAGGACGAGCGGGTACGCGCCCGGGCCCGGCGAGGACAGCGAGGTCCCGGCGTTCAGGTCCATCATCCCCGAGGTGCCGAGGCTCAGCTTCACGGTGCCGGGCGCGTGGCAGGCGAGGCCGTACATCGCGGCGTGCTGGTCGCCGGAGAGCGAGGCGACCGGAATCGTTGCCCCGAGGATGTCGAGTCGGGTCGTTCCGATGACGGCGCTCGACTCCGCGAAGCCCGGCAGTCGCGCGTCCTCGAGTCCGAAGACCGCCCGCGCCTTCTCGTCGTAGCATCCTCGCAGGAGGTCGTAGAGGCCGCTCACCGAGTGGTTGGAGTGGTCGCTGACGTGCGCGTCGCCGGTGAGCCAGTGCGCCAGCCAGGCGTCCACCGTGCCGAGCCGCCACCCGCTCGGGGCGCGGTCGGCGGCGTGATGGCGCGCGAGCCACTCGTACTTGCTCGCCGCGGTGTAAGGCGACGCGAAGATACCGTCGCGCAACAGCGCGTCGCAGCGCTGGCGCGTGCGCTGGTCCTGCCAGGTGACCAGCGGGCCCAGCGGCGCCCCGCCGTCCTCGAACAGGACAGCCGAGCCGCGCTGATTGGTGATCCCGAGAGCCGCGAGGTCGGCGGCGTGAGCGCGCGCCGCGCCGAGCGCCCGCGTGACGACCTCGAGCACACAGCCCTGCACCTCGCGCGCATCCTGCTCGACCCAGCCCGGGTGCGGGAAGCGCTGGCGGATCTCCCGGTAGGCGAGTCCGACGATCGCGCCCGAGCCGTCGACGACGGCCGCGCGCACCCCGGTCGTGCCGTCATCGATGCCGAGCGTGAGCTCTCGTGCCGGGGACATCGGGCACACCTACCCGCAGGATCTCGGACCGCGCAACCCGCGGCGCGAGCGCCTTGCAACCGCCCCCTCGGCGCATATGATCGGGCGCCGAAGCGTGTGCAGACGAGGGAGTACGGAGGAATCATGCCGATCGAGGAAGGGAAGGCCGCGCCCGCGTTCAAGCTGAAGGACCAGGACGGCAACGTGGTCTCGCTCGCGGACTTCAAGGGCAAGCAGAACGTCGTGCTCTACTTCTATCCGAAGGACGACACGCCGGGCTGCACCAAGGAGGCCTGCGGCTTTCGCGACTTCAACAAGGAGCTCCAGAAGCTCGGTACGGCCGTCCTCGGGGTGAGCGCCGACGGCGGCGAGTCGCACCGGAAGTTCATCGGCAAGTACAAGCTCAACTTCCCGCTGCTGTCGGACACCGACCGCAAGGTCATGACGGCCTACGGCGCGTACGGCGAGAAGATGCTTTACGGCAAGAAGACCGTCGGCGTCATCCGCTCGACCGTTCTGATCGGCAAGGACGGCAAGGTGAAGAAGCACTGGGCGCGCGTCGCGAGCGCCGAGAAGCACCCCGAGCAGGTGCTCAACGTCGTGCGCGGGATCGACGGCTGAGGAGACGACGATGGCCGACCTCGACACGTTCCGACGCGAGGCCCGTGCCTGGCTCGAGGCCAACGCACCGAAGATCGCCTACGAGCCCGTCCCGTCCACCGACGACCTCTGCTGGGGCGGCCGGAAGGTCGCGTACGAGCCCGGCGTCAAGCAGTGGCTCGACGTCATGGCGAGCCGAGGCTGGACCGCGCCGACGTGGCCTGCAGAGTACGGCGGCGGCGGTCTCGACCGCGACCAGGCCCGCGTGCTGTCGCAGGAGATGGCGAGCCTCGGCCTGCGCCCGCCGCTGATCGGCTTCGGGCTCTCGATGATCGGCCCGCTGCTGCTGCAGGAGGGCTCCGAAGAGCTGCGCCGCGAGCACCTGCCGGGGATCATCCGCGGCGAGGTGCGCTGGTGCCAGGGCTACTCGGAACCCGGCGCCGGCTCGGACCTCGCGAGCCTGCAGACGCGCGCGGTCGTCGACGGCGACGACTTCGTGCTCAACGGTCAGAAGGTCTGGACGTCGTACGCGGACAAGGCGGACTGGATGTTCATCCTGGTGCGGACCGACCCCGACGCACCGAAGCACGAGGGCATCACGTTTCTGCTGATGGACATGGCGACGCCGGGCGTGTCGGTACGGCCGATCCGCCTCATCAGCGGCGCGTCGCCGTTCTGCGAGACGTTTCTCACCGATGCGCGCGTGCCGCGCCGTAACGTCGTCGGCCGGGTGAACGGTGGCTGGACGATGGCGAAGGCGCTGCTCGGGCACGAGCGCACGATGATCGCGGGCATGGGCACGTCGGACCGCACGACCAGCAGCGACTCGTTGCCGGACTACGCGCGCGGGTATCTCGGCGTCGAGGCCGGCAGGCTGTCGGATCCCGTGCTGCGCGACCGCATCGCGCAGCTGGAGATCGACCGGCGGTGCTTCGAGCTCACGCTGGCCCGCTCGCGGGACGGGATGAAGGCCGGCCACAAGCCAGGCCCCGAGACGTCGATCTTCAAGCTCTACGGCACCGAGCTGAACCAGCGACGCCGCGAGATGATGGTGCAGATCGCCGGCCCGCAGGGCCTCGGCTGGGACGGCGAGGGCTTCAGCGACGACGAGATCCGGGTCACCCGGGACTGGCTGCGCTCGCGCGGCAACTCGATCGAAGGCGGCACGTCCGAGGTGCAGCTGAACATCATCGCCAAGCGCGTGCTCGGCCTGCCGGATTGAGCCCGGCCGGCGACCCGACGCAGACGGGCACGGGGCGCGAGGGGTTGCTGCGCCGGATGGACCTGAACTTCGTCGAGATGTACCGCCAGCACGTGCGGCACGTCTCGGGCGGGGAGGCGCACGACTACGAGTCGGTGACCGTGATCCACGGTCCCCGCGGCGACGCCATCCACAACCCGGTGATGGTGCACGGGCGGACGACGGCCGCGCGCGTGCTCGAGATCGCCGAGCGTTGCTGCCGCGCCCTCGGCCGCCGCCACGTGATCTTCCTGCGCGCGCACGCCGACCTCGATCTCGAGCCGGAGCTCGAACGCGGCGGCTACCGCTTCGTGTACGCCACGCCCGGGATGTGCCTGACGCGAGAGCGCTTCCGGCCGGTGCCGGCGGCGCCCGCGGGCATCGACGTCCGCCCGGTCGCGGGCGACGCCGACGTGCGGCACTATGGCGAGCGCGTCGCAGAGGCCTTCGCGATCTACGGTACGCCGCCCGCGACCGTCCGGTCGTTCTTCGAGCGCCTCGACGGGCTGTCGAGCCCGACGGTGCAGGCCTACATGGGCTGGCAGGACGGCCAGCCGGTGACCGGCGCGGTCCTTTACGCGTCGCACGGCGTTGCCGGGGTCGGCTGGGTGTGGACCCGCCCGAGCCACTTCGGCCGTCGCCTGGCGGAGGTCGCGACGTCCGCGGTGCTCGAGGACGGCTTCGCCCGCGGGCTCGCGATCGCGAACCTGCAGGCCTCGCCGCTGGGCCAGAAGGTCTATGCGCGCATGGGCTTCGACACTCCCACCGCGTACCGGACCCTCGTCCCCGTCGAGATGCTGCGCTGAATCGCGGTCGTGCTCCGGCGGACCGCCGCGACCACGCCCGGCAGACACCTCGAGCATCGGCCGTGCGGGGCATCGTCTCGCGGCAATGACTGAGGATGCGCTCGCGCTCGTCCGGCGCCCCGAACGGCCGTTTCGCACCACCGTCTCGAGTCTCGGCTGGATCGCCGCGCTCTTGACTGAGGAAAACGTTTGTTTCAAACATCTGTTTGGTGGCGATACGAAACAAGCTGGACACGCGCGAGCGACTGCTGCAGGCGGGCAGCGAGCTGTTCGCCGCGACGGGCCTGCACGGTGCGACGGTGCGAGACATCGCACGCGCCGCTGGCGCGAACGTCGCGGCGGCGAGCTACCACTTCGGCTCGAAGGACGCGCTCTACCTGGAGGTGCTACGCACCCAGTTCTCGGCGGTTCGCGCCCGCCTGGCACGGCGCGCTCCCGTCCCGACGGCCGCCGAGCTCCGGCGGCTGTCGCGCCGGGAGCTCGAGCACCTGATCGAGCTCCGCCTCGTCACGATGCTCGAGATCCTGGTCGGGCCACCGCCTGGCATCTACGGCAAGCTGATCCAGCGCGAGATGTGCGACCCGAGCGCCGCGCTGCCGAACATCGTCGAGGAGTTCATCCGCCCGCAGATGGACGAGATGCGCGCGATCAACCGCCGGCTGTATCCGTCGCTGCCCTCGGCCGACGTGGACCGGTGCTCGTTCAGCATGGTCGGGCAGGTGGTCTTCTATCACGTGATGCGGCCCGCGGTTCTGCGCTTCGCGGGTCGCGACGAGTACCCGCGCGGCTTCGGACGCCAGCTCGCGGAACACATCCTCGCGTTCTCCCTCGGCGGCATGGACCGTCTCGTCGCGAGCCGGAAGAGGAAGGCGCGCCGTGCGAGCTGACGTCCGCATGCAGGCGCTGCTGCTGACGTGCGCGCTCTGGTCCGGGTGCGCCTGGTTCACCCGCCCCGACGGCGACGGCGGCTGGGACGCCGAGCGACGCCGCGAGGAGATGGCGCGACGGCAGAGCGCGGCGTCGAGCCCGGCGTCGAGCCCGGCGACGGCGGCGGCGACCGCTGCGGCAGGCGGTGCCGCCACGGACGGCGCGGAGCCCGCCCCGGGGCGCGATCCCGCACGCCCGATGGACCTCGCCGACGCGCTCGCGCTCGCGTCGCGCGGCAACCGCCGCATCGCCGAGGCGCAGCAGCAGCTCCTGGCGAGCGCCGAGCGCGTCGCCGACGTGCGCGGACGCTTCCTCCCGTCCACGACCGCACAGGCCCGTTACTCGCTGTACAGCAGCGCGCAGACGACCAACGTCGACTTCCCGGACGGCCTCCTGCCTCCGGGGGTCCCGAAGCCCGAGGTGGTGGTCCGCGAGGCGAACGTGGGCACGGTCAACGCGACCGTCTACTTCCCGCTCGACTTCACCGGCGAGCTGCGGCACACGCTCGAGGCCGCGCAGGCGGGCTATCGGGGCGAGCGCGCCCGGGTGTGGGCGACGACGCTCGACGAGCAGCTCGCGGTCGTCCAGGGGTACTTCCAGCTGCTCGAGGCGCGGCGCCTGCGTGCCGTCACCGAGCAGACGATCGCCGTCTACCGCACGCAGGTGGGGATCGCGCAGGCGCGCTTCGACCAGGAGCGCCTCACGAAGAACGACCTGCTCACGGTCCAGGTCGCTCTCCTGACCGCAGAGCAGAGCCTGCTCGCGCGGGACCTCGCGATCGAGCAGGCGCGCTGGGGCTTCAATCAGGTGGTCGGTGTCGCGGTGAACGATCCGGCGGAGCTCGCCGACGTCAGCGCCCCGCCGGAGATCCCGACCGTGGAGGACGCGCTCGAGCGGACGTACGCGCACAACCCGATCCTGCTGTCGCTCGTGGAGGAGCAGCAGCGGCTCGAGGCGACGGCGGTCGCCCTCGAGCGCAGCCGCCTGCCGCGCTTCGGCGCGGGTGGCGGCGTGGACTACTCGACCATGGACATCCTCACGCCGCAGCAGATCGGCTCGGGCTTCGCCGGGTTCACCTGGGACCTCGGCACCGACACGCGACGCGAGGCGCAGATCGCCGAGGCGCGCGTCCTCGCCGAGAAGAACAGGCTCGCGACCGAGCGCCAGCTGCGCGACCTCGAGGCCGCCGTGCGGGCGGCGCAGCTCGCGACCGTGGAGCGCCTCGCGGCCTACGCCACCGCCCGCCACGCACTCGGCCAGGCCGAGGAGAACCTGCGCATCCGCGAGCAGCAGTTCGACGTCGGCCGCGCGCAGAGCGACGACGTGCTGATCGCCGAACGTCTGCTCGCCGAGCAGCGCGCGACCCTCGCCACCGCACTCTACCAGGCGCACACGCGCCGGGCCGCACTGCAGCGTCTGATGGGCCAGCCGATCGACGATCTGATCGCGAGCAGCCGGGGATGAGAACACCATGAAGAAGGGTCTCGTCGGAGTCGTCGCGGTGCTCATCGCCCTGATCCTCGCTGCCGTGTGGTGGGCGCGCCGCGACGGCGGCACCGTCTACTTCACGGGGTTCGTCGAGGGCGAGGAGCGTGTGATCCGCAGCGAGGTCGCGGGTCGCGTGCTCGAGGTGCCGTTCGCCGAGGGCGCCGCCGTACCGCCGGACGCCGTCGTGGCGCGCCTGGACGAGAGCGACATCGCGGCGAAGATCGCGGCGAAGCAGCGCGAGCTCGACGTCATGCGGGCCGATATCGAGACGCAGATCCGTCGCATCGGCCTCGTGGAGAGCACCTGGAAGACCGGCGTCGACGCGCGCGGGGCGGAGGTCACCCAGGCGGCGTCCGCCCTGACGCTCGCCGAGCGCACCTACGCCCGCGAGGCGGAGCTGGCGAGAAGCGGTGCGAGCACCGGTCAGATGACCGACGAGGCGCGCGCGCGCCTCGACCAGGCGCGTGCCTCGCTCGCGCGGGCGAAGGACCTGCTCGCACAAGCCGAGGGCGAGGGCCGCAACATCGCCGTCAATCAGGGACAGCTCGAGATGCTCCGGGGCCGCGCCGTGCTCGCCGAGGCGCAGCTCGCGGAGCTCGAGGTGGCTCGGGCAAAGCACCAGGTCCGCTCGCCCGGCGTATCCACGGTGGTGCAGACGCAGTTCGTCTGGCCCGGCGAGCTTGCCCAGCCGGGAACGCCGGTGGTCGCCGTCCTCGACCCCGAGGACAAGTACGTGCAGGTCTACCTGCCGGTGGCCGCGATGCAGGACGTCCACGTCGGCAGCCGCGTCGCGATCGAGCTCGACAGCACGCCCGGCCGCCGCATCCCGGGTGAGATCAGCTTCATCGCGGACCAGGCGAGCTTCACGCCGGAGAAGATCGAGACCCGCGGCGACCGCGTCGGGCAGGTGTACCGCGCGAAGGTCCGCGTGCTCGCGGACGCGGCGCGGCTCAAGCCCGGTACCGAAGGCAACGTCTACCTGGTGCCGGCCGCCGGCGGCGCCGACCCCGGTGAGCCGCGTGCCGGGTCACGCTGAGCGCGGCGACGCCGGCGCGCCGGCGATCCGCCTGCGTCGTCTCGTCAAGCACTACGGGAGGCGGACGGCGCTGTGCGGCATCGACCTCGCCGTCACAGGCCCGCAGATCGTCGGCGTCGTGGGCCCCGACGGCGCGGGGAAGACGACGCTGCTGCGTTCGCTCGCGGGATTGCTGGCGGTCGAGGCGGACGAGGCCGACGTGCTCGGCGTCGACCTGCGCGGAGACGTGACGCGCCTCAAGGAGATGCTCGGCTACGTGCCGCAGGTGTTCAGCCTGTACCCGGAGCTGACCGTCCACGAGAACCTGAGCGTGGTCGCGCGGCTGCACATGCTGGACCGGCGGGAGCTCGAGCGTCGTGCGATGCCGGTGCTCGAGCGAACGGGGCTCGCCCCGTTCGTCGACCGGCAGGCCGGGAAGCTGTCCGGTGGCATGAAGCAGAAGCTCGCGGTCACCTGCGCCCTGCTGCCGAACCCGCGCATCCTGATCCTCGACGAGCCGACCGCGGGCGTCGACGTCGTCGCCCGCGACCAGATCTGGGCGATCCTCGCCGAGCGCAAGGACCAGGTGCTGATCCTGATCAGCACGAGCTATCTCGAGGAGGTCGCGGCGTGCGACCGGCTGGTCTACCTCGACGAAGGCCGTGTGGTTGCGGTGGGCTCGCCCGGCGAGCTGTGTGCGGCCGTGCCCCTCGAGCTCTACCGCGCGTGGGGCGACGACCCGCGCGCGATCGCACGCGCCGCACGCGCGCTGCCGTACGTCGACGGCGCTCGCGCGACGGGACGTTTCGCGCGCATCGAGGTGCGGCGAGCCACGAGCCCGGGTGCCACGCACGTCCTGCGCGAGCTGGGCGCACTGCGCGCGGCCGGCGTGCGGCTCGCCGAGGCGCTGCCGATCGACCTCGAGTCGATGTTGCTCGCGCTGTCGCGCGCCGGTGCCGCGCGCGGGAGCCGTGCCGCGTGACCGACGACGAGCCCATCATCCGCGCCGCGGGCATCACCAAGCGGTTCGGCGACTTCGCCGCGGTGGACGACGTCTCGCTGCGCGTCGAGCGCGGCTCGATCTTCGCGTTCCTCGGGGCGAACGGCTCGGGAAAGAGCACGACGATCCGCATGCTGATCGGGCTCCTCACGCCGAGTGCGGGCACGATCGTCGTCGACGGCATCGACGTGATCCGCACACCGCGCCGGGTGCGCGACCACATCGGCTACATGGGCCAGAGGGTCAGCCTGTATCAGGGCCTCACGCTGCGCGAGAACGTCGAGTTCTACGCCGGGCTCTACGGACTTTCGGCCGCACAGGTCGACGAGCGCTGGGGTGGGCTGCGCGAGCGCTTCGACCTCGGCGATGCGGAGCGCGAGCGTCCCGAGGACCTTCCTGCGGGCGTACGCCAGCGCGCCGGCCTCGCGCTCAGCACGCTGCACCGGCCGCGCGTGCTCTTTCTCGACGAGCCGACCGCCGGCGTCGACGTGCACAACCGAGCGCTCTTCTGGGAGCTGATCCAGGAGGAGTCGGACTCGGGCGTCACCGTGTTCGTCACGACGCACTTCCTCGAGGAGGCCGACTACTGCGACCGGATCTCGTTCATCGATGCGGGGCGCCTCGTCGCGGACGCGGCACCCGCCGAGCTGCGGCGGCGCTTCTCGCCGGGGTACCGCGTGGAGGTGGCGTCCGCGTCCGCCGAGGACGCGGCGCGCGCCGAGACGCTGCTTCGCCAGCGCGGCGTGCCGGTCGAGCGCACCGCGGCGCAGGTGCTCGTGGTGCGCACATCCGAGTTCGACGAGCGCGTCCAGGCGGTGCTCGGCGAGATCGCAGCAGCCCTGCCGTCGCTGCGTGTGTCGGTGCAGCAGCCCGAGATGACCGACGTCTTCCGGGAGCTGATGCGCGCCGCCGCCGACCGTACCGGGAAGGCCGCCGCATGAGCTTCCGTCGCCTCGCGGTCCTGGTGCGGCGCGAAACGCTCGCGACGCTGCGCGATCCGTTCACGGTGACCATCCTCGTCCTCGTGCCGCTGGTGGCGCTGATGCTGTTCGGCACGATCCTGTCGACGAAGGTGAGCGAGCTCGGGCTCGGCGTGATCGACGGGAGCCGCAGCGCGCCCAGCCGCCGCCTGGTCGCCGAGCTCGAGGCGCAGGGCGCATTCGTCGCGCGCGAGCTCGCGACGCGTGCCGACATGGACCGCGCGATGCTCGCCGGCGAGATCGGCGCGGG
>Ga0172362_10000768_pt1 | contig 27037 bp, 17 predicted proteins | sample LakKivs1_kivu2a2_FD_114534 | JGI IMG/M metagenome (GOLD analysis project Ga0172362, IMG submission 114534) | Sediment microbial communities from Lake Kivu, Rwanda - Sediment s1_kivu2a2 | ecosystem: Environmental > Aquatic > Freshwater > Lake > Sediment | place: Rwanda: Western Province, Lake... | reverse complement strand
GTAGATATTGCATACTGAATCTTAAGCGTCTGAAGGGAAGCAGGCAGATTGATGCGTTTCAAGGCGCAAAACGGATACCAGTCCGTTATGTCTTTAACATTATAAATCAATTCCTGATATGTAGATGCACCAATGCATAATCTCGCCTTCACATCAGGGGGTGAAATGCAATTGCCTTGCACTTCCGCAGTCGCTATAACTATATAATCCGCAGATGTCGGAGGAGTGAAAGTCAAAACCACTTTGTCTTGATATTCCGTATTAGTGTTCCACGCACTCTCTCCTAGACTTTCATTAAATCTGAAGTCATAGTTAGGATAACTTCCAAAAGTCATATAATTTCCATCGTCTGACTGCAGGTTCCCCACTGAGCCAGAAACAAGTTGCGTTGAACCCAGCAGGTTATAGTTTGACGGATAATAAATATTGGTTGAACTCTTTGCTTCTGAAACAAAAAACGGCACAATTAGAATTAATAGAAAAAGCGCAACAACAGTGATATGTAAGCGCAACTTCACAGTTTCCCTTCTCCTCGGCACTACTATTTAGTGCTTGAAAGACATTTAAGCATTTTGGAATAAAGTTCTATAACAAAAGCAATACTCGTATTCAACCAGAGAAGATTAATGAAACAATTTTGGCAAAAAAAGGAAAAGTTTTTGGCGCTTCGAGTCTATAGTATCATGCGCATTTTTACTATTTTCTCGGACATACCTTTCTCTTGAAAGTATTTAACCAGAAACTTTTCAACTTCTTTGTTACTAATGTCACGGCCTACATATATACATTTTATCTCGCCGATTGTAGGTCTCCGAGTTAACTTTGGAACAATCATATTTGAAGGCATATTGAACCTTTTTACAATCTTCACACTAAATCTTTCGAACCCATGCTTGCTGCAGAACATTTCTACGGTGTAACTAGTCATGACTTATCACTCCTTTCCCCATTTAATCAATAGTTTACGCTGATAAATATACTTTATTAAACAGTTTTCTGTTATTATTTTCTATAAATGAAAGTTATAGATATGAAACACTAGTTTTTTAAATGCAACAACTTAACTTTAAAAAATAAAAAGGGTAAATTATGAAAAACGTGTAGGATTTATGGAATACCCTCGAAAGCTTCCTCATCTTCCTCCGACAGTGGCTCAGGCCTTCTGAAGAGTATAACAAGACCTGCTATCTCTAAAATTAAGACTATTATACCAGTGACCGTGGCTATGAACCCAAATCCAATCTGTAACGAAAAGAAGGGTGGCCCTCCATCAGAAACAACACCATCCACAATATCAACAGCCATCTCTGTTCCTCCTGAATTTTGGAGAACGCATTGTCCAGGGTTTTTTGCGCTTGGTCCATTTATGTCGATTTTGCTAGTACCTTTCTTAAGCAAAGTAAAATTAATACTCGCTATAACTCCACTCCCGCTAGGCCCATCTCCTGGCGTTGGAAAAGCACAAGATAGCGACTTCATTGTACCAGCAGTATTGTTTATTTTCGAAACCAGTAGACCACGTGTGCTACGCAAACTTTTCAGAAATGATCCTTCATAGATATTATAATATACGCCACTTTTCTTTAACCCTGCTGGATCCCCAGTGGTTATTTTAATTACAGTAGGATCCCAACTCATGTTGATAACCCACAAATACAGGTTGGTTACATTAGAGACTGTTATGTTAACCATGAAAGTAGTGCCTGGTTCGGTTGCGTTATAGAGACTGGTGACTGAAACTTTAGGAAGAGATGGACGCCAAGGCTCACCAGGCAGAATCGATACAACTATTGCAGTGATAATTATAACGATGAATAACAGAAGTTTTTTCCCCATCTCTTATTCACCCAGTTTGGATAATCACATTACAGAGATATATGAATGTTTTGTCTTCATACTTCACCGAAGCTTTGACAAAGATTCAGAGCGAGAGACAGTAAATAACATAACGAAACAAGTTTGTCTCTCAACTATTTTATAGAAAGACCAAGAAGCATCTATGGTTTTCTCAAAAAAAGGTTAACGTTCTATGCAAATTATATTAAACCCCAAAATCGTTCTGATCATATCTGGAAACTTGAATTTTATTCATTTAGTTATCAAGAAAACAGCAGTTATTTCGGGGCAATATGGCACTCCTCCATTGAAAGGGAGGTTAGTGTAGACGTCGGCATATACTGAACCGACGCCAATAAATGCCCACTTTGGAAGTTGCAGGTTAACAATGAGAACCTGCAATGTGCCAGGTGAGACTGGGAAATCACATAGGAACGCTACACCTATAGGTACACCTTCCTCATCATAGGCAACTATGGTAAACGTAACAATTTTCGACAAAAAAGCAATGTTATGAACGGTAAGGTTAAAGCACATATATTCTTCTCTGAGAAAACTGCTTTCTATCTCACCATATTCATTCATTACTTTCACATCATCTAGTTCCACTATCCAGCCAACTTCAAAGGTGAGATTATCACCAATAGTTCTTTGCAGAACCTCAACGGTCGCGATTGCACTCCATGTTCCGAAAAATGGCATACTGGATATACGGAAGTTCGCTGTTGCCAATCCGGAAGCATTGGTAACATCAGTTTTATAGGTGATAGAAGTTCCATTAGCATCTCTTACTTCGAAAGCAACAAGTTTACCCTCAAGAGGATTACAATCATAAGACACATATGCGTACAGTATGACTTCTTCTTGAGGTGCGAAGGCATCACTTGGCATGTCAGGACCTCTACCACTATAAGGATCTTTCTGGGTGTAAAGGTCTATCATAATACCTGAGACCCTGAAAGTTAATGTGTCATTGGTGGTCATCTCTGCGACGGAGACAACAGAAATTACAGTCCACACCCCAATAACCTTCTGCCCTGGGATGCAAGTTATAGGCAATGTGAAGTTTATTACGGCTATGCCAGACTCATCTGTCTGTCCAGTTCTATCTAAAACGGTGTTGTTACTGGGGTCATTTACTTCAAAAGCGACAAGTTTACCCTCAACCGAACTCATATTGTAATATACAGAAGCGTATAGTATAACTTGCTCTCCAGGAGAGAATTCATCACTGGGTTGATTTAATCCTTGCCCACCTTTTTGATTATAGAGGTCAACTGATGGTCCTACATCAGGAAGACATTCAACGGAAAATAGAATGAGATTTGACATGATAAAGCCTAAGATAAGAACTTGGAAAAATGTGATTATTTGCCTTTTGCATTTCACTTTCTCAGATCTCACATTCACATATCGATTTGAATAGCAATCATGTGTAAATCATGAATACTGTTACTGCTTCAGGGCAATAAGGAATACCATTTTCCCACGCCCAATCATTGAGTGCACATGCAAAAGCTTCAGCTGATCCAGTAAAAGACCATTGCGGAATTAATACATTGAACAGTGTATTCAACTCAGACCATCCTGGATCAATTTTGAGCTCCAAACATGCTAACCCAATTGGAGTGTCTCTTTCGTCATAAGCAACAGTTGTCAGTGTCACGTTTTTAGGAACAAAAGCAATGTTTTGCACGACTAGTTTGAAGTATATAGCTTCTCCCTTTGTGAAATCAATTTGTGGCTCGCCGATTTCATTTACAGTTTCAATGCTCAGTATTTCTATTATCCATCCAACTTTAAATGTTAGAGTGTCTTCAGCAACTGCCTCAGCCACCTCTACAGTGGCCACCACATTGTATGTTCCAAAGGGTGGTGTGTTCCCTAGCCGAAAGTCGATATAGGTGAAGCCATTTTCGTCGGTAACGTTGGTTCTATACAGAAATGGTTCAGTTGCATTTGGCTCAAATACGTAGAAATTAACAATCTTACCAGCGACAGGTTCTTCATTCAAGGTAACATTAGCATAAAGAATAACTTGTTCTTCTGGTGCGAAGGCATCACTTGGCATGTCAGGACCTCTACCACTATAAGGATCTTTCTGGGTGTAAACATCGATCATAAGCCTATAAGGCAAAACTGTTATTAATTTGGATGTCGAGTTGGAGAACCCTTCTGTAGTAGTAACGAGTAATGTTGCAGTATAGTTTCCCGAATCCATGTAGATATGAGTCGTAATTGGGTCACCTTCAGTCACTTTAGGAGCGCTATCTCCAAAAGTCCACTCGTAACTTACGATGTCACCTGCGCTTGCTGTTGCATCGAAAGTAACCGTTTCACCTGCATAGGGAGATTCAGGGGACCATGTGAAGCGAGCTATGGGCCATGGACTCCATGGGTGCATGAGTGGGTAATAGTCCACCTCTTGATGAGGTATTAAAGTATCTCCAATGCCGTCGCCGGATACTCTTGGTTCATGCCACCGGCCCTCACCGCTTCCGTCATCAACGCCCTTGTAATCGCTCCAATAGTTACCTTCTGCTCCTGGACATACATCGGTATCCCATGTGTTTGCTGTTAGAAGGGTGTTATAATGATATGCTTGAATTGAGTTGTCTATGAAGTTATTGTGGTAGATGATGTTGTTTGTTGAGGATTCCCATAAAACTATTCCATAATAGTTAGTCTGCATGTTGTTTGCGGTAATCTCAGTGCCACTCGTTGATGTTAGCCGAATAGCGTATCCATTTTTTGAGACGAGCGAGGTTATTGTGTTGGCATCTACGAGGTTATTATTTGACCATTCTAGATGAATACCATATTTGTTCTCCGTGAATGTATTGTATAAAATGGTATTATTCTCAGAATTTGAGTGTAAGTGAATCCCATAGAAAATGCTGGAAGTTATAGTGTTATTGTTGATGGTGTTAAGTGAAGAATAGGTCGTTCGCACACCATATTGATTTTTGTTCATTTTGTTTTTAGTGATAGCAACGCCTTTGCAGCGGCTGAGTAATACACCTATATAATTATTTGCAAAGATGTTATTCTGGATTATCACGCCAGTGATGGTTTTGCTGGAGGCATCTTCTACCCAAATTCCAGCGTAGGATCCACCATTACGTATCGTGAAATTGATGATTTGCACATTGCTTACTCTTATTGTTACGACAATTCCTGTTTGGTTTCCGTCAATGATTGTGGTTTGCCAATCTGCACCTATTAATGTAAGTGCTTTGTTGACTGTTATACGTTCGTAGTAGATCTTGGCTGCCACTTTGATTGTGTCTCCATCGACCGCATTGTCTATGGCAGCTTGTATTGTTGGATAGTCGTCTGGAACTCTTATAATCTTAGGGTCAGCCATCACCAGTTCACTTGGAAGAATAGCGAGTAATATGAATATTACGAATAATGTTTTAAATGTGAGAATAGCTTTAGTGGTCATGTTTAACACTAACACATTTATTAGGTTGTTTGTGAATAAATATTTTTCCAGAACATTGTTCTATATCGTTTTTCATCAGGGGTTACTTCCCCAGTATCGGCCGACCTCCCATATGTCAGCTCTAACTGTTAGTATTGCACCCAGAAACATGCTCGTGAGGAGCACGATGGTTAGGACTGAGGCTAATGCTTTGTTTTCAACTTTCCATTCTCCTTTTCGATGACACTGGTGTTTATATAGCGGCTTCCTTATTTAACTTTTGCTAGAACTATGTTCTATTTCATTCTAAAAATTGAGAATATTGTTTCTAATGCTATTTTTTTTCTAAATGTATTGTTTAATTCAAAGAATTATCACATTACTATGCATGGACTCATTATAGTTGTATTGTCTACATCATTTTCCGGTACCTCAGAATCAAAACCATAAAAAAATAATTTCGGCATGCTTAATGAAAATTCCAGTAGGGTCAAATACTGAATTGCGAAAACCAGTCTATTTTTCCTCTCTCATTTCTGATGTGAAAATTTCAGGAAGCATTTTGCAAAGGTTTAAGTTAATATTTCAAAACATATCTCTCCCAAATTTGGAATGATTGCAGTCTTAAATTGATCCGCTCTGAGGTTTACGACAAGTTGGCAAGCGCTCTATCACTTCATTTTGAATTTTCAACGAGTTCTCATAACAACTGCTGAGCTAATTCTTTTCACATACTTTCCAATGGCTTACACACACGGTTAGAGTTGCTAAAAAACTTTGATAAAACATCCAAATTAGCGAGTGCCAAGCCAGAACAAATACTAAGATAAAAAAACCACGCAAAGAGGGAGGTCGGTGGCCTTTCTCTTTCAAATTCCTGAAGAAAAAGTGTGAGAAGAAGGGTTTAAGAGTAGATTTCTTCCTTTCAAGCATGTTGAAAATATAGATTGGAAAGAATAGGAAATGATTTTGCTAGATAAAAGAGGAAAAATAGGAATTTTGCTGCGTTTTGCGATGCTGAAGCGTGTATCAGTTGGCAATAATCTTGCTTCTATACCTCGTTGACCTAACTAGCTTTCCAACAAGCACCGCCATCGAAGCGAAGGACAAGAACAGTAGCAAAATCGCAGCGGTTGGAAATTCTGGTATAATGTATTTGCCACCGATTTTGATTTCAAGGACCTCTGGTTTGCTGACTGTGCCGATATGCTGGTACTTGAAGTATAAGAAGTAGTGGGTTGCGTTTTCACTTACGCTTAGAGATAATGGTGATGCCCCGTTTATCGTCACTGTCCAGTCTGTTGATGTATCCACCCACAATAGGCTGTGTGGTATAGTGACATTGCAGAATCCGTAGGTGGTGTATGCAAAGCCTCTCCAGCTTATGCTTGTTAAATTGAAGCCTAGTTTTTTGTTGGCAGTGTCAAAGAAGTGTCCAAATATGTTTGTATCTTCGACGCCTGTTGAATTGGTCAAGATTTTAACAGGATAACCCTGCACCGCAGTGAAATAATCGATTATGTTAACTCGGGTTTGTTTGGAATCAGAGTCTAATAAGTTGACATCGGTGAGATGTAAGTCGCAGAACCCTGTAACTTTAAACTTGAATGTAGCCTTCATTAGTTTGTATGCAACGTTCGTGTCGCCTGTTACTCCTGTGGCACCCACAAGTGTGACAGCACATAGACTTATTAAGCCTTTAGTATTGTCGATGGCTCCAGACATTGGAAGTGTCATGGTTGTTGGAGCTAATACGTCAAAGACATCGTCAGTTAATGTTGCTCCAAAGTACAATGTTGTACAATTAACTTTAGTTGGATCCCAACTTAAGCCTAATCCATAAGTAAAGAGATCTACAAAATTCTTGGCGTATATCGTCACGTCAAATTGTTGGCTTGCTGTTCCGCTTATTGTTGGAGGATTAATGTAAACTGTGGATGTGGCAGGTGTTGAAGCGTTGCATGTTGATGGGAAAGCCATGGTCAAGAAAGATAGAAGGAAGATCACTATTGTAGCTTTTTTAACATTCGAGTAATTTTTCAAGTTTGTCTTCACCTTAAGCAAGTATATTTGTGTTAACTTTTTAAACTTTGCTATGTTTGGATTTCACCCTTAGGCATTGCATTTTTAAGTAGGAGGCGCGCTTAACAAGTTAGGTTTTGTATCCCCAGTATCGACCCATTATGCTTAGGTCTGAAGTTCCTATTTTAAGGTCAGCGTCGAAGTCGCAGTTCGCATTCCACACAGTGCCTAAAAGCTCGTTGTTTGGGTCTGCTTGGCTTGTGTCCCAAGCTTGACCCAACATCGAAAGATCCACAGTACCAACCCTACCATCACCATTTGCATCACCGAGAACTTTAACTTCAAAGGTAGTTTCATTGATAGCGGGTAGTCCTTGATAGATAGAAGAGACATGTATTGTGTATGTTCCTAAGGGTTCAGCGAAGGATAGTTTGAATGTGGTGTTGTAGTTTCCCTGAATAGTTTGTTCTTCGGGTTCTGGAGCTGTTTTAGGAGTTCCGTTTGTAATGTTGAATTGCTCTGATTTTTCTGGACAGTATGGTTTTCCGCCAATTCTGGGCCAACTGGAATAAGCGTTTGCGTACGCAGTTGCATTTCCAGTTTCGGCTGTTTGAGGGATGGGTATGCTCATGATTATGTTTACTGTTGTGTTTTCTTTGATCGTGCCTTCAAATGATGCTACGCCTAAAGGGCATCGGCTTACGTCGTAAATGTTCACCGTTACTAGGACATTGCGCATTTCGATGTCGTTGTTTTTGACGGTTGCTTTAAAGTAGGCTAAGATTTTTTTCGTGAAGCTATCTTTTGGGTTACCATATTGGTCGCATGGTGTTACATTTAGGACCTCTATTAACCAGTTTTGTGAAAGGTTTGTTCCTGTTGATCTAGTTCTAACAATCATCACGCTTATTGGATTATTCACTTCGAGACCTACTAATGCATCTTGGATTGCTGTGTCATTTATTGTTAGATTTCCACATATGTAAACTTCTTCTCCAACGTAATATGAGGGTTTGTCTGTCGTTACTGTCAGGGTTAAGGGCGAAGAAGCATTTGTGACTGGACTAACTAATAGTAAAGAAAATAACATTGAAAACAAAAAAAGGAGGGGGATTTTCAAGGCCTTACGCCTTGAGCTTAGTGCTCTAGTACGAATTCTGCGAATACTTCTGGACAGTATGGGACGCCGCCAAGGCTTGGCAGCTTAGTGTATGCATTTGCGTACACTTTTCCTGTGCCGATGAATGTCCATGGTGGAACTGTAATGCCTGCTGTCAGATATGGACCGTCAAAGCCTGCCTCAACAGAAAAGTCTGGAACTACTAAGAGTCCGATGGGCACGCCGACATCATCGTAGACGACTACTGTCAATGTTGTGTTCTTTGTGGTTAATGCTATGTTCTTGAAGGTCAATGTAAAGTACATTAATTCACCTTTGTGATAGGTTGATGCATCAGGTTCGACTGAGAGTAGTTCTATTATCCAGCCGACTTTGAATGGCATTGTGTCAGCGACTGTTGTTTCAGCTACGTCTACTGTCACGATTGCTAACCAATCTCCGAAGTTTGGCATGCTGGGTATGCGGAAAGATACCTCAGCTATACCATCAGCATTGGTAGTATTGGTTCTCGCTATGATTATGTAGTCATCGCCGTCGTGCACTTCAAAGGCTACAAGCTTCCCTTGCACTGGATCCAGGTTGTAGGTTACTTTTGCACGCAGAACAACTAATTGTTGTGGTGCGAATGCATCGCACTCCACATCTGGACCTGTGCCGTCAAAAGGTGCTTGCGTTGGTGCTGTTAGGTCAACTGCCGCACCCATTGCGGGTGGTATGACCTTCACAGTCTTTGTTATGTCGGCAGTGTCTGGTGTGGCACCAGGTGCATAAACTTCAAGTGTAACGTGGTAGTCGCCTGCTGTGTCGAAAGTGTGTGTTGTGATGGCGGTTGTTACGTTATGTTCAAAGACACCGTCTCCGTCGAAGTCCCAGCGGTATTCTGTAATTGGGCACATGTGTGAACCGTCGAAGCCAGCCTTTGACGCTCCTGCGTTAAAGGTAACTTCTGTACCGTTAGTCGGCACTGTTGGAGTCCACGTGAATGCCGCTGTTGGACCGTATGGGGATGGTGCAGCTACAGTTTCAACATCGGCGTCTACATAGGTGGCTGCTATGACTTTTGAGTCAGAGTCTAGCAGTTGTGTAGTTACGGCAGGGTCATTCAAGTGTATTGGAGATGGTGAGCTGGTGTAGCCAACGATTTTGAAGTCGTATTCTACAAGCTTGTATCCTACATCTGCCACGCCGTCAACGCCTGTTGCGCCTACAAGCGATACAGAGGTTAGTGATACTTTGCCTGCTACGTTGTCGATGGCTCCAGACATTGGAAGTGTCATGGTTGTTGGAGCTAATACGTCAAAGACATCGCCTGCTAATGTTGGACCGAAGCGGAATGCTGTGCAGTGCACTACGGCTGGATCATATGTTATTTCAACTCCCCATGCGAAGAGGTCTAAGAAATTCTTGGCCATCACCGTTACGGTGAAGGTGTCGTCTATGTCTAGACCTCCATCGTTGTGGGCTGGTTCAATGTACATTGTAGCTGTCACTGCTCTAGCTGGAAGTATGGCAAACATGCTCAAGGCTAATAGCGCAATTGTTATAGCACTTAGGGTTTTTCCTTTCATTTTTGTCACCTTATAATTTGATGACTATGGTGGAGCTGGAGGACATTGCAGAGTCCAACATTTGCCCATTGTGCTCAGGTCTGCTGTCTTTACTTTGTCGTCACCGTTGAAATCGCAGGCTTCATTCCACGTAGTGTCTAGAGGCACGTTATTGGGAACCGCTCTGCTGGTGTCCCATGCTTTGCCTAGCGTTGACAGATCGGCGGTCTTACACCAACCGTCGGTTTCCTCTGTGCAGTCAGCAAATCTGTAGATTGGCACAGTACCATCGCCTAAGGCGTTGTTAGCTAAGTTGGTGTCTGCAATGTAGCTGTGGGTTGGGTAAACAACTCCCGTAAATTTCCAATCTCCAGGTGAAAGGTCGGCAAATGTTTCGTTCCATATTAGAGTCACAGTGTCAGATGCACCCGGACCTAGGTTGACTGTGTCCATATCAACTACGACTGTACGACCAGTTGCAGTATTTACCCTCTCGAGTCCTACCACGAAGTCTTCAAATATTCCGGTTCCGTCGAGTCGGGTCACTGTTATATCGAAGCTTATGGCTCCATAGCTACTTGCATGATTAGTACCCCAAACAACTTCCTCAGTGAAGTAGGACAACCACAGAGTAGTTGTCGGTAAGGGCTCTACATTTGTAATGCTCGTGACTGCCACATCTAGCTCGTGTATTTCCATTTCAGTATTCTTGTATAGGTCGTATAAGTATTCGCCTGGGTAGATTGCGTTGTAGTACCATTTTCCTTCTGCAGCCTTTGTCCATAAGGGTGCGTGTAATGGGTTGTATCCTAGTGCAGGACCGATTGCACCTGTGTCAACCCAGTTTCTCTGGAAGTGGCGTCCAGTCGGTGTGTCCAACACGAAGCCTGGCGTTAGGTCAACGTATTTCTGGTTGAGCCATTCATAGACGGCTTTTCTGTCAGCGGCGCTGATACCTAATGCGATCTTGTCATCGATTTCCTGTGTTGGGAATTCAGTTACACCCATGTAGCCTTGCCATCTTGAGAAAGCTCCAATACTGTGCATGAATGGATGTGCAAAGTTGTGGGCGTCTGGATAGTCTGCTAACCATCCAACTATGAAGTATGGCAGGTTATGAGCCTTCCACTCTAGTTTGTAAACGCTCCACGGTATCTGCGACACAGTGATTGTGAATGTAGGTGCACCTGCTACATTGGCTGAGATCCAGTCAAGGCCAGCTTTGAGAAGTCTGGCAGCCATTTCCCTCATCAGGTTTCCTTCGTTATAGACGAAGTCCATTGTGAAACCGTTTGCCCATAATCCAGGCACCTTCTTAAGATATTCCGCAGCCAATGTCAAGTTATATGCCATGGTACCTGCAGGCTCATCAGTAATACCGTACATCTTCCTTGTATCTGCCACTGGGTCTTCAGGTTGTCCAGGCTGAACCGCATTTGGAGCAAGAATGTCCAGTATTGGAGTTGTTGGTGAATAAGCCTCATCCAAATATGCTGCTGCGAGATATGCGTCGTAGTCGAAAGCATGTGCAAACGCTCTTCTTACGTCGCTGAAGTTGAAAATGTTTACAGGAGTACTTGTCGAGCTCCAACCAGTGTTTAAAGTAGCATTAACCAACGGTCCAGCGCCCATACGACTACTTGTCGATGAAACCAAGAATGTGTAGAAACATGCGTCAGCAGCCAAGTTTATCAGTGGATACATGCAGTCGATGCCTGGCTTCCCGAGAACTTCATTCATGTACATTCTTGGGACAGCACAGAAGTCACTGATTCCACCTAAGAACCTAAGTCGCCTCGTAGACCACTCAGGTATATACCAAGACTGAAATTCAGTGACATGCTTCGGGTGAAGCCCATCATAATCACTCCAACCTCTCCAGTAGTTGTTATTCTTCACGACAGACCATACTCCACCTGCGCCAGTGTTCCAATAGTTAAACATGTATGGACCAGTGCCTAGCATAGCATCAAGGTGAGGACCAGGACTTGCCGTGCTCACATAATACAGAGGTGATTTACCTGGGTCAGTGTAGTCTGCCCAAGAGTCACCCACTTGCATTCCTGGCCACTCATATTCGTGACCTGCAATAGAGGTGTCTGTACACCAAGCTTTGTTCATTATTGAGCCCCATTGCTGGGCAACGATTTGCAGGAATGGCGGATATACCATGATGAGGTTAAACCAAACATGCGTGCCATTGCATTCAATTGCATGGTCTATTGCTTCATCAACCTTCGTGTTCCAACCAGTTGTCGCATTTACTGGGAAACCTTCATCAGTTAAGAAAGTATCCACATCGCCAGACCAACTTGCACCGAACAATGGATCCCAAATCATCCAAGCAGGACCAGTAGAACAGTCAGTCACCAGAAACCTTTCAAAACTGTACTCAACATCGGTGGTTGCTAATGTCGCACCTTCCCAACTGCGCTTTGGAGCTACTCCATCGTCATGGAACGTAACGCCTGTCCTTAGTGTGAACTCCCATCTTCCAGCCCAAGTATAATTCTCAGGACTTGTGCTTGTGGTCACATAGTGTCCTGGGGAATCTTCATACTTCCCAGCACCATCAACCCAATGCCACTCAGTAGCAAGCATAGGAGTATACTCGGCACTCTCTGTGCGGTTAAACCACAACAGAGTTTCATACACGTTCATCAGCAACTCTGCACTCGCCGTATCATACGACCAGGCTGGATCAATGTCCATCGGTTCACCAATAGTATCCACAACGAGAAGGTTAACATTAGTAGGTTGAGCACTTGCCGTCGGCACACTCAATGGAAGCATCATGCTTATAATCAGAATCAAAGACACCAAAGAAACTAGTGTAGATTTATTTTTGTTCATATAGTCTCTCTCCTTATTCTCCTCTTTTTAATTTACGCGATAAAACATGTGTCTTTGGTGATATTTAATCTTTATGGAAGAATATTCTACACCCACTAAAACATCGCAAAAATCCAGTCACCATCCCCTGCGCTTCAAATAAACAACAGAAATCGCAAAAACCAATATCAGAATAACCAGAAAAACATAATTTTGGAACAGAGATCGCTCATAACGATTAGCAACAACAGCCAGCATATAACCTTCAGGGCTAATCTTATACGGCGCCGAACTAAGTTCAAAAAACGCTTTACAACCAGCATCTAAATTGGGAACAGGAGAAATAGAAACATATGTAACATTACCTGCAGAATCATAATAAGTACAAATCACCGACACAATAATAGCATTTCCATCCCCCCTATTCCAAACTCTTCCAGTGACTACATAACATCCATTTTCATCAGTTCGATTAGCATCACATGAAACTTCAAGCGGAGAGGGTTCCTCATACACTCTGCAGTAGGAAAGAGTAAGTTCATATCTAGGAATAACAGAAGAATATAAGGGCCAAGCAAATATGAATGGCGACTTCTCTCCATGCTTCAAAATTTTTAACAAAGTCTTACGAGTCACATTGCCAAGCAGATTCCCATACTCATCATAAAAAGTTGCAGTCAAGTTAATAGCAGCATTACTTCTCAAGTTATTCTTAACTTCACCTTCCACTATAAGATACTCATTCGAATCACGTTCAACAAAACTGACATAACTCAAAATTTTGGGTAATTCTTCCTCCTCAGGTGGAGAAGCTAAAAATATCGCGTTATACCAATAAAACCAGATTACTAAACTAGTCACAACAATAATAAAAACTACACTAATTGCACATTTTCTTCTGTTCATGTTTAGTCACAATAAAAGGACAAAAGCGATATATCAATAGAGATGACAAGCCACAAAATGCCCATTACCTAAATCTTCAAGTGCAGGTTCTTCCTTACTGCATATATCCATCACTTTTGGACATCTAGGGTGAAACCTGCAACCATGTGGCGGATTAATCGGACTTGGAACCTCTCCAGAAAGCATAATTTTCTGTCTCTTCAATGTAGGATCAGGAATTGGAATGGCAGAGAGAAGAGCAAGCGCATAGGGATGATGTGGATTCTCGTAGAGCTCTTCTGTTTGCGCTAACTCCACGATTTTTCCAAGATACATAACTGCGACTCTGTGACTAATGCACTCCACAACGCTTAAGTCATGACTAATGAACAAGTATGTCAAGCCCAGATCCTTCTGCAAAGCCGTAAACAAATTAAGTAATTGAGCCCGAACAGAAACATCCACAGAAGATGTGGGCTCATCAAGAATCACAAATTTCGGATTAACTATAAGAGCCCTTGCCACAGCGATTCTTTGCCTCTGCCCACCACTGAACTCATGAGGAAATCTATACAGTTGCTTGTCAGTAAGCCCCACTTTTCTCAGCATTTCTATAACTCTATCTCTAACTTCTCCTCGCTTCACCAACTTCTGAACCACTAAAGGCTCTCCAACAATGTCTTTGACAAGCATTCTAGGATCAAGAGAAGTTGTCGGATCTTGGTATACTATCTGCATTTTACTTCTAAAAGGTCGCAACTTTCTTCCTTTAAAAGTAGACAGGTCATACTGTTTTCTAAGCTCTTTTAATCTTTCCGACTTTGGATCACTGTCCGCGAGCTTATCTACTTCTTCCAGCACATCATCTGGAGCATCAAAAAAGATACTGCCACCATTTGGTTTAAGTAACCGAATTATAGTTTTGCCAAGAGTCGTCTTTCCGCAACCAGATTCTCCCACAACACCAAAACATTCTCCATGCTTTATACTAATGTTAACTTCGTCTACAGCCTTAACTTCAGCTATTTTTCTCTTTAAAACACCGCCCGTGACAGGAAAGTACTTTTTCAACTTAACTGTCCTTATTAATGTACTCACTTTGAAACATCTCCAAACAGATGACACTGAACGAAATGATCTTTTGTTGCTTCAACCATCTTTGGCTTTACGGTAGTGCATATATCAAGAGCGAAAAGACATCTATCATGAAACCTGCAACCTTTGGGAGGATTTATTAGGCTCGGCACCGTACCCGCAATAGATTTGTAACTTTTCCCTGGTAACGGAATTGATTCTAACAAGCCCTTAGTATATGGGTGAAGGGGATTCTTAAATATTTCAATAACGTCAGCAACTTCACATACTGAACCTGCGTACATGACAGCCACACGCTGACATAGATCAGCAACTACTCCCATATCATGAGTTATATACAAAACAGAAGACCCAAATTTGTCTTTCAGATTTTTAATAAGATTTAAAATTTGCAATTGAACTGTTACATCCAAGTTAGTAGTGGGTTCATCTGCTATAAGAAGTGTTGGATTACATGCAAGAGCCATAGCTATCACAACACGTTGTGCCATACCACCACTAAGCTCATGAGGATACATGTCCACAACTCTTTCCGGATCAGCAATCTCCATCGCCTTAAGTATCCCAACAACCTCTCTTCTAAGCATTCGCTTTAGCCTGCGTCTGTGTCGGTTGAGGAAAGGAATCTTTGAAACGATTTTTATGGTGGGAGATCTTGGATTCTTTAAAATTTCATTAAACATTGATTTCTCAAATCTTAGCAGGCGACTTGTCTTTTTACTTTTAATCTCATTGTCAATGTCTACTATTGCTTTTTGGCAAAATTCCTTCATTCTATGGTGCACATAAACTTCCGAAATTTGATCAAGAACAGTATACACCGGGTTAAGATATACCCTGGGCTCTTGAAAAATCATGGAAATATCTTTTCCTCTAATCTTTCGTAAGACAGATTCATTTTGACTCAACATATCCACTTGTTCGCTTTTGGATTTGAAGAAAATATGACCGGCTTCTATTCTTCCAGGTGAAGGCACCAAAACCAAAGTAGAGAGAGCTGTTACAGATTTTCCGCAACCAGTTTCTCCCACCACTCCAAGGGTTTCTCCTTCCCTTAGATATAGGCTCACTTCATCTAAAGCTTCAACTTCGCCTTCATACGTATAGAACTTTAATACTAAATTTTCGATTTCTAGAAGATTTACCATCGTTATCTCCGCCTTATAGTTGGGTCCAGTATATCTCTAAATGCATCACCTAAAAGATTCCAGCCTAAAACAAAAATGAAAATGAAAATTCCAGGTATAAGGAATACGTGCCAAAAAGCAAGCGGATTGTTCATGTCTCCAAAAATCCAGTTTCTCGATAGGGATATCAGTTGCCCCCAATCTGCATAACCTTTCGGAGCACCAATTCCCAAAAAACTCATTGCAGCCGCGGTCAAAACTATTCCTCCTATGTCAAGTGAAGACATTATCACGATCGGATATATCGAATTAGGAATAACATGTTTTACCATCACTCTAAAATCAGAGCAGCCAGACGCTTTGGCTGCCTCGATATAATCTTCTGTTCTAACCCTCAAAATCTCTCCCCGAATTACTCTCGTATATGATGGCCATCCCACCAATATCAAGGCTATAAGAACTTTGTCTAGAGCCATTAAGGTGACAGTCCAACCAAATCCACCAAAGTTAAAAACAGTAATTTTGTCAGGTAAAGCCATATAAAGCGCCATGGCAAGAACCAATCCTGGAAAGGCGAAGATGATGTCGGTAAAACGCATCATTAGCTCGTCTACAATTCCTCCATAATATCCAGAAATACAGCCTATAAGAAGGCCTATCGCAAGACTACTAACCACAACCATAATTCCAATACGAAAGGCTGTTCTTGTTCCCCATATACAACCATACCACAGGTCATACTGATTTTCCGTAGTTCCAAAGATATGAGTAGCACTTGGAGGATTTGGCATAAAAATGAAGCTTTCTTGTGGAATCATGTAAGGATCGCTATTTGGCGATGGAGATGCTAATATAGGTGCTAGCAACGCAATCAAGACATAGAATACAATTATTGCAAAACCTATAACTGAAACAGGACTTTGCTTAATGCGACCAAAAGTGAACCGCATCTCTTTCCACGAAGGCATAATTGAAAGCTTAAACCGTTGCCATCTGGACTCTACCATTAAATCATCCCAACCTAATTCGAGGATCGATATACGCGTATAATATATCCACTATAAGATTTGCCACTACGAAAACTATCCCTGTTAGAAGAGCGAAACCCAAGACTGCTGGAAGATCAAGTAGAAGAGCTGCATCAGCGGCAAATCGCCCAATACCAGGAAATGCAAAGATAGTCTCTGTTATAATGACACCAGTTATCATACCTGCGACTAATAGCCCAGAAAGGGTCACTACTGGAATTAAAGCATTCCGTCTTGCATGCTTGATGATAACTGTTTTTTTAGTTAGCCCCTTTGCCCTTGCTGAAAGAATATATCCTTTGCCAAGCGCCTCTAACATACTGGAGCGCATCACTCTAACGATCAGCGCTATTTGAATAACAGTTAAAGTCACAACTGGAAGTACAAGGTGACGCAATCCATCTAAAGTGACCCATATATTGCCATTCAACAAACCGTCAATAGTAACAAGACCAGTATACTTAACGAATGAAGCTGAATTCACAATCGATTGCGTGCCCAAGTCTAACCTGCCAGGAGGGAACAAACCTCCAGCGAGGCCAATACCACTCGTAAGTGCAAAAGAAAAGGAGAGTAACATTATACCAAGCCAAAAAGAAGGAAGGGACCACCCAATTATTGACAGCGCCCTCGTCAATTCGTCAATCACTTTATCTTTATGCACGGCGGACTGTACACCTAAATATATTCCTACGAGAATGATAAATGGAGAAGAGTAAAGAGTAATCTCAACAGTAGCAGGTAGCCTATTGAGTATGCAATCCAAGACACCTCCCTTTCCGGTTTTTGAATAACCCAAATTACCATGCAAAACTTCATTTATCCATCGAAAATATTGAACGTAAAAAGGGTCATTTAACCCATATTTTACTATCACTTCATCAAGTTTATTCAGTTGTTTGTCACTTTGCACATATAGCATGGCTCGTATAGCTGGATCAATCATTTGGGTGACCGCGAAAAGCAATAAGGTGACTCCGAGTAAAGTGGGTATAAGTAACAAAAGTCTTCTAATGATGTAACTCCCCAAACCCATGGAGACTCACTCACTCAAGTAGCTAAAAATACAGAGGTTTATAAGTTTTGTCCATTAAATTCCAAATGTATGTCTAATAGTGAATTGTTCTTATTTACGAAGATCTTGAAGGAAATGTAATTTAGATGTGACTTTATTTTATTTACGATTTGATCAATAACCAAGGCATAAATTTCATTCTAAAATTCTGTATCAAAAACGTTTAAATTCAACAAGTCAGTTCATTTTTTTTGTGTGTTTTTGTAATAGAAGGTAAAAAAAAGTGAGGTTAAAAATAATTACGGCAATGCTTTTGATGCAACTTTTGTTAAGTACCATACTAATCAGTAGTTCAGAAATGGCTAACGATAACATTATTAAAAACTCAGAAAATTACTTAAAAGAAGACACTGCGCGCTTGTTAGATGACACTGAACGTCAAAACGATATTTGGTATGACACTCTAGTTAATGGAAATATATGCAATTTCAATGACACACCAAAATGGGATGATTTTGTCTATGACAGTAATGGTTCGATTGAATTGATCGTTGGCATTAACTCTCGTCTGAATAGTTATAGCAAACTAGAGGAAGTTGTGAATGAGAATGGTGGTAGTATTATCAATGACGTTTTAATGGATGGTGTGATGGAGGCAATCGTTGTAGATTTGCCATTCGCCTCAATGGCTTCATTTGTAAAGGAAATCCGAGATTTTGAGCTGTCAAAATATGTAGAGCCTAACTTGAAGGTTCAGGCACAATTTATTCCAAATGATCCTTACTGGGGTTTGCAGTGGGGACCACAGAAAATAGAGGCGAATTGGGCATGGAACACGACCATCGGAGATTCTTCAGTTCTTGTGGCGGTTGTTGACACTGGTGTCGACTATTACCACCCAGACCTTGCTGCTAACTATGTGGCGTTAGGCTATGACTGGGTAAACAACGATGCAGATCCTATGGACGACAATGGCCACGGTACCCATTGTGCTGGCATCATAGCCGCAGGACTCAGCAATAGCATAGGCATTGCTGGATTAGCCCAGATTAAGATAATGGCTGAAAAAGCCTTAGACATGTCAGGCTCTGGAAGCATGGAATGGGTTGTCAATGCTATTATTCATGCCACAGATCAAGGAGCAAACATTATCAGCATGAGTTGGGGTGCCTCCTTTCACAGCAAACTGCTCTATGAAGCGATAAGATATGCGTATGATGCAGGAGTATTGTTGGTCGCAGCTGCAGGAAATGACGCTACTGATCACAAGGTTTATCCAGCTGCTTATGATGAAGTCATTGCAGTTGCTGCAACAGACTATGACGATGGTCAAGCTCAGTTCTCTAATTTCGGAAACTGGATAGAACTCGCCGCACCAGGAGTTAATGTTTACTCAACAGTCTTAGATAATGGATATGCAAACAAGAGCGGCACCTCCATGGCAGCTCCTCATGTGGTAGGTGTCGCAGCGCTAGTATGGAGTAGTTTTCCATATATGTCACGAGATCAATTGCGATTCTATCTAAGATATACTGCAGATGATTTAGGCAGTTTGGGTTTTGATGAGTCCTATGGATATGGAAGAATTAATGCAAAGAAAGCTGTAGAACAGACTCTTCCCGAACATGACCTCTTGATCATGAGTTGGAATAGACCATCATATGTAGAACCAAATAGCACTGCGATTATTAATTGCACCATACTTAATTTCGGAACGCACAATGAAAGTGACGTAACAGTGCAACTATTGATTAACAACACCCAAGTTTCAAATACAACAATTAACGAATTATCTACCGGTGCATCAGCAACAATAAGTTGCTATTGGAGCCCAACTAGAGAAGGAAAGTATAACCTTACAATACAGGTATTAGCTGCACCAAATGAAACAAATATGGAAAATAACGTTGCATGGGAATACACCTTTGTCGGAGTCCCCACGAAAGTTGTTGTTGTTCGATCAGCTGGCACTTTTTTGAACCAAGTTACGTATACGTGGGAAACGCTAAATAGCCGATGGTATGATTACGGTGATATAATAGTATCTATCGACTATACAACTTTAGATAAGGAAAACATCACGTATGAAAACATAAAAGCTACTAACGCGGACATACTTATCATCTCTTGCGCCTATTCGCCTGAAAGTGGTTGGGAGTTTTCAAACTCAGAGATTGATGCCATTACTAAATATACCTATGAAGGACACGGTCTTATCGCCACTGCAGGAACTTTCTATTTTCCAGTATCGAATAACAACAAGCTAACGAGAATTTTCGGAATTGATGAAGCGACAGAGTGGAATGCGACGTTTACCTCTGAACTAAATGTATTAGAACCTGAACACCAACTTTTCCGCAGAATTCCAAACCCTTACATAATGTCCACATGGGCAAAAAGCACGGCAGTTCCCTTTAGCGGCAAATGGGATGAGGATATATTGGTTGGAGGAGAATATGTGGCACTGGGGTCTTCTCGAGAAAGTGCAATCGTGACGTATAGAGGACTCGTGTATATTTCTCCATGGATTGAAATTTCGGCTGGTCAAGATGACATGCAGCTATTCTACAATGCAATTACATGGTCTCATTATGAGAGACCAGATCATGATCTTATCGTACCTCTCGATACTCCTCTGTTTCTGAAATTCGGAGACTCAATGCTATTAAACGCAACCGTTTCTAACATTGGTTTACAAAATGAGACAAATATAAAGTTAAGCCTATTGATCGACAGCAACACAGTTGCTAATGTTACAATACCAGAATTGTTGAGCAGCTCATCCTATACGCTTAACTACAGTTGGCACCCAGCCGAGAAGAGAGTGTATAATATAACTGTAAGTGCACACGCAATTGCTGGCGAAAGCAATCCTTTAAACAATCTCGTAACAAGATTGGTTTCCGTCGCTGATCCAGTAATTTGGCCCATTGAAGGTCAGTGGGCAAATTATACACTTTTCAACGTAGACGGTAGTGAATTACAGGAAGTTGGGCAGATGAAGTTGACTTATGATCACTATATTTCACCATACCAAATCAATGTAACATATTGGTACAAATCTTCACGTGGATCTATAAGCAAATCATGGTTAGTTGTTAATGCTTTGAACAAGCTGGTGGAGAAAGGTACGTGGGCTGGTTGGTGGTATCCAGCCTGGATTGAAAGCAACATAACACTTGGCTCCAAGGTAAGGCTACTGGATCGCACAGCCACAGTCATCGGTAGTCGAACAATCGAGGTATATGGGCGTCCAATAGACTGTTGGGAACTCTTGCTTCGAAGGTACAATACCAATTATACCTTGTATTATGATAAGCCTTCGGGATTATTGATTGAGTACTATTTGGTAACTTCATCCTTTCAAGAAAAGTTAATGCTCACATCCACAAACATTCTTATTGGAACACTCATCAGACCAAAACCGGGCAACTATGCTAACTATAAGGTAACACATTTTTCCAACGACGCTATGACAGCAATTGGCACAATGAATTTTACTTACATTGCTTATGTTGACAGTCGCAGATTTCGCATCAGAATAGAATATGCTTTATACAACATTGAGGGAAAACCTGTTGAAAACTTCACAGAATACATCATAGTAAACATCCAAACCCGTCTGGTTGAGAGCGGACTAGAAAGCTGGAATAACACCAACTACGGCTATTGGATAGAAACGTTCATCAAATTAGGATCCCCAGTAAACTTATGGAATCAAACAGGAACGGTTATAGGTTTCTCAAACTACACGCTAGACAATCGACTCTTCAATACCTTGCTGATCTATTCTGCAAATGAAACTCGCATTTGTTTTTATCACTATGATCAAGTGACTGGACTTCTTCTTAAATCAACAACAAATAGTTTGAGTTTACCTAGTGAAAATGTCACGTTCACACTTTTGCAAACCAACATAGATGTAAGCCCACCATTCATAACCATTACATACCCACAGCATGGCGCAGTACTTCCATATACGACTGTTGATCTACTTTGGGATGGGTGGGATTTGGAGACTGGAATGGCATACTACTTGGTTTATGTGGACGCGGATCTATTAGTTAACTTAACGCACCCATCCACGCATATGATGTATATTATTACTGATCTCAATGAAGGAAAACACGTAATTCAAGTTGAGGCCTATGATCTGGAAGGCAATGTGAACAGTGATAGAGTTGACATAATCATAGATGTTACTGAACCAACAGCATCCATCATTGCCCCATCCAACGGAAGCTATCTTGAAGGAGATTTTATTGCTATCAACGTAACTGGTGATGATGTTACCTCGTTTGACAAAATGGAACTCTATATAAATGATTTTCTTGCGGTGACTTTCTTTTCAGGGGGAGTACACTCCTATGCGTGGAAGACTGAAACATACAATGGCAGATACACAATTATTCTCATTGTCTACGACAAAGCACATCATCAAACAGAGTCCAGCATAACAGTTACCGTGGACAACACACTTCCACTGGCAGAGATTATGCTACCCATGAATGGTTCATACATCAGAAACAATGTTAACATAACCTTTAATTTTGATGATGACAATTTTGAAAATGCAACATTATTGCTTGACGGAAAAATTCTGACCCAAACTACGGAAGCTTATTCTTACATGTGGAACACTACCCAAGTTGCCGATGGAGAACATAGTATAACATTAAGAGTCTATGATAAGGCTGGAAACAAAAAAGAAAGCATCGTGACGATCTTCACCGACAATACTGAACCCATGGTTAAAATAATGTCTCCACAAAATGGCACTATTATTTCTAGAAGTTGCGAGTTTACATTTATCGCGTTTGATGCAAACCTTCGCAACGCATCGCTAGTCATTGGTGATGTAACAATAGATGTGCTAGGTAAGACGGCACTTACATTAAATGTAAGTGATCTTCAAGATGGTGCCTACACAGCCAAACTAATAGCACGTGACAATGCTGGCAATCAAGTTGATGATCTTATAACAATACTAGTGGACAACACATGTCCAAACGTCTCCATAATATCCCCTTTAGAGGGAACAAAAGTGGCAGGAGCAACGATCATAAATTTCACGGTTGAAGATGCACACATGTCAGCTACCCTACTCTTCATTGACAACATGATGATTAATCTAACTGGAGATACCGTATATGAGTGGAATAGTAGTAGAATTGGTGACGGCTCTCACGAAATAAGAATAGTTGCTATTGACCAAGCAGGAAACATAGGAGATGCATATGTAACCGTGTCAACGATAAACGTCCAAAAGGCAGTAGAAGCAAACCGCATGCGTGGAATGATCCTCGGCATACTTATTGGAGCGACTACGGTAATTGTAGGTATTATGATCTATTACACATTCCGAAGAAAAAATGATCTTTAATGAAAGACTCAAAATCCATAAAAGCAATTGCACAAAGACTCATGATAGATCGGTGAAAAAGTTGTAATCTTATTCAAACAACATAGATTTATCGGTTAATCAATCATAAGATAATTATAAATATTTGTTTTCTCTTTTATATGTTAAATGACAAGAAAAATAAGAAAGAATAAGAGAGTCACTAAAGGCAAACTGGCTTTATCAGTCATACTAGTTTTTTTTGTATTTATGATATGTTTTTCGTATATCAACCAGCATAGTCAAACCGAGACGATATCTCCTGAAGAGTATTTCGAGATTTCTGGAGTTGTAACTGGAGGTGAGATATCTGGTGATGGGCTTCGCCTAGGTGAATTATATTTCAATATTACGGCCATTAAAGGCGACGCTCATGAGGTATGGATTAATACTGCTGGTGTTGGGGGTACAGAGGAACAAGATATAGGGACAATGGTAAAAGGCAAGCCGTATTGGATTGAGCTTGATTTCACGCAAACTGATGTAGGATATTATTATATCCGCTCTTCGCAAGAAGGACAGTTTATTCTTGAACTTCAAATAACATCTCTTGAGACATGGGGAACTATTAATATTATCGTCCCACCGCCTCATTAGCTCAAAATTTACATCATATATGACAATCAAAGTTCGTATATTAAGAGAGAATTCGATTTATCGTTAGACTTATATAAAAAATCTAGAGACATATTTCTTAGGGGCTTAGGAGGGGAGACACCATCAAGTTCAGGTATACCTTGACAAGTAGTGGAGCAAGGAGATGTACCGAAAATGCGTTTTACTTGCAGGACACTTCGGTATACAAGGGTTACACCGAAAAGATTTTCCATGCTCTACATACTTCAGAGACCCCTTTAACTGTTAGAGAAATCAGCGCCATGACTGGGATTAGCCCCAGATCAGTGAACGGCGTGGTAACTTTCAATATTTATGCAGGATATATTAGACGCCTGTCTGTGTGAGTTCACCTAATTTTAATTGTAAATCGCTACAAATGAGACACAAGGTAGCCATGTTTATTTAATTTAAAATATTCTCTTTTTTCTTAGCATCAAAATAGCTACAATTAATATAATCGGTATTCCTATAGCAATCGTTAGTATTAATGGAAAAAAGGTATTCTCTTCAGAGCCAGATGCTATCGACACATTCTGTGCTGCGATTGTATGCGCATAAGTGATATAACAATAATCATGTGTTGAAGATGCCCAGGTTCTAGTATTTGTTGCAGAGTTTCCATTTATTAGAACAACATAGTCGCCTTGCCAAAGTTCCATAGTCAACGTCGTGGGTATTGCTATTCTGCAAAAACCGATAGTGCCATTTCGTCCCAAGACATTAAAGTTAATCGTCTTATTTGACTCTACAAAGTGGAAGTTGGAGATTGTAGAGTTACAAATGATAAACAAAAAATGCCTTTGTGATTTATATTGAATCGCGAAATTTGTGAACGTGCCCATTAAGGGGTATCGGTCTCCTGTCAATGGATATTCCTGGTCTCCCACTCCATCCATATCTGTATCTGTTCCCACATAATCACTCCAATAGTTACCCTCAACGCCATTATCCCACATTGTTTGAACGTATACTAAAACATGATTTTTATTACCTATGAAGTTATTATGATAGAAAGTATTAGGTACGGTAGAACCAGAAATCACAACGCCATTTGTATTGTTTGCTATAATGTCGTCATAGAAATCGTTGTTATTGCCAAAAACCTTGATTCCAGCGTACAAGTTATTGATCACAGTGTTATTGAAAACTTTGCAACCGTTGGAATTCAGTAAATCTATACCTTTGTAATTTTCTTCTATTAGATTGTCACTAATCGTCACGTTGTAGCACTCATAAACAAGAACCCCAGCATACGGTTCTTCACCTCTTCCTCCCTTGATCGTAAATCCTTGGATCTGAACATCAGAAGCAGTAATTGTAATGACTGCCCCTGCATCACCACCATCAATAGTTGTTATATGTGGATCTTCGCCGATGAGTTGGATCGTCTTGTTTATTTTCAAAAGTTCCTTGTGCACCCCTGCACCTACATGTATGATATCTCCAGAATTGGCAGAATTAATTGCACTCTGAATAGTAGGGGAATTTTCAGGGACATTAATAATACTGTTGCTCGCCATGAATGAATCGGACTTTGCCCTATACATGAAAAATAGCAATAAAATTAGAAGGGATATCAGTAAAATCACTTTCTTCAACATATTAAAGCCTTTGGGGGTATAATGCTCTGCTATCATCATAAAGTTTTCGTTCATCTCCTATGGAATATCAATTTATTCATTAACTTGGAGGAATTTTTGCACTATTACCTAAAGAGGATAAAGAGTTTTCCACATGCCTCCAAAATTCTTTTTCTAATAGCAGCCACTCTTCATCAGACTTTAGCTTTCTTGAAAGAAGATATCCACCTAAAAACATTGTTTCGGACAAAACGCCGAGGAGGGTAAATTGCCTATTCGCCTTCTTGCAAAGACTAATCTTTACAGTAAAGTGATTTGGATTTCCTTCTATAGTCACACTTATGTATCCGTCTATCTTAAAATAGGGTGAATCCTCGGCAAAAATTTGGTAACCAAAAGGGGTTTCTTCCATTATAGCCTCGAAGTCTTTTGCTTTAAAGAAATCGCCTATACGAGTGGTGAGTATTTCTAGATCAACGTTTTTTTCTTTCCAAATCTTTTGCATTCACAATCAAGTAAGGTATATATTGCCATTTTAAAAAGCTATGCATCTCGCTACTCATACTAGCGAGCTATGACTTTTAGTATGACAAGTTGTCTTAAACCCTTTATCTACGGAATATTCTTGTTCTGTCAAATGAACAATTTGCGGATTTTTAACTCTTAAGCGACAGTCAAATTGTGAAGAATATGCTTTCCGAAGAAGATTATCTAAGCAACAAAAAAAGAGAAAGTGAGCGTCAACTCTTTGGTTGAACGCAATTCTGTGAGGTTGGTTTTATGGGTCTATTTTGCCCCAGTATTTGCCCATCGTGCTTAGATCTGATGTTCCTATTTTTTTGTCGTCGTTGAAGTCGCAGTTCGCGTTCCACACGGTGCCTAGAAGCTCGTTGTTTGGGTCTGCTTGGCTTGTGTCCCAAGCTTGGCCCAGCATTGAAAGATCCACGGTGCCAACTTTGCCGTCACCATTCGCATCACCTGGAATAGTGACTACCACCCAACCGTCCACTTTGCTGTTGTCTGCGGTGTCTGTTTCACCTGGAACAGTGTCGGCTACAGCTTTTATAGTGTAGTTGCCCTTAGACCAGCCTGTAGTGTTCCAAATGAAGGTTATGACTCTCTCCTCTTTGCTCAATAGGTTAGAAACTGTTCTTGTTTCTATGGGAGCCTCAGGTGGCATGGTAAAAGCATATAGTGTCAGGTCAAAGGTTTCTGTGAAGTCGCCTTCATTAAGAACTGTGACGTTTATAGAGCACGTGCAATTCTGGCCGACAACAGTCTTAAAGGGTGAAACATCTTTTACCTTTATGTCATGGACACCAAACGGTGATGTTATCACAGCAAATTCTATTCTTGCTTCCCATGTTGAGTCGCTGAAGTATCCTTCTAAGTACCAGTAGCCTCCAGCTGCGTTGTACCTCACTGTCCATGCGTCTTGTGAAACTAGGCTAGCGTTGTTGTGAACAGTTCCATCGTGTGGATATGGATGAGCAACTGGTGAACG
>Ga0172362_10000766_pt1 | contig 27071 bp, 21 predicted proteins | sample LakKivs1_kivu2a2_FD_114534 | JGI IMG/M metagenome (GOLD analysis project Ga0172362, IMG submission 114534) | Sediment microbial communities from Lake Kivu, Rwanda - Sediment s1_kivu2a2 | ecosystem: Environmental > Aquatic > Freshwater > Lake > Sediment | place: Rwanda: Western Province, Lake... | reverse complement strand
GTCGGCGTTGACGCCGGTCTCGGGCTTCTGGTTCGGGTTGCCGATCACCGAGCCCTGGTTGCCGAACAGCTCGCCGAAGGTCGGCAGGCGAGCGTAGCGTCCGCCGTTGCCCTTGAGCGCCAGGTCGTCGCGCACGCGCAGCGTCAATCCCAGGCGCGGTGTGAAGAGATTGGCATCGGCGCCGCTGCTGGTGTTCTCGACGATGCCGCCCGGTCCGACCAGGCCGCCGAAGGAGTCGCTCGCGTGCTCGTAGCGGATCTGCGGCTGGATCAGCAGCAGCTCGTCGAGCACGCCGAAGGTGTCGCCGACGCCGATGCCGACCGTCAGCCGGCTCTGGTCGGGCTCGTCCAGGTCGGGCGCGAGCAGATTCTCCGGCGCGAAGATCTCGCCGCCGAGGTCGATGCGTGCCTCGAGATCGTGCGCGCCGAGCTTGGCGCGGGCCTCCGAGCCGACGCCCATGGCGTAGGTCTGGTTGTGCGTGTCCTGACGTCCGAGACCGATCTCGCCGAGCGGGTCCGAGAAGTCCTGCTGCCCGTAGACGAAGTACGCCGTGCTCTGGACGCCGAGCGGGAAGGACGTCTCGGGGGCGGTGTCCCAGCGCAGGTAGGAGAGGTTGCGGATCTCGAAGAGGTGCGCGTCGGTCGACTGGAACGCGCCGATGCCCGGCACGCCCTGCGAGTTCGCATAGAAGTCGTTCAGCAGCGACAGCTCGTTGGCGTCGTCGACGGCATAGACGAGCTTCGCGAGTGCCTCGCCGGAGTTGAAGGCGTTGTTCTGCCGGTCGACGACCTCGTCGTCGTTGGGGTTCGACAGCGTGCCGTTGTCGTCCTCGAACGGGAAGTTGCCCTGGGAGCCGAGGTACGTCGTCGAGACGATCGCGCCGAGGTCGCTCAGCGCGCCCTCGTCCGCCGCCTTCGCCGAGCCAGTCGCGCTCAGCTTCCGCGTGCCGAACGACCCGCCGCCCGCGAACAGAGAGAACGAGGGCTGATCGCTCGGGTCGCGGCTGATGAGGTTGACGACGCCGGCGAGCGCCGACGCCGAGACGCTGAGCGGCGAGACGCCGCGATAGACCTCGATCCGGTCGAGCTGGTCGAGTGGCAGGTCGGAGAGGTTCACGACGTCGCTGCGCGCGCGGGTCAGCGGCACGCCGTCGAAGAAGATGCGCACCTGCCCGGGCGTGCTGCCGCGGATCGACACGGTCGAGAAGTCGCCGAGCCCGCCGTACCGCCGTACCTGGACGCCCGGGATCTCCGACAGCAGGTCCGCGACGTTGCCGCCCTCGGCGGCCTCGCGGTCCACCGGCACGACGGTCGCGAAGGCGCTCGTGTCGGGCACCTCGTCGAGACGCCGGCCGCGCACCTCGATCGGCTCGAGGACGTAGGCTCCGGCGCCGTCGTACGGCTCGCTGCCCTGTGGTGGCGTGGCGTCCTGCGCGCGCGCCGGCCGGCTCGTCAGCACGAGAAGCAGCACCAGGACCCGGACGCCGGGCCGTGCGACGTCGCGCGCTCGAGCGGCATCGCTCACGGATCGAGGTCGCACTCGCCGCGGGTGCAGCGCGACACCTGCTCGAGGACGGTGCGCAGGCACAGCACGGCGTCGCCGATGTCGAGGGCCTCGCTGCGGTTCGCGTCGCCGCAGGTCCCGGTCGAGCACGGCGACGGACCGCACGTCGCGCTACCGGTGTTGACGCCGAGCACCTCGCGCAGCAGCAGCACCGCGTCGTTGATCTGGCGCAGGCCGTCGCCGTTCGCGTCGCAGCAACCGGCGCAGATCTCCTGCGAGCTCACCGCGACGATCGCGTCGAGGTCGAAGCCGGACTTGCCGACGCCCGGGACGGGAAAGGCGTTGCCGGGATCCGGGATGGCCGCACCGGGGTCCTGGATGCGCACGAAGCGCGCGTTCGCGAGGCCGATCGTCGCGAGGTCGAAGCCGTCGCCGCCGGCCGCCGGTGTGCGCGGATCGATGCCGTTGCCAGGTGTGCTGTAGACGGGTGTGACGCCGGCGAGGCCGGCGAAGGTCGAGGCGTTGTGCGGGAAGGCGAAGAAGTTCACGCCGTCTGCGCTCGCCGAGACGATGCCGACCTCGGCGAAGGTCTGCCCGCTGACGTCGTTGAGGAACGGGTTCTCGAACACCCGGAAGTCGACGCCGGGACCATCGACGATCCGGTTGTCGTCGAACGACAGCGTGATCGAGCCGTTGTCGCCGAGCGACACGACGTCGAGCGAGCCCTGGGACGCGCCGCCGCCGTACGGCGGCCCGACGGCGATCCCCGGCAGCAGCTCCGACTGGAAGGCGCCGTTCGCGCCGACCACGAAGCTCGCCACGCTGTCGGCGCACGGCGTCGCAGCCGCGTTGCGGGGCGCGAGCGCGGCGCTCGCCGCCAGCAGAGAAAAGCTGGCGACGAGCGCGTAGCCACGACGTCCCGCAGGGGCGGACGAGAACGAGCGCGACCTAGACACCGGCCTTGCAGCGCAACGTGGTGCCGTCGCTGTCGACGACGCGATTGCCGGCCTTGGCGCGGACCGAGACCTTGACGCTCTTGCCGGACGCGACGGAGATCGTCGAGCCGGCGCTGCACGCGGCGCCGGTGCTCGGCAGGATCGCGTCGGCCGCCGCCTGGATCGCCGCCAGCGTTACCGGCGGATTCTTGGTGATCTTGATCTGGGCCGAGTCGACGGCCGCCGGCACGCAGGCGGGAAGGCGCGAGTCGGCGACCGAGAAGCAGGTGCCGAAGACGAACTCGCACGAGCCGTTGACGGCGCCGTCGCGGTCGCAGTCCGCACCGTCCGTGCAGGTCCAGCGGGACAGCATCTTTCCCGAGGCCGAGACGTCGAAGGTGCCGCCCCAGGTCTCGGCCTGGCACTCGCGCTTGCTCGAGCCACCCGGCGTCAGCGCGGCGACCGGCGTCAGGGTATCGATGGAGCTCGCGCCGAAGTCGAGCGCGAGCACCTGCTGCGAGGGGCCGTCGATCGCGATGCCCGAGGAGAAGCCGAAGCCGGTCGCGATCGTCGAGATCGCGCCGGCCGGCGTGATGCTGATGACGGTGCTGCTCAAGAAGTCGATCGTGAAGCCGCCCGTCACGAGCAGGTTACCCGACGCCGTGACCGCCTGGTCGTAGGAGCCGGACAGGCCGCCGGCGAGCGTGCCGAGGAAGCTGCCCGTCAGGTCGTAGCGCTCGACGGAGCCCGCGAAGGTGCCGGAGTCGACGTCGCCGACCAGCAGCTCGTTCGCGGGCGTCACGGCGACGCTCACGCCGGCGGCGAAGTCCAGGCCGGTGATGAGGTCGGTGAGGATGCCGGTGGAGTACTGGACGACGCGGCCCCCGCCGAAGCCGACTGCGTCGCCCACGAGGATGTCGCCGCCCGCGAGCGGGAGGATCGCCTGCGCGAACGGGATCGAGCCCGACGGCGCGAGCTCGAGCGTGGCCGCCGACACCGATCCGGACGCACCGAGCGGATCGGGCAGCGCGTACAGCGTGTCGCCGGTGACGGCGGTGCCCGGGGGGGCGCCGAGCCCGTTGTCGGTGAAGAGGAGGCGGTCGTTCTCGCGGTCGTAGGCGATTCCGCCGATCGAGTTCAGCTGCGTGACGAGCGTGGTCGTGCTGCCGTCGCGCTCGAGGCGGACGATCGACTGCGCCTGTGCGCCGAACGCGCCGACGCCGACGAGGAAGGCCGTGCCCGCGGGCGCCAGATCGGCGGCGTTCACGGCGGGAAGCGGTACGCTACCGGCGATCCAGCCCGGTGCTCCGGTGACTGCGGCGTGCGCGGCGCTGCTTGAGGCGAGGACGAGGAACGTGGCGAGGGCGACGAATCGCCGGTGGAAGGACGGTGGGCGCATCCCGGCTCCTTCGCGCCGCTACCCGCGGCGCGATCGCTTGGGAGATCGCCGGCCGCTGGCAAACGAAGGCCACCACTGGTCGCGCGCGGAAGCACTCGCTCCGCACGGTCGCACGCAACGTCGGGGTCATCGCTGCCGTCGAGCGCACGCAGATGGGCGACGACGCAGAGAGCCCGTTCGGCTTATGTGAAGGGTGCTGGCCCTCGGATCTCCATCAGCCCGGGAGTCTCCGAGTTCATGCCGAGGAGGCTAGGTCTCCTGACTCGTCGGCGACCTACTCGCGCTGCCTTCCCATTCGCTTGCGCGAACAGTGGCTTGGGGTGCGCTTTCGTTCCGACTCACAGTGGCGGGAGCCGTGCCGGTTTCTCACCGGCTTCCCTTGTCAACCTTCTCGATGCCGGCCCAGTGACTGCCGCCAACGGGGTTTGTCAAGCAGCGGGTCGCGGAGTCGGCGCGGACGGCGGAGACGATCGCGAGCGTCAGCGCTCGCGCAGCCACGCAACGTAGCGCGCGACGCCGTCCTCGAGCGAGGTGAATGGCCGTGTCCAGCCGGCGGCCCGGAGGCGGTCCATGCGTGCCTCGGTGAAGTACTGGTAGCGCTCGCGGATCGCCTCGGGCGTGTCGACGAAGCGGATGCGCTCGGGCGCGCCGAGTGCTGCGAAGGTCGCGCGTACCAGGTCGAGGAAGGTCCGCGCCGTGCCGGTGCCGAGGTTGTAGACGCCGCGCGCGAGCGGCTTCGTGAGCGCGAAGTCGAGCACGTCGGCCACGTCGTCGACGAACACGAAGTCGCGCTTCTGCTCGCCGTCGGCGATGCCCGCCCGGTGGCTGCGGAACAGCGTGACCTCGCCGCCCGAGCGGATCTGGTCGAACGCGTGCAGGACGACGCTCGCCATCTTCCCCTTGTGGCGCTCACCCGGTCCGTAGACGTTGAAGAAGCGGAAGCCCGACCACGCGGGCGGCGTGCGCCCGGCGCGCTCCTCGCCGAGCGCCCAGACGTCGAACTGCAGCTTCGACTCGCCGTAGGGGTTCAGCGGCCTGAGCCGCGGCGTCAGCTCGTCGGCGTCGTCGTAGCCGAGCGCGCCGTCGCCGTAGGTTGCGGCACTGCTCGCGTAGACGAACGGGATGCGCTGCGCGGCCGCGTGCCGCCAGAGCGTCTGCGTGTACTCGAGGTTGACGCGCGTCAGGTAGGCGACGTCGAGCTCGGTGGTGTCGGTGCAGGCCCCGAGGTGGACGATGCCGGCGAGCGCGGGCTTCGTGTCGGCCAGCCACTGCGGCAGGTCGTCGCGGTCGACGACCGTGCCGAAGTCGATGCCCGCGTGCTCCGGGCGCGCACCGACGTGCCGCTTCTCGTCGACGCTGATCAGCGGGCGGGAGCAGCCGTGCAGGGCGACGAAGCGCGAGCCGATGAAGCCGGCCGCACCGGTGACGAGCAGCGCGCCGGAAGAAGAGGCCGCGGCGCTCACCAGCCGAGCACGTAGGCGAAGAGGAGCGGGGCGACGATCGACGCGTCGGACTCGATCATGTAGCGCGGCGTGTCCACCGCGAGCTTGCCCCACGTGATCTTCTCGTTCGGCACCGCACCGCTGTAGCTGCCGTACGACGTCGTCGAGTCGCCGATCTGGCAGAAGTACGCCCACAGCGGCACGCCCTCGCGGCGGAGATCCTGGTGCAGCATCGGCACGACGCAGATCGGGAAGTCGCCGGCGATACCGCCGCCGATCTGGAAGAAGCCGATGCCCTTCGGCGTCCGCATGCTCTCCTCGGTGTACCAGCGGGCGAGCTCCATCATGCACTCGATGCCCATCTTGACCGTGTGCACGGACTTCACGTCGCCCTCGATGCAGTGCGCGGCGAAGATGTTGCCGAGCGTCGAGTCTTCCCAGCCGGGCGTGAAGATCGGCAGGTTCTTCCGTGCCGCGGCGAGCAGCCAGGAGTTCTTCGGGTCGATCTGGTAGCTCTTCTCGAGCTTGCCTCCGAGCAGGATCCGGTACAGGAACTCGTACGGGAAGCGGCGCTCACCGGCCTTGTCGGCCGCCTGCCACTCCTCGAGCACCGCGTCCTCGATGCGGCGGATCGCCTCGGCCTCGGGAATGCAGGTATCCGTCACGCGGTTCATGTGCCGCTCGTGCAGGTCGCGCTCGGCCTCGGGCGACAGCTCGCGCCAGTTCGGGATGCGCTCGTAGTGGTCGTGCGCGACCAGGTTGAAGACGTCCTCCTCGAGGTTCGCGCCGGTGCAGGTGATCGCGTGAACCTTGTCCTGGCGGATCATCTCGGCGAGCGACAGGCCGAGCTCGGCGGTGCTCATGGCCCCGGCCAGGGTGAGGAACATCTTCCCGCCGCCCTCCAGGTGCCCGACGTACGCCCGTGCGGCGTCGCGCACGGTGGCGGCGTTGAAGTGGCGGTAGTGCTCCTCGACCAGGTCGCGGATCTTCATCCCCGGCAGTGTAACGGCCGGCCGCCGGATCGCTAGGCCGGCGGGCGGAACGCACCGTGACGCCGAGCCGGCGAGGTGGCGAGGTGGCGAGGTGGCGAGGTGGCGAGCCTGGTCGGCAAAGCCGACCAGGCTCCGTTCGGCAAGTCGTTTCGCCGCTGCTTGGGCGCGCGCGCGAGTGCGGTGCGCGCGCACCACCGCAGCGCTGGACGGTCAGACGAAGCCGAGGTCGAAGTTCGGCGCCGTCCAGTTGTGGTTCGGGTCTCCGCCGTCGACCGGCAGGATGCCCGACAGGACCTCCGCCTCGGGCATGTTGAGCCACCTCGTCAGGATCGTGCCGTAGACGTCGCGCAGATCGGTCGAGCGGAACGGGTCGCCGCCGGCCTGCGAGTAGCGCGAATTGCCGTCGTCGTTGAGCGACGCCGCGCGGATGTCCGGGTGGTTCCCGTACACTCCGCCGTTGACCGCGCCGCCGATCACCAGCGCGGGCCCCTGCGATCCGTGATCGGTCCCGTTGTCGTTCTGACCGATGCGCCGGCTGAACTCGCTCCACACCAGGACGCAGACCTTGTCGGCGACACCCATGTCCGCGCAGTCCTGGTAGAACAGCTCGATCGCGTCGCCGACCTCGCGGTGCAGCCGGGTGTGCTGTCCGTCCGCCTGGGTCGCGCCCTGATCGGAGTGGGTGTCGTAGCCGCCGTTCACCGCCTGGAAGAACCGTGCGGTGACGTTCGGTTGTCCGGTCACGACGCCGTAGATCACCTTGGCCATCTCCCGGAGATCACCCGCGAGGCTCGTGCCGAGCCCGTCGTAGGCCGCGTCGAAGGTCGCCCGATCGGATTCGTAGAGATCGTGCAGGGCAGGGTAGCTCTCGCTGCTGAGCAGCGTCGCGCGGGCACTGGTGCCGACGTGGGCGAGCAGGCTCTGCGGCGATGCCACGGCGTCCTCGGCGAGCGCGAGGAACGCGTCGCGCTTCTCGTCGCGGTCCGAGCTGAACGCCGGATCGTACGGGAAGCCGAAGTCGCGCACGTTGTCGATGGTGAGAACGCTCGTCGCGGACTGTCGGAACTCTCCGGCGAGCGAGGAGCGGATGTTGACCGCGGGGATGTCGGAGCCGCCGTAGTTCGCGGCGAGGTAGCGGCCGAGCCAGCCGCCGGGCAGGGTCGTCCCGCCGGGAAGCCCGCTCTCCCAGATCTCGCGCGACTCCTCGTGCGACAGCGAGTAGTCGGGGTAGCCGCAGCCCTGGATCACGGCGACCTTGCCTTGCCCGTAGAGGCGGTGCAGCCCGCTGAGCCCGGGGTGCAGGCCGAGCGGGGTTCCGGAGCTTGCGTCTTCGAGCGTGGGCGCGCCCGACGGCGTTCCCAGCAGCTCGCCGGCAGCGAGCCGGAGGCCGCCGCCCCCCGCGCGTCGCGCGGCCTCGTAGGCGGTCCGCAGCGTTGCCGAACTGCCGTTGGTGATCGGCGTGACGGTGTTGAGTCCGTCGTTGCCGCCATCGAGAAACAGGCTGATGAAGTAACGGTCGCCGATCGTCTCGGCGAAGGCCCGGCGCACCAGCGGGTGCGCGAACAGCGATGGGCCAAGAACGGAGCCGGCGGCGAAGAGGCCGGAACGGCTGAGGAAGCGTCGTCTCGTGAGCGCCATGAAACCCTCCGGGTCGGCGGTCGGTCAGTGGAGCTGGTGGGCCGGGGACTGCAGGAGCAGTCCGAACAGCCCGTGCAGCTTGCGGTTGCGCGTGTCGTCGTCGGCGAGGTCGAGGCTCGTGCGCACGCCGGCGTCGGTCAGGTAGTCGAGCAGGATCGTTCGCTGCTCCGGGGTGACCTGGTCGGTGACGCCGAGAGCGTCGAGGCTCGCGTCGAGGATGGCGTCGGGCACCGTCAGCGAAAGATCGACGAGCTTCTCCGGACGGAAGCTCGTGCCGCCGGTGCCGCGCGCCGCGATCACGTCGCGTGCGAAGCGCGCACGGGCGAGGAGCGTCGCGCTCGTGATCCACGACTTCTCCCACTCCCAGCCGAACACGCTCGGCGGCTCGAACAGCTCCTGACCCATCGCGGCCATGTGCGAGCGAAGCGAGCGGCGCGAGCCGCCGTCCACGTACGCCTCGCGGCCCTTCGTCTTGAGTCCGACCGTGCGCATCGTCGTGATGACGAAGTCCACGGGCCACTTCACGGACTTGGCGGCCCCGGCGCCGTACGGCGCGGCCGCCGCGGTCTCGTAGAAGGCGTCGCTGACCAGGATCGCGCGGAGCAGCGCCTGCACGTCCCAGCTCTGGTCGAAGCCGGATTCCGCGATCACGGAATCGACCACCGCGGTTCTCTCGGGCGTGGTCTCGGCAAAGGCGCCGTGGGCGAGAAACTCGAGCAGCCGGCGCGCGACGTGGCGGGCGGCCGTGTGACGTCCGTCGCTGTCGCGGTGCGCGAGCAGGATGTCGATGACGGTGTCGATCTCCTGCGGCCCCTCGCCGGCGCTCGCGAACGACCGGCCGGCCGCACCGAAGCCGCCGACCTGCGAGAACACCACCTTCGGTCCGCGCTCCGGGTACTCGTCGGTGAAGTCGTGGTTGCCCTCGTCGAAGAACGGCTTGTCGCGGTCGAGACGCCAGCCGGTGAACGCCCGCGCGAGCTGCACGACGTCCTCCTGCGTGTAGTTCGGGTTCCCGTTCGCGTCCTTGGCGCCGAGCCCGAAGAGCTCGCAGAGCTCGCGCGCATAGTTCTCGTTCGGCGTGCGCTTGCGGTTCCGGACCGTGTCCAGGAACTCCATCATCGCCGGGTCGCGGTTCATTTCCTGGAGCAGCGTGCGGAAGCTGCCCTTGCAGCTCCGGCGCAGAAGGCGGTTCTGCGCCGCCATCATCTTGACGTCGCCCACCTTGCTCGCCGCGGTCGCGAAGTGGTCGTGCCAGAAGAGGACGAGCTTCTCCTGCAGCGGGTTCTTCGCGCCGATCATGTACTTGATCCAGCTGTTCTGCCGGAGCCGCAGGTCCTTGCCCGCGGGCTGGAAGGCCGCGGGCTTGAAGCCCAGCAGCCGGTCGGCGGCGCTGCCGCGCGTGTCGCCGCGCTGGAGGATCTTCGCGACCTCCTTCGCGGGTGCGCCGAATCCCGTTCGGCGCAGCAGGTGACGCGCAGTGGTCGGCGTCAAGACAGTAGTCTCATCCCCCATCACAACCCCCCATCCAGCGCCCGGTCGAAATCGTCCGGTGCGACGGGGGTCAGGCTAGGCGACGGGCGAGGCGAATCAAGAGAGTGCTTGACGTGTCGGGCGCGGGCGCGCGTGCGTGCCCGAACGGACAGGAGGACGCGTGCGGGGGCGCGCCCGCGGACGCGTGCGCGGATGCGCGGGACGTCGCGTGGTCGGCCCGCGGAGCGGGACGGAGAGTGCGGTCAGCCCTGCTTCTTCTCGAAGTCGAGGCTCGCGGAGTTGATGCAGTAGCGCAGCCCGGTCGGGCGCGGGCCGTCGGGGAAGACGTGGCCCAGGTGCGCGCCGCACGACGCGCAGTGCACCTCTGTACGGTCCATGAAGTGGCTGCGGTCGTGCTCGGTCTCGACGCTCCGCTCGTCGAGCGGCTGCCAGAAGCTCGGCCAGCCGCTGCCCGACTCGAACTTGGCCGCCGAGTCGAAGAGCTTCTCGCCGCAGGCGACGCAGAGGTAGGTGCCGTCCTCGTGGTGGTCCCAGAAGCGTCCGGTGAAGGCGCGCTCGGTGCCCTTGTTGCGGACGACCTCGTAGCGCTCCGGCCCGAGCTGCGCGCGCCACTCGGCGTCCGACTTCTCGACCTTTCGCGGCTTGTCGCTGCTCATCGTGCGGTCCCCCGGAGCGACGGCTCAGCCGAAGCTGCGCTGGAAGAGCGCGTCGATCGCGCGCTTGCCGTTCTCTTGGAGGAAGCGTGTGCCGGTTCCGGTGAAGTGGGGGTGCGCGATCACCGGCTCTCCGGCGGGCTCCCACGCCTCGCCCGTCCAGCGGCCCCAGGCGTCCGCGTCCTGGTCGAAGGCGAACAGCGGCTTGTTGCAGATCTTCGCGAACTCGGCGCCCCAGCCGGTGCCGCCCTTCACCGTGCCGTCGTCGAGGATCTTGCCGACCACGTAGATCTCCTGGCCGCTGTTCACCTGGTGCCAGATGCTCTGCAGGACGCGCTTGAAGAGCGGCGTGTCCGGGTAGCGGCGGTGCATGAGCCGGCTCACGTAGGCGAGGCTCACGTCGCCGTGCTCGAGCTCCCGGTGCGTCAACACGCGGATGCCGCGCCGGCGCGCGTCGCTGTGCCCCTCGAAGGTGAAGTTCACCTCCTCGATGCCGTGGCGCTCGGCGGCGGCGCCGAACTCCTCCTCGGCGCCTTGAGCGGCTCCACTGAAGAGCGTGCAGTCTTCGCGTCTCACCGTCGTGCTCCCTCTCGAGATGGGGCGCCGCGGCGCCCGCCGCCGCGGCCGGGGATCCGCCCGCGCGCCCGATCCTCAATACGGGTTCGGCGGACGCATTTCGAGCGCGATTCGGCGGACGCATTTCGAGCGCGATGCGTCCGGGGGCGGCACGGGTGGCGCTCGATCCCCCGGTGCCGTCAGGCGCCAGCGACGGCGACCGGGCCGCGCAGCAGACGCAGAAACACCGCGCCGTAGCGCTCGAGCTTGACCGGACCCACACCCGGCACCTGCAGGAGACCCTCCTCGCTCGTCGGGTGGAGGGCGGCCATGGCGCGGAGCGCGCTGTCGGGGAAGACGACGTAGGCCGGGACGCCGGCCGCGTCGGCGAGCTCCTTGCGGAGCGCGCGCAGGGCGCCGAACAGCTCGAGGGCGCTGGGGTCGAGATCCGCGGCGGCGGCCGCTGCTGCGGGCGCGTCCGCCCCGGTCGTGGCACCGGCGCCGCGGCCGCCCTTCGAGGGGCGCGCGCCGGTGGATCCGCGGCCGGTCCTCTGCGTGCGGGCCGCGTCGTGCGCGGCGGCCAGCACGTCACCCGCGTCGCAGGCGTCGCAGCAGGTCCCGCACGGTGCCGCGGTCTCGCCGAAGTACTTGACGAGGGCTGCGTGCCGGCAGCGGGTGCCCTCGGCGAGGTCGAACATCTGACGGATCTGCCGCCGGAGCCGGGGCGCGATCTCCGGATCGGCCTGTTCGGCGAAGCGGTCGTGGCCGATCACGTCGGCCCACGAGTAGAAGAGGATGCAGTCGCTCGGCTGGCCGTCTCGTCCGGCGCGTCCGATCTCCTGGTAGTACGCCTCGATCGAACCCGGCATGTCGCGGTGAATGACGTAGCGGATGTCCGCCTTGTCGATGCCCATGCCGAACGCGATCGTCGCCACGATCACGTCGACGTCGCCGCTGCGGAAGGCCTCGTGCGCGGCGTTGCGCGCGTCGGTCTCGAGCCCGGCGTGGTAGGGCAGGACCCGGGTGCCGCGTGACGCGAGAAACTCCGCGGTCGCCTCGACCGAGCGGCGCGACAGGCAGTAGACGATGCCGCTCTCGCCGGGCCGCGCGCGCACCAGGTCGAGGATCGCCTCGCGCAGGCGGATGCCCTCGCCCTTCTTGCGCGCGTGCAGCTTCAGGTTCCGACGGAGAAACGACCCGCGGTGGCGCGCCGGGGAGGTCATTGCCAGCTGCTGGACGATGTCGTCCATGACCTGCGGCGTCGCCGTCGCGGTGAGGGCGAGGACGGGAATCCCGCCGAAGCGATCCTTGAGCCCGGCGAGCTTCCGGTAGGCGGGACGGAAGTCGTGGCCCCACTGGCTGATGCAGTGCGCCTCGTCGACCGCGATGAGCCGCAGCGCCGTGCGCGCCAGCGCGCTTCCGAGAGACGCCTCGATACCTTCCGGCGCGGCGTACACCAGCTCGTACTCGCCCTGCACCAGGCGCTCCACGCGCGCCGCGCGTTCCGCGGGCTCGAGGCTCGAGTTGACGTACGTGGCACGCACGCCGCGTGCCCGTAGCGCATCGACCTGATCCTTCATCAGCGCGATCAGCGGGGAGATGACCAGCGTGGTCCCGCCGAGCAGCTGCGCCGGGATCTGGTACGTCAGCGACTTGCCGGCGCCGGTTGGCATGACCGCGATGCAGTCGCGACGCTCGAGCACGGCCCGGATGACCTCCTCCTGCCCGGGGCGGAAGCCTGCGTAGCCGAAGGTTCCGGAGAGCAGGTCGCGCGCCCGGGCGAGAAGCTCGGCCGGCGGGGCGGGCGGCGGCGGCTGGGCGAGCGCCCGCGCGACCTCGCGCAGTGCCGCGATCGCCGCCGGGGAAAACCGGTCCGGTCGGGCCCGCCACAAGGCGCGCAGCTCGGCGAGGCAGTGGGCCGCGGCGGCGTGTGCCGCCACGTCACCGGACGCACGGGCGACGAGCGCACGCAGGTCGTCGATGCGCGCCGCGACGTCGCGCTGCGTCCCATCCCCGGCCTCCGTCTCCGCCGCCATCCGCGTCGGAGCGTCGGCAAGAAGGGCGCGTCTTGCAAGTGCTCGCCCGACAAACGGCGCACGGGCCACGTCTGGTCACCGGACGCCGAGCCGGGTATCGTCGGCAGCGCATGAGCGACACCGAGCACGGCGCGGGCGCGGGGCAGGGTGCGCCGGCCCCCGCGGAGCCCTCCTTCGCCGAACGCGCCCGCACGCTGGTCCACATGGGCCGGACGGCGACGTTGTCGAGCCAGTCGCGCCACTCCCCGGGCTATCCCTTCGGCTCCGTGGCACCGTACGGGGTCGACGCGGCGGGGCGCCCGACGCTGCTGATCAGCACGATGGCCATGCACACGCAGAACCTGCTCGCGGATGCGCGGGCGAGCCTGCTGGTCCAGCAGAGCGGGGCGGGCGACGAGCCGCTCGCCCTCGGCCGCACGACGCTGATCGGCGATGCCGGCCGAGTACCCGATGCGGAGGTCGACGCGGTACGTCAGGACTACCTGGCGCGCCACGCCGACGCGCAGCACTGGGTCGACTTCGGCGACTTTGCCTTCTATCGGCTCGAGGTCCGCGCCGTCTACTTCGTCGGCGGCTTCGGCTCGATGGGCTGGATCGACCCCGGGTCCTACCGCGGGGCCGCGCCCGATCCGCTCGCCGAGAGCGAGCGCGGCATTCTCGAGCACATGAACGCCGACCACGCCGATGCGCTGCGCCTGTATTGCGCGGCCTTCGCCGGGTGCGATGCCGACGAGGCGACGATGGTCTCGGTGGATCGCATGGGCTTCCGGGTCCGCGCCCGGATCGGCTCGCAGCTGCGCGGGGTGCGAATCAACTTCCCGCGCGAGGCACACACGCCGGGCGAGGCGCGCGTCGTGCTCGTCGAGATGGTCCGCACCGCGCGCAGCCGCACCGCTGCTTCCGTCCCGTCCTCCTGAGCCCTTCCGGCCTCGTCCGATCGGAGACTGCGCCCATGTCATCGTCGCTGCCCCGCCGGCACGTTCTCGTCCTCGGTGCCTGGTGCGCCGCGGCCAGCACGCTGCGCGCGCTCGTGCCACCGCTGGCACGCGCCGCCGAGCCCGCGCCCGCGGCGCTGCCGCGGGTCACCGAGGAGATGCTGCGGGTGGCGAAGCGCGAGGCCTCGCCCGCGGGCCAGCGCATGCAGGCGCTGGTCGCGAACGACGTGTTCCCGAGCTGGACGCTGAACGCGCGCCAGGGGGAGTCGTTGCGCGTGACGGTCGAGAACGCGAACGACAAGGAGCCGACGGCGGTCCACTTCCACGGTGTGCTGGCGCCGAACGCGATGGACGGCGTCGCCGGCGTGACGCAGCCGCCGATCGAGCCGGGGGCGAGCTTCGTCTACGAGCTGCCCGTCGGCGAGGCGGGGACGTTTCTCTACTCCTCGACGTGGCGGACGCAGCGCCAGATCGGCCTCGGCGGGGCGCTGGTGGTGGCGGAGAGGCAGCCGCGCCACGAGGTCGCGCACGACGAGGTGATTCTGCTCGCCGACTGGACGAACGACGATCCGGCGGACGTCGTTCGCGTTCTGCGCGGCGGCCGCCCGCAGCCGAAGGCGCTCCCGGTGGCGGCGAACCCGCACGCGGGTCACGGCGGGCACGGGGGCCATGGCGGCGCGGAGCCGGCGCCGGGTCCGAATGCGCGCGCGGCGCACCAGGCGGCGATGGCAGCCCTGCCTTCGGTCGCGCCGGCCGGATCGCCCGCCGCGCCAGCGAGCGCGGCGCACGCCGGGCACGACGCTCACGGGGGCCATGCAGGCCACGGCGCGCCGGCGGCCGCCGCGCCGGGTACGAGTGCGGACGCGCATGCGGCCCATGGCGGCCACGCGGGGCACGACGCGCCCACCGCGGCGGCGACGGGCGCGCCGCCGGTCCCCGCAGGGCCGCACGCGGCACACATCCTCGAGGCGCAGAAGCAGGCGGCGAGCGGCGAGTCGCCGGCGCAGACGTACACCGGAGAGCCACCTCGGCCGCTCAATCCGCTACCCGACGGCAGCCCGTTTCCGGTCGACGTCAAGTACAACGCGTATCTGCTCAACGGGCGCAGCCATCGCGAGGCGTGGACGAAGGAGGTGAAGACGGGCGAGCGCATCCGGCTGCGTCTCGTGAATGCGGGGTCGGCGACGTTCTTCCGCGTGCAGGTCGAGGGGCACGCGCTTACCCTGATCGCGGCCGACGGCCGCGACGTCGAGCCGGTGGAGATCGACGATCTCGTGATCGCGCCCGGCGAGCGCTACGACGTGCTGCTGACGATCGCCCAGCCGGGCAGCTACACGTTGCGCGCCGCGGCGGTCGGCGCATCGGGCGGTGCGGTCGGTGTCCTGCACACGGCGGACGTGCGTCCCGTCATCAGCACGCGGACGCCGAAGTGGGGCGGGCGCTCGCTCTCGTACGGTCAGCTGCGCGCCAGCGCCGACAGCTCGTTCGGCCCCGGGGCGCGCGAGCGCGTCCGCATCGTCGTCGACGGTGATCAGGCGCGCTATCTCTGGACGGTCGACGGCACGTCGTTCCCGGGCGAGTTCGTCGGCGATGCGCCGGCGAGCACGGAGCCGCTGGGGCTGCGTGCCGGTGTCGTGACGGCGCTCGAGGTGGAGAACCGCACCGCGCTCTGGCAACCGCTCCACCTGCACGGGTACCGGTTCCGGCTCCTGACCGGAACGGGTGAACAGCCGCGAGCGCCGTGGAAGGACACGGTGGCGGTCGGGCCGGGGGCGACGGTCCGGCTCGAGATCCGCACGGACGCTCCGGGGCGCTGGCTCCTGACGGCGACGCATCTCTATCGCGCGCAGGCCGGCCTCGCCCGGCTGCTCTCCGTCGGCTGAGGCCGGAGGCCCGCGGGCCAGCAGAGGTTCGCCCGGGCGCTGGTGGGGTGCGCTAGTATCCGGCGAGCTTCCGCAGGTGGAAGTAGAAGGGCGTCGGGCTGCTCTCGTCCTTGGGTTTCAGCGGCCCGTTCATCAGCGGCAGGTACATCACCCGGCGCTGGCTCGCGTCGCCGGTGACCGTGGCCTGGGCGACGCGGTGCCAAAGCCGTCCGTCGTGGATGGTGAGGTCACCGGCCTCGGCCTCGATCGCGATCTCTTCGGGGTCCGGATCGTGGTTCATGAAGTGCATCTTGCGGGTCAGCATCGACCAGATTCCCTGCTCGTGCGTGCGCGGCAGCACGCGCACGCCGCCCTTCGTCTTCGGCGAATCGTCGAGGTAGAAGCCGACGTTCAGGTAGCGTCGCGGCTTCTCGAAGTAGAACACGTCGCGCAGGCTGTCGGTGTGCCAGCCGAGCTTCTGGTACGCCGAGCCCTCCTCGTGCCGGTAGTGGTTGACGACCAGGCCATCGCGCTCGCGCTCGCCGATGCGGTAGTCGTCGCCGGCGATCTCGAGGATCGCTCGAAACCGCTCGTCCTGCAGGAAGGCGTGCAGCTTCGGGCCGAAGGTCGATGCGAACACCATGCGCTGCACGTAGCGCGAGCCGTCGCGGCGCGTCCCGATGATCAACGGCACGCCGTTGATCTGGCTGCGGCCCTCGGCGACGATCCGGCGGTCGATGTCCTCGAGCTCGGCGCGGAGCTCGGCCACCAGCGCGGGCGGCGCGAAGTGCCGGAAACGGATGAACCCGTAGTGATCGAGGAACTCCCGCTGCTCGGCGGTGAAGCGCTCGCCGAGCTCGAACGACGGCGGTGCCTCGGTGGTCGAGAGTGCCGGAATCGTCATCGTCAGCTCTGGGGGAGATCGGCCATGAGGCGGCGGCGGTGCAGGAGCCAGCGGCCGTTCTGCTTGACCAGCTCGTCGTCGTAGAAGCCGGTCATGCGGTTCGGGTTCGCGGCCGAGCCGGTCACTGCGGTGACGTAGCACTCGACGTGCGCGTGGTCGTCTGCCCCATCGATCACGATGTTCGTCACGAGGTGGCGCATGAAGACGCCGAGCGGCTGCAGCGTCTCGACGAACTGCCGGATCCCGGCGTGGCCCTCGTAGACGCCCATGAGCTGGCTCAGGTCGAGCCGGCAGTTCTCGGTGAACAGCGCGGGAAACGCGTCCCAGCGCGCGCGGTCGACGCAGTGGGAGTACCGCGCCAGGACCTCCTGGATCTGTAGACGATCTGCCGTGCTCAGCTCGCTCATGGGTCGCCTCCGCTCGCGCGCGGATCGTCCCGCGTCGCGGCCCCTTCGATAGGAAGCGGAGCGCCGGCACGCAACCCGGCGACGGCGCGCGGGCTTCGCGCGTGCTAGCGGAATGGGCACCCCACGACATGCAGATCCATGATCGAATCGAGCTCGACGGCGTGCTGCGCGCCCGCATCGGACGCCATCTCGACGCCTTCGTGCCGCTCCGCGCAGCGGAGGAGCACGCCGACCTGGTGCGTGCCGCGGTGGCGGTCACGCTGGTGGACGACGCGAGCGGTGACGCCTGCTTCGTGCTGACGCGCCGGGCGCCGCGGCTGGCGAACCACGGTGGGCAGTGGTCGCTCCCCGGCGGGCGGATCGACGGCGGCGAGACGCCGGCCGAAGCCGCCCTGCGCGAGCTCGAGGAGGAGGTGGGGCTGGTCTGTCCCGAGGAGAGCGTGCTCGGGCTGCTCGACGACTATCCCACGCGTTCCGGCTTCGTGATCACGCCGGTGGTGGTCTGGGGCGGCGCGTCCTGCGAGCTCCGCCCCGAGCCCGGTGAGGTCGCGTCCGTGCATCGCGTGCCGCTGCGCGAGCTCGACGCCCCCGAGGTGCCGCGCCTCAGGCAGATCCCGGAGAGCGACCGGCCGCTGATCTCGATCCCGCTGGGCGGGACGGTTCGGACCGACGTCCACGCGCCGACCGCGGCGGTCGTCTTCCAGTTTCGCGAGGTCGCGCTGCACGGGCGCCGCACGCGCGTCGCCCACTACGAGCAGCCGGTGTTCGCCTGGCGCTGATGGCCGCGTCCGGCGCCGCGACGCGGACGCCACGTCACGCGACGCGGACGCCATAGGTATCGTGTCGTCGCGACAGGACGGGTCCGGCGACGGCGGTCGCGACCAGACGGGTCCGGCCTGGACGGCGGTCGTGACAAGACATGCCCGTCGTGCACAGATGAAGGGTCGATGGCGACCGAGTTGAACGGCCGGGCGCGCTGGCACCCACCGAGCTGGCTGGCGATCGTCGTCGCGACGGTCAAGCGGTTCTACGCCGACCGCGGTCTCGAAGCCGCGGCCGCGCTCACGTACACCTCGCTCCTGTCCCTGGTCCCGCTGCTCGCCTTGATGTTCGCTGTCCTCAAGGGGCTCGGCGCGCAGCATCGGCTCGAGCCCATCCTGCTCGCCAAGCTGTCGCTCGACCCCGAGGTGACGGCGCGCCTGCTCGAGTGGATCGATCACACCAACGTCGGAACGATCGGGGCGCTGGGCGCGGTCTTCCTCATCGTCACGGTGATCTCGGTGCTCGGCAGCATCGAGTCCATCTTCAACATGGTCTGGCGCGTGCGCCACGGGCGGACGTGGTGGCGCAAGGTCACGGACTACGTCTCCGTCGTCGTGCTGATCCCCTTCTTGCTGCTGTTCGCAGTCGGCATCACGTCGGCACTGCGCGAGCAGGCGATCCTGCGGGCGCTGCTGTCCGTCGATGTCGTGCACGGCGTCGTGCTCTTCCTGCTCGGCCTCGCGCCGATCGCGATGAACGTCGTGGCGCTCGGCATGCTCTACGCGGTGATGCCCAACCGCCGCCCGCACGCGAAGTCGATCCTGATCGCCGCGCTGATCGCGGGCTTCGGCTGGCAGACGGTGCAGGACGCATACGTCTCGCTGCAGTTCGGCGTCGCGCGCGCGAGCGCGATCTACGGCGCGCTCGCGCAGCTGCCGGTGACGCTGGTGTGGATCTACGTCAGCTGGGCGGTCGTGCTCGCGGGCGCCCAGCTCGCGGCGGTGATCGAGTTCGGACCGGAGCCGAATGACGAGCGGACGCGCGACGTCTCGCGCTGGGCGGTGGCGCTGCACGTGCTGGTGCGCGCGGCCGAGCACTTCCGGACGGGCCGCGGCCCGGTCGGCCTCGGTGAGGTGGCGCGCGACCTCGAGGTGAACAGCGAGGTCGCCGCCGAGTGCGTCCAGCGGCTCTGCGAGGCAGGCGCGGTCGCGCCCACGGGTGAGGACCAGGAGAGCTTCGTTCTGGCCCACGATCCGGCGTCGCTTTCGCTCGCGGTGCTCGCGGACCTCTTCGGCGAGGCCAGCTCCCCCGAAGGTGCGGATCCTCGGGTGGCGCACCTGCTGCGCTCTCTGGCACGCGCGCGCCGCGACGACCTCGCGCGCACGACGCTCGCCGACCTGCTCGAGCTCGCGCCTGTGGCTGCGGAGCCGGCGGCGCGCAGCGGCGCGGTCGTGGCGGCGCTTGCGAGCACGCCCACGACGCGGTCGTCGCAGAGCCGCACGAAGGCGCACAACGCCTGACGCGGCGGCGACTGCTCGGGAAAGTCCGCTGCCCGGCGCGGGACGGCGCGACACGCTCCGGGCGTGTTCAGCGGACGCGGCCCACCGCGCCGTCGGCGATCCAACCCGAGCGGCCGCCGGGGCTCCGCACCAGGGTGAAGCCCTCGTGCGTACGCTCGATCCGCACGATCTCCCCGGGAAGGAGCTCGCTCGACACGCTGGCCGAAGCATAGGGCGCCACGCGCAGCTTGGGATCGCCGTCGAGGACGACGCCGCGGTCGCGCTCGCCGAGCCTGGTCGCGCACGCGGCCGCCGCGACCAGCACGATGGCGAATCCGGTGGCCCCCGCCGCCGCGAGGGCGGAGCGCAGGGAGCGTGCAGCCGGCTCGGCGGTGACGACACGGCGGGCGAGCAGTGCGAGGCAGCCGAGCCAGACGCCGATGCTGGCGAGCCACGCCCAGGCGTCGGTGGTGACCGTCTGCGCGAGACGCGTCCACGGACCGCGCTCGGGCTCGTCAAGGCCCGCCGCCTTTCGCACCTGGCGCAGGTTCGCGTGCACATCCTGGTCGCGGGGCGCGGCAAGGAGCGCGCGCTCGTACGCCAGGATCGCCTCGCCCGGCTTGCCGGCGCGAAACGCCGCGTTGCCGAGGTTGTACAGGACCGCCGGAGACGCGGCGCCGCCGTCGGCGAGTCGCGCGAACGTCGCGCGCGCGTCGTCGAAGCGGCCTTCGGCAAAGGCGGCATTGGCGCTCTCGAAGCTCTGCTCGCGCGCCGGTTCGTCGGCGCGGACGCGCTCCGGCGCGACGAGAACGAGCGCGGCGAGAGCGAAGCCGGTCGCCAGCCGTGTCGTGGCTCCGTGGCCGACGGGGCGCCTCACGCCTTGCGCCTCTCGTTTCGACCCGCCGTCGAGTCGAGGGCGGCGAGCAGCCCGGTGACGCGTTGCTGCCATCCCTTCAGGTCGGCGCCCGCCATCCGCTCTGCCGAGTAGGCGATGGCGTCGGCGCGTCCCACGATGGCTCGTACCTCGTCGCGCAGCTCGGTGCGCTCGGCGACCAGCGCCTCGAGCTCGGACAACGTGAGGCTCTCCGCCTCGCGGTCGGGGTCGCGCGCCAGCCGCGCCTGTACGGCGCGGCGCGCCGCCGCGAAGAAGCCGGTGGTGTCGCCAGCCGCCGCCGCGCGCTGCATGGCGGCTGTCGCCTCGTCGACCCGGCGGCGGGCGGCGATGCGTCGGTGGTGCTGCGGGTCGGCCTCCAGGCGGTCGCGGCGCCGCGCCCACCAGGTGCCGGTGGCGAGGAGCAGCAGCGGCAGGAGCTGCAGCCAGAGGAACCACGGCCGCGTCACGACCGGAGCCGTGTCGACCGGAACGCCGGGCGCGATCTGGTTCGGCGCGAGCTCCCACTGCTCGTCGGCGGCATCGCCGCGTGCCCCGTCGCCCGCGGCCGTGGCGTCGCGTGCGGTGGCCGCTGCAGGCGCGCTCCCTGCCGGCCCACGCGGGGCGCCCTCGATGGTCAGGGCGATCGGCTGGGTCGACAGCTCGACGTAGCGCCGCTGGTCGGGGTCGAAGAAGCTGAACGGACGCGCCGGCACGGCTGCGACCTTCGCGTTCTGCGGGACGACCGCCTGCTCGGCGATCTTCCGTCCGGACGTGCCGAGGGCATCGGTCGGCTCGAACCTGCTGTTGGCGGGGTACGTCTTCCAGTCCGCGCCGCTCTCCATCACCGGGATCGACAGCCGGTCGAAGTTGCCCTTGCCGGAGATCTTGACGGTCAGCGTGACCGGGTCGCCCACCACGACCCGTGTAGGTGTGGCGCTGGCCTCGGCCGCGAACTGGCCGATCGCGCCGGTGAAGCTCGCCGGCCGACCCTGCTCGGGGAGGGAGAGCACCCGCGCGCTGCGCGCCTCGGTCGCGAGGGGGACCTTGCGCTGCGCGCCGCCGCCGCCGCCGAAGAACGAGTCGAACAGCGGGTCGTCCATCACGCCGCCGAAGCGGCGGCGTCCGCTGCTCGGAACGTATGCGCTCACCTCCATCTTGGCGACCAGGGGATACGTGCCGGCGCTGACGGGCGTGATCGCGAGGGGAAACGTGGCGACGACCCAGCGCACGCCGTCGATCACCTCGGTGGTCTGCCTCGGCTGGCCGTCCTGGGGCCGGCTCACCGTGAACGCGGTGCCGTCGAAGGTCGGTGCCGTGACTTCGGTCACGCGCACGCCTTCGCGGATCACGAGGGTCAGCTCGACCGGGACCGCTTCGCCCACGTAGAGGTCGCGCTGCGGTGCGGTGAGGCGGAGCGCGATCGGCGCCTCCTGCGGCGCGTCGCCATCGGCCGCACGGGCGCCGCTGCGCGGCGCGATGCCGTTGCGCGGCACCGCGTTGGCATCCACCACGCGCAGAGACAGGGGGGACGTCGAGACGCGCTCGCCCTCGATCTGCGCGCTCAGCGCCGGGATCGCGAACGTGCCCGTGCGCTCCGGCTCCAGCAGGAAGTTGTGTGTCACCTCGGCGGTGACCGTGCCGTTGACGATCTGTACGCTGGTCGTCTGTCCGAGGCCCTGCACGCGCAGGCCGTCGATCGCCGGGATGCGCGGCGGCGGCGCGTTCTGCACGCCCGAGATCGTGACCACCAGGCGCGCGCTCTGCCCGATCTGGATCTCGGACGGCCGGACCTCGGCGTGCATGCGCGCGTTGCCCGGTGCAGCGTGTGCGGCAGTACCCTCCAGCAGGGCCGCGAGGAGGGCGGTGGCGAGCACGGTGGCCGTCCTCACGATGGGGAGCCTGCGCGCGTCGAGCGCGGTCGTGCGCGCGCTCACCAGTCGCGCTCCTGCGCGAGCGGCCGGGCGCGCCGTTGCGGCGCGTTCTGGTCGAGCTCCTGGAGGTTCGCCTCGCCGTCCTTCAGCGAGTCGAGCAGGTCGCGCGCCTCGTCCGGACTCATCTGGCCGGGTTCCTGCGGCGCGGCGCTCGGCTCCTGCGCGTCTCCGGGCGGCTGCTCCGCCTGGTCGCCCTTGGCGGGTTGCTCCTTGCCGCGCTCCTGCTGCTCGCCCCCGGGGTCGTTCTGCGCGGGCTGTGGGCTCGGCGTCGACTGCGGAGCGCCGTCGGGTGGCTCGCCCTGCTGCTCGGGCTCGTCCCGACGATCCCGCTGCTGCGCCCCACTCTGACCGTCCTGGTTTTGCTGCTGCTGCTGCTGCTGCTGCTGCTGGTCCTTCTGGTCTTCCTGCGGATCCTCGTTCTGCTGCTGATCCTGGTCGCTCTCCTGATCCTGCTGCTTCTGCTGCTCTTGCAGCTCCTCGAGCGCGCGCTTGACGAAGTCCCGATTGTGGCGCGCGTCCTCGTCCTGCGGGTCGACCTTGAGCGCGTTCTCGTACGCGTCGATCGCCTGCTGCCACGCTTGAGCGGTCTGCTCGGGCTTCGCATCCCTGGTCTGCTGGCCGAGGCGGAACTGCGCGTTGCCCAGGTTGTAGAAGCCCTGCTCCTGCAGCTTGGGGTCCTCGCTGCCGAGGGCGCGTGCGAAGGCGCCGGCGGCGTCGGCGTACTGCCCGGCCTTGTACGCCGCCGCGCCCACGTTGAAGTCGAGCTGCGGGGTCGGCGCATCGCCGACCGCGGCACGGTACTCGGCGAGCGCCTCGTCGTACTGACCGGCGGCGTAGAGTCGTTGCGCCTCGCGGACCGACGCCGCCTCGACCGACGCAGCCGTGACCAGCAGTGCGAGCGCCACGACACCCGCGGTACCCGCGCCGCGCACACGGTCACGCGACACGCGCTCGCGGACCAGGGGCTCGAGGACCAGACAGAGGAGCGCGATGCCGAGGGGCCACTGGAAGCGGTCGAGGGGCACGCGGCGCATGCGCGATGCGAGCTCCTCCTTGGGCAGGGGGGCGAGCGCCCTGTCGTAGATCGCGGCGACGCCTTCGCCCCGTCGTCCGAGCGGCTCGTAGAACCCGCCCGTCAGCTCGGCGACCTCGCGCAGGGTCTCCTCGTCGAGCTTGGACTTGACGTACTGGCCGTCCGGGCCTTTCAGAAACTCGGTGCCGCCGTTCGCGGCGGGGAGGGGAATCAGCTCACCCGCGTCGCTGCCGACACCGACGGTGAACACGCGGATGCCGAGCTCGGCGGCGTGCTTCGCTGCCGCCAGGGCCCCGCCGCCGAGGTCCTCTCCGTCCGAGAACAGGACCAGCAGCTTCACGTTGCGCTGCTCGGTCGAGAGCGCCTCCTCGGCGGTGCGCAGAGCGCTCGCGAGGTCGCTGCCCGGCGCGGGGATCACGCCCGGCTGCAGCGCGTCGAGCGATTCGAGGAACGCCGCATGGTCGAGGGTCAGCGGACACTGCAGGAAGGCCGAGCCCGCAAAGGCGATCAACCCGACGCGGTCGCTGCCGAGCTTGTCGACGAGGTCGCGCACCGCGAGCTTGGCCCGCTCGAGGCGGTTCGGGGCGACGTCCTGTGCGAGCATGCTGCGCGACGTGTCGAGTGCGATCAGCACGTCGATGCCGCGGCGCTGCGTCTCCTGCCACGTGAAGCCGTACTGCGGACCGGCGAGCGCGAGGCCGCCGAGCAGTACGGCGGCGAAGAGGAGGGCGCGCTTGAGCGAGCGCCGGGCAGCCGACACGGTCGCCGTCAGGTCGGGCAGAAGCAGCGGCGCTGCGAACACCTCGAGCGCCGCGCGGCGCCTGCGGTCGGCGGCGCGCCAGAAGAACAGCAGGCTGCTCGCCGCCGCCACCGCCGTGAGCAGCCAGGGGATGCTCGCGAGGCTCACGGCAGGCTCCTCAGGCGGGTCTCGGCGAGCAGCAGCTCGAGCGCGAGGACCAGCATGCCGAGCAGCAGAGGCCAGCGGTAGAGCTCGCGGTACTCCTCGTAGCGCTTGACGGTCTCCGCGGTGCGCTCCAGCCGATCGATCTGCGCGTAGATGTCCTCGAGGGTCCTGGTGTCGGTCGCGCGGAAGAACGCGCCACCCGTCCGCTCGGCGACCGCCCGCAGGGTCTTCTCGTCCACCTCGACCGCGGCCATCACGACGCGCTCGTTACCGAAGCGGTCGGTCACCGGCATCGGCGCCTCGCCCTGGGTTCCGGCGGCGATGGTGTAGACCTTGATGCCCAAGGCGCGCGCGGCCTCGGCGGCGGTGAGCGGCTCGACCTTGCCGGCGTTGCTCACGCCGTCGGTCAGCAGGATGACGACCTTCGACTTGGCCTTCTGCTCACGCAGCCGGTTGACGCTCGCCGCGATCGCCGAACCCACCGCGGTTCCGTCCTCGATGAGCCCGATGCGGACGCGCTCGAGGTTCTGCGCGAGCCAGTCGTGGTCGAGCGTGAGCGGGCTTACGAGGTAGGGGCGACCCGCGAACCCCACGATGCCGATCCGATCGTCGCGGCGCGCGTCGACGAAGCGCCGCACCACCGACTTCACGACCTCGAGCCGGTCGGCGCGCTGGCCGTCGAGCTCGAAGTCGAGCGCGCGCATCGAGCCCGAGACGTCGATCGCGAGGACGATGTCGATCCCGCTGGTCTCGACCTCTGCCGTGCCGAGACCCTGCTGGGGACGCGCGAGCGCGACGACCAGCAGTGCGAGCGCGAGCAGGCGGAGCGTGGCGCGTGCGCGTCCGGCACGCGCGCGGACGGCGTGGGCGACCGGGCGCACGAGATCCGCCGAAGGGTAGAGCAGCGCTGCGGCGGGTCCTGTGCGGCCGCGCAGCAGCGCGAACAGGGGGAGTGCCGCGAGCAGCCACAGCAGGAGCGGGTTCGCGAAGCGCCAGGTGGTCACGTCTCCGCCCTCACCGGCGAGCGCGTCTCCTGCACGAAGCGCACGGCGCTCCGGTGCAGGGCCTCCATCTCGTCGCGAGCGAGCGTGGCGCGGGCGAACTTCACCAGGTCGCCCTGCCGGAGGACGTCGCCCAGCAACTCGCCGTGTGCGGCGAGGCCGGCGGTCGGGGTGCGGACCAGGTCGACGAGGAACTCGTCGGTCGTGCGGCGAGCCGCGCGTACCGCGAAGCGGTCCTCGATGTAGAAGCGGACGGCTTCGGTCACCGCGAAGCAGAACTCGCGCGCGCGTGCCGGCTCGATGAGGCCGCGCGCCGCCTCGAGGCGCTCGAGGGCGATCTCGTCGGCGGGCCGCGGCGGCGGCACGCGGAGCTTTCGCCGGCGCCACCAGCGGCGACCGAGCCAGCCGAGCAGCAACGCCAGCAGCACGCCGCCGGCGACCAGTGCGGGGACGACCCACGGGACCGGGATCGCGACCGGGCCGCGGATGTCGCGGATGTCGGCAGGCGTGGGGCTGGGCAGCGCCAGGCCCGCCGTCGTGGCCGCGCCGGGCGTCATCCGAGCCGTGCCGCGCGTCGCTGGAAGAAACGCAGCAGCGCGGACAGGTAGGGGAGGGCGGTGCTCAGCTCGAGCGTGTCGATTCCGGCGCCGCGCAGCGTGGAGAGAACGGCGGCGCGACGGGCTGCGGCCGCTTCGGCGAAGCGCCGGCGCGTTCCGGGGGCGTGCGTGTCGACCACCAGCTGCTCGCCGGTCTCGGCGTCCTCGAGCAGGACGCGTCCGACGTCGGGCAGCTCCGTCTCCCGCGGGTCGGACACCACCACGCCGACGAGGTCGTGGCGGCGCGAGGTGATCTCGAGCGTGCGGCGGAGCGGCGTCATGGTGCCGGGCACGGCTTCCCCGGCGCCGGCGCGCAGCGGCACCAGGAAGTCCGACAGCAGGAACACCACCGCACGGCGCTTGAGCACGTGGTTCGCGTACTCGAGCGCGCGCACGACGTCGGTGCCGCGCCGCTTCGCGTCGAAGAACAGGATCTCGCGCACGACGCGCAGCACGTGGCTGCGTCCCTTGCGCGGCGGTACGTACTGCTCGACCTCGTCGCTGAACAGGACGAGTCCCACCTTGTCGTTGTTCCGCACGGCGGCGAACGCGAGCACGCTCGCGACCTCGGCGGCGAGCTCGCGCTTGCTCAGAGCCACCGAGCCGAAGTGACCCGAAGCGCTGAGATCGACCAGCAGGACGATGGTCAGCTCGCGCTCCTCGCGGAACTTCTTGACGAACGGGCGTCCGGTGCGTGCGGTGACGTTCCAGTCGATGGCGCGCACCTCGTCGCCCGGGACGTACTCGCGGACCTCCTCGAAGTCCATGCCGCGCCCCTTGAAGACGGAGTGGTACTGGCCTGCGAAGGTCTCGCGCGCGAGGCGGGCGGTGCGGATCTCGATGTGCCGCACCCGCTCCATGATCGCGCGGGTCTGCTCGGCGCCGAGGCTCACGGAACGGGAACGGTATCGAAGATGCGCCCGACGACGTCCTCGCTGCGCAGGTTCTCGGCCTCGGCTTCGTAGCTGACCACGACTCGGTGGCGCAGCACGTCCATGCCGATGTCCTTCACGTCCTGGGGGGTGACGTAGCCGCGGCCGGCGAGAAATGCGGCCGCCTTCGCCGCGAGCGTGAGGAAGATCGTCGCGCGCGGCGACGCGCCGTAGCGGATGAACGGCCGCAGGTCGAGCTTCCAGTCCTCGGGACGGCGCGTCGCGAAGACGATGTCGACGATGTAGTCCTTCACCTTGTCGTCGACGTAGATCATGTCGGCGACGCGGCGTGCCTCGAGGATGTGCGCCGGATCGAGCACCGGCGTGATCGCCGGCAACGGCGCCGAGGTCGCCATCAGGTCGAGGATCTGGCGCTCCTCGGCCTTCGTCGGGTAGTCGACGACGACCTTCAACATGAAGCGGTCGACCTGCGCCTCGGGCAGCGGATAGGTGCCCTCCTGCTCGATCGGGTTCTGCGTGGCCATGACGAGGAACGGCTCGGGCAGCGGGAAGGTCTGATCGCCGATGGTGACCTGGCGCTCCTGCATCGCCTCGAGGAGCGCACTCTGGACCTTGGCCGGTGCGCGGTTGATCTCGTCGGCGAGGACGAGGTTGGTGAAGATCGGCCCCTGCTTGGTGACGAAGCGGCCGTCCTGCGGGTTGTAGATCAGCGTGCCGACGATGTCGGCCGGCAGCATGTCGGGGGTGAACTGGAGGCGCTGGAAGCGTGCCTGCGTCGCCGCGGCGAGCGTCTTGAGCGACAGCGTCTTCGCGAGCCCGGGAACGC
>Ga0172362_10000763_pt1 | contig 27134 bp, 19 predicted proteins | sample LakKivs1_kivu2a2_FD_114534 | JGI IMG/M metagenome (GOLD analysis project Ga0172362, IMG submission 114534) | Sediment microbial communities from Lake Kivu, Rwanda - Sediment s1_kivu2a2 | ecosystem: Environmental > Aquatic > Freshwater > Lake > Sediment | place: Rwanda: Western Province, Lake... | reverse complement strand
CGTCCCGGTCGGGGCGGGGATCATCGGCCCTTCTCTCTGCGAGAGGCCCTTGAAGTACCCGGTCCAATTCGGACCCCCCTGGTCGAACCTGATCCACTTGTCCGGCGCGATCTGGATGGTCGGTTCGGTATCCGCCTTCCGGTAAACTTTCTCGTGATGCGCCAGCCGGCGCGGGATGAAATACGCCTCGGGCTTCTCCTGCACCTCGCGGTCGGCCCGCCAGGCGTAGGCCCAGGGCGACAGGTCGGCCGGTTGACCGACGAGTTTGTCCAGGTCAGTCGGCGCAGCCGGCTTCAGCGGCTCCGCCGCCGAAGCCATCAGGGCCAAGCCCAGCGCGACGAGAACTGCTACTGCGGTTGCCTTGGTGATCGCGTTTATCTGCTTGTGGTTGTTGCCGAGGTTGGGACTACTGTTCATGACGTCTCCTTCTTTCTGGTCCGTGTTGTGGGTTCTCGTGTTTGTCTGCATGATCCTGTCTCCTCAATACTGGGCCGTCACGGCCACCGTGCCGGTCAGACCCTTCAGTTGGACCGGTTCCCGGTTGCTTCGCAAACCCATCCCTTCATCCGCGCTGCCCCGAGGCTTCCTCGCACAGGAGAAGTTCCGACGTCAGAGCGCCCTCCAGACGCACCGTCACGCCCTCCTTCATCAGTGTGACTCCATCCATTTCGCACGCGGAACCGGAGTTGTCCCACGTCACGCGGTAACGGCGCGAGACATCCAGCCCGCGCAGGCGGAGCCGGTATTCCGGCTGCGTCGGGGCCGCAAGTTGGAACAGCCCGCAGACGCCGCGGGTCCGGTCGCCCGACGCCAACTCCAGCACTCCCCAGCCGTGCGGATCCAGCCCGGACACCTCCGGCGTGTGGTGGTACACGCGGCCGGTGCTCATGAACGGCCTCACGAAGTTCTTGTAAAGGTCGGCCCATCGCCGGATCCGTTTCATGAGAACGGGGTTCGGCTCGGACCCCAGCGGATGGAGGAACCCGAACGTGGGCCGCACGAATAACAGCAGCCGGGATTGAAAGTCCAGATCCGCCGTGGTGTGGCCGCTTTGCCCGCCGATAAGACGGTCCACATACTCCGGCGGCAGCGCCATCGTCATGCCGTTGGTGATCACGAACGAGCGGGGCGCGATTTGCCAGTCGGTCACCCAGGTGTGGCTGAACCGCCGCACCATGGCGATGTCGGTCCGGCCGCCGCCGCTGGCGCAGTTCTCGAAGACCACGTTCGGGAAGCGCTGGCGCAGCCGGTCGTAGACGCCGTACAGCGCCTCGTAGTACCGCCAGTAGCCGTTCTCGACGAATCCGTCCTGGGTTCTCCTGATCCCGCGTCCCGGATGGGTGTTGTAGTCCAGGCGGAAGAACTCCAGTTGGTTCTCCTCGATCACCCGTGCGATCTGCTGTTCCATCCACTCTGCCACCTGCGGATGGGTCAGGTCGAGTTGACCGCCCATCTTGCGGTCGCCTTCGTAGTTAGCGGCCAGCCACTCGGGATGTTCCCTGGCGATGCGGCTCGCATCGCCGACACGTTCCGCGTCCATCCACAAACCCCAGAGCATCCCTTTGGCATGCGCGCGGTCGCGAAACGGTTTCAGGCCCCCGGGAAACCGTTTCAGGTCCACATCCCAATCGCCGACGGTTCTCCACCACTCGCCCTTGGGCGGCGCGTACCAACTGGCGTCAATGAAGAACACTTCCGCGCCGATCTCGCCTGCCGCATCAATGGCGTGTTCGACTTGTTCGACCGTGATCTCGACTTCGGGGCCGATGCCCGACTCCAACCAGCCGCCGCGGCCGCGGGGTTGCGGCATGAATACGCTGGCGCGCAGATGTTCGTGCATCGCCTGGACCGCGGTGTCGAGGTCGCCGAAGGTCAGGCCCAGATGCATCTCCGGCGTGGCCACCGTCTCGCCGGGGGCCAAGACGCGCTGGGGCGGGGGAGCGTCGGGGCCGGCGCGGAACGAGAGTGCGGCCGCATCCCCCATGTGAACATCCAGATCGAACTCGAAGGCGTAGCCGCCCGTCCAGGCAAACTGCCCGATGAAATGCTCGCCCGTGGCGTTGTTGCGAAGCAGGAACATCGGATGACGGTGCCGGCCGCGCCGGTAACGACCGTCAACGCAGTAGCGCGCGGCAGGCAGGTCGTGCCATCGGAAGTTGCCTTCGGCACAACTTCCTGAATTGTCGAAGTAACCGAGCGAGTGCAACGGCCGGCCGGTGCCGTCGAGCAGCAAACGCCAGCGCTTGGTCTTCTGCAACACCCCGCTCCACGAAAACGCGGCGGACAACGCGGCGGGGCGGTCGCTGGTGTTGGTCACTTCCAGCCAGCGCGTGATGACGGCCGTGCCGTCCAACTTGGTATGCACAGCCACCGTGACCGGGCGGACGGCGTGTTTGAGAGTGACCGTCGCGTGCAACCCGCCCGTTTTGCGTTTTCCCACGGAGGGAGTCCGCTCGAACCCGGCCCACTGCCAGTCGGACACGAGAGCCTGTCCGTCCATCTCGATCCAGAAGGCCTCCGGCGTGGCGTGCTCCTCGGCCTTGATCCGGCCGTCGTAGAAGTTCACGAAACCGGACCCATTCCAACCGCGTCCGACGAAGCGGCCCTTGATCAGGGACTCCTCATAGGTCACCAGTCCGGACCTGTACGAGATGGTCGGATCCGGAGATTCGACCAGCAGGACGTTCGACCAGCGCTCGACGACTTCCGTTGGCACTTTTGTCGCGCGTTTCTTTTTCATGTTTCCACATTCCTTCCGATTAGTACCTCTTCCGACCTTGCCAGAAGTCCTTGATCTGGCGGGTCCGCTGCGCAGCCTGCCCCCATGGAACCTCGCGCTCGATGTGTCCGTAGATCAGACCTGTGTCGATGTCGGGGCGAACAACCGGCAGACCCGGTGGGCCGATCCAGCAGATCACCACCCGGTGTTCCGCGGCCTGCTTCCAAAGGTCATTCAGCACGTAGTGGGGGTTCTTCGAGCCGACTTCCGCCGACCCCATCTCAATGCCGCGCAATCCGCGCGTGGCGACCCGCTGGTGTTGCGACTGCAGGCCGTGTCCGCAGTAGTGCATGTACCCGCCTCCAAAAGCGGCGTAGATGCGTTCGGTGTAGGGACGGCTGAACTCGTCGTACATTTCCGGCGACAGCATGATCGTACTGTCATCAACGATGCGCACGCCGCCCGGTACCCGGTACCACCAGTGATACATGTGGTCCGCCGGCTCCCGCATCGCCCGTTTCATGGCGCGCACGTAGGCGATCGTCGTCTCGCTCAGTAGATCCAGGAAACGGTGAACCAGTTCCGGAGTGTCGTACATGGCCGTGAGGATCTCTTCACCCGACATCGCATAGGCGCAATCGAACGGGCCCTGGTTGTCGGGCTGGAACAGATGCACAACATCCGCCAAGCCTGCCTCAGCGAGATGGTCGCGGTAGATGGCGAAGATCTCGATCGCCCGGCGGGCCAGACCCGATGTCACATCGGGGACGCCGCGGTCAATCAGGCGGCGGATCGCGTCGGCGTCGTGGCACGCCTGGATCCATGTGGTGGTCTCGTCCATCTTGAAGTGAAAGCCGAAGAGGGACGGTATGTTCGCGGTCCAGAAGTTGGGACGCACCGTCAGCATGCGGTCGTCCCGCACCGTGGTGCCGACATACGGTTCATACAGTTGATTCCACAGCATCTTCTCGGGGTTGTCGAATGTCTCCTTGTACGGGAACAGGGGCCAGTCAGGCGCCTTCAACCCGTGCATCACCACGGGAATCCGTTCGACAGGGCGGTAGTCCCAGACCGCCGTCTGAAGCCGGTTAACATCCCGCAGATGCTCCCGATCGGCCAGATCGGCGATGCGTCGGAGTCCATCTTGAAGTTCGCATTTCACGTCGATCATTTCCTTGTGTGTCAGTACTGCGCCGTCACGACCACCGTGCCGGTCAGATCCTTGAGGGTGATCGTTTCCTTGTCCTTGTTGAACTCGGTCCACGGCTTGCCGTTGACCGTGACGCTCTTGATCGGCGCGGACTTGGGATGGCGGAAACGAAGAAGCACGCTCGCGGGCGCCTTGCGGGCCGGGAACTCGACGGTGGCGTTGATCTTGCCGTTATCCACGTCCGAGACGATCTCGTAGGCCACCGTGCCGAAGTGCGTCGGCGCGTTTCTGACGCTGATCTTCTTGCCCTGTTCCAGCCAGGCCCTGGGTGTGGCGCGGGCCAGCCAGAGCGTGCCGCCATCCTCCCAGACCAGCAGGTTGCGGAATTGCTCGATGAACCACGCCGTCGTGCCTAAGTCGCCGCCAGGTTTGTCGTCCGGACTGCCCTGGTAGCCCTCGAGGCTTTTGCCTTCGGTCATCCCGCCGTGGGGCTGCACGAACGCGGCGTAGTTGTTCATCCAAAATCGCAGGAACGGCACGATGTCGTCCCGGCGGAAATGGGTCTGGGCCAAAAAGGAGCACTTGGCCAGGCCCGCCATGCCGTTAAAGAAGACGTCGTCCTCCTCGGCCAGGCCCTTCTGCTTCCGCGCCGCCGTCAGGTTGCGGTGCAGGTGCGCCTCCTCGACGATCTCCAGGTGCCCGCTCAGGCGCGGGTCGTCGGCCGGCAGCACGCCGATGCCGTTGAACAAAGGCAGCGCCCCTATGCCGAAGTCGGCCTCCGGGTTGTACACGTTGAAGTGCTCCTTCTGTATCGACCCTCGACGGTACGGAGTCATCGGGACATAGGTGCGATAGGTCCCGTCGCGGGTCGGCCGCACCGGCGAGAGCGCCATCTCGCGCTCGGCGGCGCGAAGGAGATCCCGCCGATACGCCTCGGCCTCCTCGCGGTAGTGCTTGGCGGCGGCGGGGTCGACCTCTTCCAGCGCTGCCGACCATCGCTGCAAGGCGTCCAGCACCAGACCGTCGTTACCCAGATACCACAGCCACAAGCACTTGCCCAAGTAGGTGTCGCCCAGGACCATGGGCGGGAGCAGGCCCGCCGTCCAGAGTTTATCGCGGTTGGGAACATCCTTGAGGTATTCCCGCCGCTGGCGGACGATCCAGTCGGCCGCCCGTTGCATGCGCGCGCGGTTCTGCTCGAACCACGCCTTGTCGCCCGTCGACAGATAGCGATCGGCCATCCCGCCCAGCAGCCGCCACGTCCCGGTGTGCGTGCCGTCGTGGCTCCAGCCGATGTCGTATTTCATGGATGCGGCGTACTCGAAACTGCCGTCGCCATCGACGAAGTCGCCGTCGGGCTTGATGTTGCCGGGGGCCTTCAGCCAATACTCAAAACGCCTGGCCGACGCGTCATGCGAGCCGATCAGGTCGGCGGCGTGGATCATCGGGGCGGCCTCGAACGACAGACCCTGCCAGCCGCCCTTGTGCATGCGAAGTTGCCACGCCGACCGCCGCCAGGCGTCGTTCCAGCGTTCGTCCGGCACCTGCACGCGCATGGCCGTCTCAGGCGGCTCCTCGAACGGCTTGACCGGCGGAATCACCGTTCCGTCCTTGCAGCCGGGGAGTTTGATCTGCCGCAGGACCTCTTCGCACGAAGCCGGTTCGGGGTGCGCCCGAACCACTTGCAGCAGGCTCTTGGGGTTCTTGGCCGCCAGTTCCGCCGCGAACGCCTGTGGCGTCTTTCCGCTGCCGGCCTTGGCAATGAACACGCCGTGCTCGGGCACCAGGATCGGCCCGAAGTTCACATCGTCGGCCAGGAAGGTCAGGTTGCCGCCCTTGGTCCAGAGCGTGATCCGCGTGTCTAAGGGGGATATTCTTGTCTCGCTGGGACGGCGACTTCCAAAACGGCCGGGATGAAGCAGCGAGACGACGATGCCCCGCCGGGCGCTGCCGGCGGCTGCCGCCGACCGCCAGGCATCCGCGCCCGTCATCGTCGTGCCCTTGTCCTCCGGCAAGGGTTTGACCGACTTCACGTAGCCGTCATAGGCCTCGATCCGGCCGTCGAAGACCGCCTGCTCGGCGCCTTCCTTGAAGCCCCACTCGATCTCCACGTCCAAGGTGATCCACTTCGTGTTCGGCAGGAACAAATGGATCGTCGGGCAACCGTACTTCGCCCCCGCCGGCGCCTTGTTCGGGTCGAGAAACACGGCCACCATGTCCGTGCCCTCGAACAGCCGCTTCTTTTTGCCCTGGGGGTCTGTGCGCTCGTTGAGGTAGGTCAGCGTGCGCCCGTCCGCCGAGACGGCGGGGGCGGGCAGGATCTCGTCGCGGACAAAACCGAACCAGCCAGTGTCTGACGGATAGACGCGGACCTCGATCGCTTCGACGGGCGGAACGGCGCTACCTTCCGGCCAGCGCAGTTCGATCCGCTGCGCCCGCGTCGGCGCCAGCCACAATAGCGCCGACAGCAAACGTCCCTTGGGTGCAGGAAGCAAATCTGAGTATAATTGAAGAGCACGGCCCAGCCGAGCCCGCTCTGTCTCCGTTGATTTCGACCAGACTGTCCGATAGACCGTGTCGAGGCGTTCGAGTCGCCGCGGGATGAAATAGGCCTCCGGCTGCTCCTGCACCTGGCGGTCGGCCCGCCAGGCGTAGGCCCAGGGGGCCAGGTCGGCCGGTTGACCGACGAGTTTGTCCAGGTCAGTCGGCGCATCCGGCTTCAGCGGCTCTGCCGCCGAAGCCATCAGGGCCAGACCCAGTACGACGAGCACTGCTACTGACGTTGCCTTGGTGAAGGCGTTCATCTGCTTCTCCTTGCGGCTGCCGCCGGGGTTGGGGTTGTGGTTCATGGCGATTGCCTGCTTCTTGTCCGCAGTGTGGACTTCATCACCGCACATCTTCAGTCGCCAATCTCGAACCCGATGTGCCGGATGACGGCTCCCGCCGAGTCCGGATTCCTGTCGCCGCGGACGACTGATAGGAAATTTGATTTCGCGTGGGCGGTCGGCTGGGCCCGGGGGGCGGGGGGTCTATGGCGTTTCGAACTCCAGTTTTCCGTTTTCAAACTCCACCTTCACCACCGTCGCGTGCTCGTCGTTGAGCGCCGGCGGCAGGGCGATGCACGCCCAGCCGGCGCCGCCTCTACCAGGATGGCCCCCGAGGGTCCGCCAGCGAAGCGGCGTCGCGCTTGCCAGGTGCGTGGCCCGCGCGATCCGGCCCCGCAGGCCCTTGACAACAAGCTCGTTGCGCGGACAGTCGTAGGCGATCAGGTAGAGTGCGGCGTTGCGACGGGTCGACGCGCCGTTGAAAAGCCCCGGCGGCAGTCCCGGCCGGGTCCCGTAAATCGCCTCGGGGTGCCGTACAATCCACGCCCCCAGGCCGTCGAACCGCTCCCGCTGCTCCGGCGCGATCGTCCCGTCGCCCAGGGGACTCAGATTCAAGAGATAGTTCCCGCCCTGGGAGACCATGTCGCCGAAAATCCTGACCAGATGCGACACCTCCTTGAGCGTCTCGCCCTTCTCGTACCACCAGGCGCTCCCAAGCGTGTCGCACAGTTCCCAGGGGTCGTGGCGCGGTCCCAGGGGCGCTGTCTGCTCCGGCGTCGCATAGTGCCCGAGATTGACATGGCGAAGACGGTTGTTGAGCACAATGCCCGGCTGGAGATTCTCGATCATGGCGACCATGCCGGGCGTGTCCCACTCCTCCGCCGAGCGCCCCCAGTCGGCGTCGAACCACAGCAGGTCGATCTTCCCGTAGGCCGTGCACAGGTGGCGCACCCGCGCGTGGGAGCGCGCCACGTAGCGCGCCCACCGCGCCGGGTCGCGCCCGCCGTCGGCGAAATCGGGATCGTTGCCGTCGCAGTGATTGTAATACAGGCCGGCCTTCAGGCCCTCCGCGCGCATCCCTTCGACAAACTCCGCAGTCAGGTCGCGGCCGCAGCCGTGGCGCACGACATTGAATTCGCTTTCGGGGGCATCGTAGAGATAAAAACCGCCTTCATGGACCGTGGTCAGCACGGCGTAGCGCGCCCCCCAGGCCCTGAACTGCCGCGCCATTGCCCGGGCGTCGAACTTCTCCGCGGTGAAGAGTTTCGCCATCTCCCGCCGTTTCGCCCGCCATGCCCCGCCCTCCGTGGCCTCGCGCCACCGCGCGGGGTCGACAGCGGAACGTAGGACCCAGTGGACGAAAACACCGAACTTCGCATCTGGAAACCATGGTGCGATATGCGCCATTTCACCGCTCCTTTACAGAGTGTAGTTTTGCAGACTGATAGGAAATTTGCTTTCGCGTGGGCGGTCGGCTGGGCCCGGGGGGCGGGGGGTCTATCGGCGCGGCCTTGGGATGGCGGAAGAGAAGGTCTCATGGTGTCATTCGTACCCCATCGCCTTCAATGTCCCGCCGAAATTCGCCGGCAAATCGGCCAGGGGCTTTTCGTTGTCGCGCGCCGCGTAGTTGATCATGTTGCGCAACAGGCGTTCCGCGGCCGGGTGCCGGCCCAGATTGGGGACGATGTTGAAGCTGTTGAGGATGAACCGCCCGGCGCCCAGGTCGCTGACACCTACATGGAAAAGGGTCTCTTTGGTCCCGTAGGGGTTTCCGTAAATAGGCCCACTGCCGATGACGACCTCGGGAGTTGCGCCTCTGGGTGGCATGAATCGCAGCGGTGTAATCAACTCGCCGTAGAAAAGGTCGTCCAACATCCCGCCACAAGGAAGATCCTTCAGCAGCGGATGTTGTCTGCTCCAGCGATGTCCAATCCTGTACCCTTCGCTCTGCACATTCATCCGACATCCGGCCAAAGGCATCCAGCGACCGGCGTTTACCCGTTTTCTTCCGTCCGTGGTTGCGACCGTTTCGGCGAACACGGCCGGATCGAGGAAGATGGCGCAATCGCCGCGTGCAATCCGTCGAGCCAACTCGGCGAACGCTTCCTTGCCGCCCGGCGCGGGCGGCTCAGCGCCGACCAGCACGATCTGCCGCCGTCTGGCCGCCGGCTCCCAGGGCTGCGGCTTCATTTGGTGTGCGGTCAGCCACTCGGCCAGGGCCGGCGACTTGCCCCAGAGGACGACTTCCCCGGGAATTGCGGGCATCGTCGCGGGGTCGTCCACGTGGAACGTCAACCGGCCGCCGGGAATGTCCTTGCGGTCCATCAACGCGATCGAGAACGTGTACGCGCCCGCGGGACCGTCCACCGCGATCTCCTCGTCGAACACGGGGAAGGCCAATGGCCGCTCCTTGCCGACGGCCGATTCCATGACGCGAACCTCGACCGCACGAGCGGCCAACGCGCGGCGATCCGGACCAAGAATCTCCACACGAGCCTGATATATCCCGGCTTTGAGTGTGTCCTCGTCTGCCAACACGGCCTCGAATCGCACCTTGGCGCCGCGATAGACGTTGTCCGGGGTGGCAAACAGGCACCAGCGGATGGGCGCGTGGTTCAAGCGCATGACTTCCATCACCGCAGGATCCCGCGGTCGGCGGAAGCGATCGGTCAACGACCAACTATGAGGACCCATGTCCGCCGGGAAGACGGTGCCGATCAGTCCGACGATGCTTCGGTTGGAACGTAAGGCGGCGGCCTCCGACTCGCGCAATCGTGACCAGCGACGCCAACCATCCGTCACGTAGTCTTTGGGATCTTTCCAGATTTGGTCCATTTCCCATCGTTTCCAGTCCGCAAGGAAGTTCCTCTCCGCCGCCAAAATGTATTGTGCCCAATCGTCATGCTCGTGCCCAAGGCGGCGGTACTCGGCAAGAACCGAAGCATAGTCCATCGGGCCCGGAATCCCGTATTCGGTCAGGAAGAAACGACGATCCTTCTGGTACATACCGGGGCGGATCGTGCCGGGTTTCACGTCGGTGATTTCCTCGTTGACGGACTTCCCCTGTCCAGTTCCTTCTTGACGGATCATGTTTCGTTTCTGTGCGGTTATCGGCACAAAGTGATATGGATGGCCGTCTTGGAGGTCGCTTCTCCAGGCAATTTCACCTGGGTTGCAGTAAGGCCCGCCGGAATTATTCCAAACCATGCGTGTCGGGTCCAACTCGCGAAGGATCGGCAGAATGGTCTCCATTGTGCCCGGGGGCTGCGGGCCTCCCTCGTTCGACAATTCCCAGACCACGATGCTCGGATGGTTGCGGTCGCGCCGAATCACCTCGGTCACCGACCGGTTCCAGCGTGCCTTGAACTCAGGCGAAGGACTCATCCTCCAAGCGCCGTAGTGCGCCTGCCAGACCAGGATCCCGGCCTCGTCGCACCGTTCCACCAGTGGCGGGCAACTGCGGTTGAATATCCGCACAATATTGCAGCCCGCCGCCTTCAGAATCTCCACGTCGCGCTGAACCAGGGTCGGGTCGTGCGGAAAAACGTAGGTGATGGGGAACGCCTCCGCCGCGTGGTAGAACAGGCCCTTGAGGAGGATCCTGCGGCCGTTGAGCCGAAAGTACCCGTTGTCGTAACGGAAGTCCCGGAAACCGATTCGCCTCGACGCTTGGTCCACCGACGCGCTGCCGGCGGCCCGGGTCTCGACCGCAAGGCGATAGAGCGAAGGTGAGTCGGGCGACCAGAGACGATGGTCCGGCACTTTCACGATCGCCTCAACGACGCTTTCTCCCGTTCCGGCCCGCGCGGAACGACTGGCTTGGGCGACCGTCTTGTCCGCGAACGCCGCCGCAACGTCCACCTTAATGTCGGTCGGCGCGGCGGCGTTGTGAACCGCAACCTTGATGAGAATCTCGCCGGTCTTCCAGTCAGGAATCGCATGCAGATCGGCAACCCGGAGTGATGGAACGAGGCGCAGTTCCACGGAACCGACAACCCCGCCAGGATACAACGTGTCGGCATGGCCGTGCGGGACCTCACTAAGACGGATACCGTCGATGCTCTTTTGAGTAGGGTTCAACACGCGTATGGTCAACAAGTTGTCCTCGCCCGGTCGGATTGCCTCCGTGGCGTCCAGAACGAACGGTGTTTCGCCGCCCTCGTGCCTGCCGAGATGCCGGCCGTTCAACCACACGTCGGCCAGGTACAGCACCGCCTGAAAACTCAGCAGATATCGGCCGCCGACATGAGGGTTGGCGGGCGCGGCGAACGAACGCCAGTACCAAGCCACGCCGTGGTACTTCGGGAAGATATTCTGGATCACCCATGGAACGGGCGTCTTCCTGGCCTCCGGCCGCACGGCCTCGAACCATTTCCCGCCGCGCCCCTGGTTGCCGGGATCGGTCGCGATCCGCCAGTCCGGTCCGTCCAGCAAGATTGTCCGGGACTTCACGGCCGAATCCCGCGTGGCAGGATCAGCCGCCTGCGCCGCCAAGGCCAGGCCCAAGGTGACGAGCACTGCGACTGACGTTGTTGTGGTGATGGCGTGCATCTGCTTCTACTTGTGGCTGCAGTTGTGGTTGGGGTTGTTGTTCGTGGCGTCTTATTCTCCTCCTGGCAAGTTGTTCTTCTTCAGGTATGGATAGGCATCCAGCAGGCACACGGCGGCGCGCGGGCCGGAATAGAATGCCCAACCGTACCCCGACTTGCTCACGAAATCGCCCATCAGGCGGTTGGCCATCCTGAGCGCCTTGGCCAGAAAGAGCTGATTTCCCGTCATTTCGTAGGCCTTGACGTATGCCTGAACCACGCCGCCGGCAGTGAATGCCACGTCGGCGCGATCGCGGGACTGTTCCAGGACGGTCCCATCCGCCTCCCAGCGAATGAACCAGTCTTCGATCCAGCGGATGATCTCCTCGCCCATGGCCTTGTATTCCGGGTTTCTGGAAGCGCGGTTGAACAGGCACATGGCGATCTCGGATGCCGCCAGCGCCCCCTGGCTCGAACGCGGGCCGGGCCTGGCATCGTGGTAATGAGCGCGGAGATCGAGGGGTTTTACCTGATTCTCCAGGACCCACTGGAACGCCCGATCGGCGGTCTGCTCGTAGTCGCGAACGCCGTACTGGCCGGCCAACCGGTCCAGGAACCAGATGGTCAGCGCGGGCGGATAGTCACTTCCCCGCGATTCGCCGGTGACCGGGTTGACGTGGTATGGCCATGTGCCCGACGGAAGCTGGGTGTCGCGCCAGGCCGCCGCCAGCCGTTTGGCCGCCTCCAGATACTTGGCGTCCTTGGTCACATCGTACACATCCAACAACATCAGCCCCGGGTCGCCGGAACGGCAATCCCACATCATCGAGTAACCTTTTGCGCTCTTGGCGTGCATGTCGGCCAGCCACTCCTCGTAGGTCTTCTCGCCGGCCAGATACGCGGCCCAATGCGCCCCGCGATTTCGCACCATGTTCGCGTGACCGGCATACTTCCAGCCGGCCGGGTTGGCCGTGTTGATGATCGTGTCGGCCGCATTGCGCGCCGTCTTCAAGGCCATGGCCAGTTCGTCCGGGTCCTTGCTTTCCCTGGCCAGGAAGGTCATCGAATCGGCGACCCATATCCCGCCGGCCACAAAGACCTGCTCAATCCTCTGGAACTTCGCCAGGGCCGGCCCCCGCGGGCCTTCGATGGGCAACCGATGATCCCTGTAGAACGTATATTGCAGCGCCAACCCATCAGTCAATGCGTGGCGAATGGCCTGCATGCACGCCTCTCGCAACGAGGTCTTGGGCTGCTCCAAAGGCCCCTGGAAGGGCTGACTCTTACGGAATTCGAGCACTTCCGCCCCGCCGATCCTGGCCTTGCCGACGGGTTTGCCGTCCGGACCGTCCAGTCCCTCGACGGTCAGTCGCAACCACGTGCTGCCGGTCTTCTCGGGCCGATTGGGCGAATACCCGGTCCCGGGCATGAGGCAGACGGGCAGTTCCGTCCACACCGGCGCCAAGGAGGCCCACGGCTCGGCCGCTTCAAAGACCCAGGTCTTACCACCCAGGACCTTCTTGTCCGCATCCCAGTGCGCCACGGTGAACCGGTAGTGCTTGGCCCCGGGCACGGTCCCGAATTCGAAATTCGGCGCGTACATGTGTCCCTGATTGTGCCCGCGACGCACGTTCAGAAAGGGAGACTTACCCGGGATTCCCGGGCGAACGGGGCGGGTATATTCCACCAACGCCTGCGCGTTCAACTTGGCCCAATCGAACTTCGACCAGTCGGGTTTCACGCTGGGAGTCTCCACGGATTGCGATGAGGGCCTGTCCGCCGCTGAGGCCGCGATGCCCGTGAAGGTTGAGGCCGCGACCGCTGCCGCAACTGTCAGACGGGGGACGCGTTGTCTCATCGCGTGGTTCCTTTCCTGTTACGTTCCGTGCAAAGGACACTCTCTCCCAACCACTCCACTTTCATTCCAACGTCCTCCGCCAGACCTCGCAGGCTGGCGAGGACATCCTGCGGAAGCGGGATTCCTTCGGTCAGCGAGCGTTTGCGGTACTCCCATTCCTTCTCGCCGGGCAGGTAGATGCGGTCGGCGCCCTTGGCCTTCGGGGCGTCGCGGACTTGCCGGATCAGCTCGTCCATCCGCCGCTTGAACTCCGCGATCGGCTCGAACGCACCGACGTTGATGGCAATGAAGGCGTGTGACTGGTTTACCGGGGGCTGGCCGGTGATCCAGCCCCGGACGGTCCGTCCGAAGTCGCCGCCGCCGAGCACGCCGGTCAGAATCTCAACCAGCAGGGCGAGGCCGTAGCCTTTGTGCCCGGCCATCGGAAGCAGCGTGCCGACGTGGGGGTATCCGTGCGGATCGGTGGTGGGCAGCCCCTCGCCGTCGAGGGCCCACCCTTCGGGCAACGTGCGCCCCTGGTCGCGCAGTTGATAGATCTTGCTGGCGGCCACCACACTGGTCGCGATGTCCAGCATGACGGGCGGCTCGTCGCCGGCCGGCACCGCGTAAGCGATGGGGTTGGTGCCCAGGACCGATCCGCGCGAGCCCGGCACGGCCACGCCTGGGTCCACGTTCGTGAAGCTCAAGCCGATCATGTCCCGCCGTGCGGCCAGGTGCGCGTAGTAGCCCGCGGCGCCGTAGTGCCCGCTGTCGCGAACCGTGCTGACGGCCATCCCGACCTGGCCGGCCTTGTTCACCGCGGTCTGCATCGCCAGGACCGATGTCGGCATGGGCATGGAATGGTGGCCGTCGAAGCGGGCCCAGCCGGGCCCGTCGCTGACCAGTTCGGCCCGGGCGTGTAGGTCCATGTGCCCGTCGCGGTAGTTCCGCATGAGGAACCGAAGCTGCTTGGTCCCGTGGGTGTGAACGCCCCAGGTGTCGGTGGTCACGAGGACCTCGGCGGTGGTCTCGGCGTCGTCCGCCCTCATGCCGGCCTTCCGCATCGCGGCAACGCAGAACGCCTTCAGGTCACCCGCAGATACCCGCCGCGGTGTTGGCGGAAGGCTGGTCATGCGGCACCTCCGCTTCTCTGGAACCGTTCGTTCGTCTTTCGGAGCCAGTCCGGATCGGCCTGCCAGAGGATGTCGTGCGGCCCGCAATACGTGCCGGGCATGAAGCCCCAGTAGCCGTGAGCGATGGCCAGGTCGCAGGCCTTGTCCATGACTGCCAGCGCCGGCGGCGACAGCTCAAAACGCGAAAGCCGCGGGGGATACCAGAACCCGCCCTCGTCGAACACCAGCGGCAGGCCGCGCCGGCCTGCCTCGGCCGCGTCCTCCGCGAAGCGGCTCTCGAACGTCTCGACCATGCGGCCGCTCTGGGCCGGGAACTGCCGCGCCACCCACCGGTCCCACGCGTCGTTGTCGAGGTTCTCGTAGAGCCACATGATCGGCCGCCAGAACTCCCTGACGTTCCGGGCGGGCTCCATGAAGTCATCCCACGGAGTGAAGTCCGGCCGCAGAATCTCTCGCATCGCAGGCAGCGCGAGCGGGTCATGGGGGTCGAATTGCGAATGGTGGATGGTCTGGGGGTACAGCGTCTTCCAGTACAGTTCCCATCCGGCGTAGATGTGCTGATCGAACACCTGCGCGTTGCCGGGAACGTAGGCGTAGTCGTGCCGGGTGAAATCGGCGCTCACCATGATGTCGGGATGCCGCGACCGAAGGAAGGCGATCGCCTCCTCGTGCAGGCGCCTGTTCTCCGATACCGGCGAGTCCACGTTCCGGAAGGTTCCCGCGCCGGCCGGAAACTCGCTCACGTCCGGCTCGTTGTGGACCTCGATGAACGCGAGATGCCGATGCAGGTCGCGCTGCTTCAGGATGTTGAGCAGCCGGTCGAACTGGCGGGCAAGGTGCAAGAAGCGGTCCGCCAGCGGCACGGCGAGGACTTCGCGGCGGATCGCGGGGTCGGCGACCAGCCACGTGCTGTCCTGGTACTCCCAACTCGTGAGGATGACGAACACGTCGTGCCGGCGCGCCAGTTCCATGAGGCGGATGACGCGCTGGAGGACGTCGTGCCGCCCGCCGCCGCGGAAGTTGCAGGTGTTCCACCCGTGACCGGCGATCCAGGGGCAGAATTCCACCTCGCCTCGCGGCGTGCCGTCCAGCCGGAACGCCCAGTTCAGCCCCGCTTCCGCGCGCAGGCTGTTGAACCCGCGGTCCTTCAACTGGCGCATGCAGCGGTCCAGATCGTCATAGGGCTCGCCGGGCATGGCGCCCGAAATCCAGCTCCATATCCAGCAGGAGATGCTGAGCCTGGGCGGAAGGTGGCGGGGGGCGGCAGGCATCATCCGTTTCCTCGCGGTCAGGCGACGCCGTTGACGACGTTGGGCAGCTTGCCGCCCTTGATCGCGATGGCCACCGTGCTGGCGGCGTCGCCGCGAAGCTTCGTCGCCGCCTGCGGGCTGGCCGAGGCGATGTGGGAGGTCAGGAAGACGTTCTCCATCTTCACCAGCGGGTGGCCGGCCGGGGGCGGCTCGGGATCGGTCACGTCCGCGGCCACGGCAGCGACCTTGCCGCTGCGCAGTGCCGCGACCAGCTCGTCGGTCTTGACCAACGTGCCTCGCGAGGCGTTGACCAGCAGCACGCCGTCCTTCATCCGGGCGATGCTGGCGGCGTTGATCATCTGCCGGGTCTGTTCCGTGCTGGGGCAGTGCAGCGTGATCAGGTCGCTGCCGGCCAGCAGTTCCTCCCATGTGGCGGGGGTGCAGCCGGCTGAGCGAATGGCCGACGCCTCGACGGCCGGGTCGAAGACCAGCACCTTGCACTTGAAGCCTTTGAGCCGGTTGACGACCTCCCGCCCGATCCGCCCGAAGGCGACCACGCCGACGGTCATGTCCTTCAGCGAATGCAGGGCGTCCAGCGGGACGCCCAGGCCCCAGACGCCGCTGCGCACCTTCAGGGCGTTGGAGGTGATGCGGCGGGTCAGGTCGAGGATCATGGCCATCGTGTGGTCGGCGACCTCGTCGGTGCAGTAGTCCGGTACGTTGCAGACGGGGATGCCCCTGTCGGCGGCGGCCCCCAGGTCCACGTTGTCCACGCCGATGCCGTACCGGACGATCACCTTGCACTTGCGCATGGCGCCGATGATGCCGGCGTTCACGGGCGCGAACTGCGTGATGACGTAGTCGGCATCGGCCACGAGCGCCGCCAGCGCCGCGGGGTCCTTGCCGGTCTTCTGACCGACCACGCGGCAGCCCAAAGGCTCCAGGACTGCCTTCTCGATCGCCAGGTCATCAAACGCGTAGTCCGTGATGGCGACCTTCGACTTGCTCTTGATGGAAACGTCTGTCGATGACATACAAATCTCCCTTTCAGGCGTCCAAAGCGCCTGTGCTGAATGCGACATCGAACTCCGACGCCAGCGATTGCAGGTCTGCCACAACGGGGGCCGGCAAAGGGACGCCGTCGCGTCGGCGCCGGTCCGTTTCCTCGAATTCCTTCTCTCCCGCCACGTAGATGCGGTCCTGTCCCTCGGCCTTGCGAGAGGCCTTGAGGCGCTGCAGCAGCTCATCCATGGCGGCCTGAAACTCGCACAGTGGCCGGAACGTCTCCACGCGCCAGGCCCCGAAGAAGTGGCAGACGTTCCCCAGTCGCCGGCCGCCGGCGGACTCCGGGTGGCGCGCAAAGTCGACGTGCGACCCGCCCGAAAGCAGGACGCTGAAAATGTCCACCCACAGCGAAAGCCCGTATCCCTTGTGTCCGCCGGTTTCCTCGCCGGCGCCGCCCAGCGGCAGCAGGCCGCCGCCGACCGACTGCCGGACGTTGCGCAGCACCTCGCCGGGCGCGGTCGTGGGCATTCCGCGTTCGTCGGCGGCCCAACCTGACGGTATGGGGCTTCCCAGCCGGTCGTGCACCTCCAGCTTGCCGACGGGCGCGGCGCTGGTGGACATGTCCAGCACAAAGGGGCGCTGCCTGCCCGACGGGACAGCCACCGCGATGGGGTTGGTGCCAAGGACCGCGTCCCGGCCGAAGGTGGGCACCACCCACGGGTTCGTGCTCGTCATGCACAGCCCGATGCACCCGCTGTCCAGGGCCATCATGGCGTAGTAGCCGGCGATGCCGAAGTGGTTGGAATTACGGACGACCACGAAGCCGGTGCCGGCTGCACCTGCCTTGTCGATGGCAAGTTTCATCGCCCTGTGGGCAATCGGGTGGCCCAGCCCGGACCCGCCGTCAATCACGGCGGTCAGCGGCGTCTCACTGAGAACTTGCACCGGCGGGCGCGGCGACATGGCGCCGGCCCGAAGTCTGTCCACGTAGAACCCGCGAAGGCGCGCGACCCCGTGACCGTCAATCCCGCGAAGGTCCGCCGCGACCAGCACGTCGGCCGCGATCCGGGCATCGTCTTCGGACACGCCGCACTTCCGAAAGACCCGGCCGCAGAAAGACCGCAGGACGTCCGCCGGGATCAACGTCCGGCCGGCGGAGTCAGGGCCTTGCGCTTTCCTCGTTCCCTTCGCCGTCTTCATGCCTTTGGCTACTTCCGCTTTCAGAGCCTGTTCTCATGCTGTCGCGTGGCGGTCGGAACTCATTCACCGCCGGGGAGGTTGTGTTGCTTCAAAAACGGGTAGACGGCCAGGAAGTTTCCCGTCGCGCGGCTTCCCATCCATTCCGGCGGCTCCTTGCGGTCCCTGACCACGCGTGAGAAGACCGCCAATCCTTTGGCAAGGTAGATCGGCTTTCCGGTCACTTCATAGGCCTTGACAAAGGCCTCGGCAACGCCACCGCCGGCGAACCGCACCTTGGCTCTGAAACCCGTCTGCTCCGATACTTTCCCGCCCTGGTCCCAAGACACAAACGACTTCTCGATCCAGTTGAGGATCTCCTCGCCTTTGGGAATGTATCTGGGATCCCGGTCACCGCGATTGAATAGGCACATCGCGATTTCCGCTGCGGCCAGTGAACCCTGACTGCCGCGCGGTTTGGGGGCGACATCCCAGTAGTGGGCCCGCATATCGTGCGGCACCACCTGATTCTCCCACATCCAGGCGAACGCGCGGTCGGCGGTCTTCTGATAGTCCTTGACGCCGTACTGGTCGGCCAAGCGGTCGAGAAACCAGATCGTCAGGGCCGGCGGCCATTCACCGCCTCTTCCTTCGCCGGTCTTTGCGTTGACGAAGTACGGCCATGTGCCGGAAGGCAACTGGTTGGTCGCGAAGGAGGCCGCCAGTCGCTTGGCGGCCTGCAAGTACTTCTCGTCCTTTGTGACATCATGCAGATCCAGAAGAGCCATGCCCGGATCCGCAAGCCGGCAATCCCAGATCAGTTCGTAGCGTTTCTCGCAGCGCGTTCTCATTTCGTCGCGCCAGGCCTCGAACGTCGCCTTCCCATTCAGGTAATCGTTCCAAAGGGGCCCCATGTGCTTGTGCGGGATGGGAAAACAGGCATAGGCCCAGTCGGAGGGAAGACTCATGTTGACGATCGTGTCGCCGGTATGTCGCGCAATGTCGAGCCCCAGTGAGGCGTCGGTTTGCTTTCCGCATTCTCGTGAGAACATGGCCATCATCGAAGTAAGGTTCACGGCGGTCGGCACGAGCCAGCACTGTTGCAGGTTCTGGTGCTTGGCCGCCAGCTCCGGCGAGCGCGTTCCTTGGATGGGCAGGCTGAATTCGCGATAGAAACGTACGGACGCAGAAGGGTGCTTCCACTGCCCTTCGGGAAGAGTGCCGGCGACCATCATCCGGAGTTCCTCCAGCGCCGCCTCGCGGAGCGACACCTTGGGCTTGTCGAACGCCTTGCCCCAAACCTCTCCGCCCGGCTGGCCGGCGGCCAGGGCCGCCAGCGCCTCCGGGGTCAACTTCGCACGGTCGTACGTCACTCTCTGTTTCCCCGCACGGGTCGCCTCTGGTTGTGCCCCGGCGGGCTCCGCCGCGGCTCCCGCTCCTGCCGCGACCAGCATCAGGATCAGTCCTGCTTGGACGATCCGGCTCCTCATTTTCTGCTCCTTTCCCTGCATGACTCGGTGCTTGGTCCCAGGACCGGCGCGCCCATCTTCTTGAGGATGCCGCGCAATTCCCGCTTCTCCGCAGGGGTCAGGTTCTCCATCGGCTCGCGAACACGACCCACCGGCTTACCGATCAGTTCCATCGCCGCCTTGCACACGCCCTGGTACATCGCCTGATCCGCGACGGTTATCGCCGGGGAGATCACGGTGGGCAGGGGGCCGCGCTTGGCCGCCATCTTGCCGACGAACGCCGCGTACGGCGCAATCACGTTCGACCACTTCTCGATCTCGTCATGGTCGCCCTTCCGGCAGGCCCTGTACAGGCCGATGGCCACGTGCGGCGCGAAGTTGGCCAGTTCGGTGACGTAACCCGTGGCGCCGTAGGGCGCCTCGAACTTGTACATCATCTGCCCGACGCCGCAGATCAGGACCATGTCCTTCGGGTCAACCGCCTTCGCGGCGGCGTAGAACGCCATGATGTTCCAGACGTTCTCCTTGCAGGCCACGATGTTCGGGATCTTCGACAACCGCGCCAGCATCGGCGGATCGACGTAGATCTTGCTGGTGATCGAGTTGTTGTACACCATGATGCCGATGTCGATGCTCTCCGCCACGGCCTTGTAGTGGCGATAGAGCCCGTCGCGCGACACCAGGTGGTAGTAGGGCGGTACGATCATCACGCCGTCCGCCCCCACGCTCTGGGCGTTCCGGCTCATCTCGATCGTGTACTTGGTGCCGCCCCGGGCCGTGCCGACGACCACCGGGATCTCGCCGTCGGCGGCCTCGACCACGATTCTGGCCACACGCCGGTTCTCCTCGTCGTTCAGGGCGTAGAACTCGCCGGTGCTGCCGATGGTCAGGAGCACGGCGTCCTCGCCCTTGAGGGCGCTGACAGCGTCTCGAACCGTCCGCCGCAGGGCCTCCTCGTCCAGTTCCTCGTTCCGGTCAAACGGCGTCATCACCAAGTGAATCACGCCCTTGAGGGCGTTCTTCAACTGCCTGGGGGTCATGCCGGTGCGCTTGTTCGTCATGCGTTCGGTCCTCCGCAGGTTGAGGCCCGGGTATGGCCTGACGTGAGTCGGTGCTGGTCTTCCTTCACCACGGGGTTCCGCAGGACGCCGATGCCTGCGATCTCCACCTCGTACACGTCGCCGTCCTTGAGCCACACGGGCGGCTGCTGGGCGAACCCGCACCCGGCCGGCGTGCCGGTCAGCAGGACCGTGCCGGGCAGCAGCGTCATGCAGCGCGACAGGTAGCTGATGAGGTACGGCACGTTGAAGATCAGCAGCGACGTGCCGGCGTCCTGCATGACCCTGCCGTTGAGCCGGCCCTGGATGTGCAGGTTGTCCGGGTCCAGGTCCGTCTCGATCCACGGCCCGAGGGGCCCGAACGTCTCGAACGACTTGGCGCGGGCCCACTGCCCGTCGCCGACCTGGCAGTCCCGCGCGCTGACGTCGTTGGCGCAGGTGTAGCCCAGGACGTAGTCGAGGGCGTCGGCCTCGCTGACGTGCCGGGCCGGCCTGCCGATGACCACGGCCAGCTCGGCCTCGTAGTCCACCTGCGCCGGAGCGGCGTCCGGGATCAGGATCGGCTCCTCCGGGCCGACCACGCAGGAGGTGGCCTTGATGAACAGCAGCGGCGCCTGCGGCACATCGTCGCCGCCCTCCTTGGCGTGGGCCCTGTAGTTGCGCCCGAAGCACAGCACGTTGGCCGGCGCGATCGGGGCCAGGAGCCTGACCTTCCCCAGGGGCAGGCGGGTCTTAGTCTCCGCCCATCTGCCGAGCACGTTGCCCCGGATGAGGCACACTTCCTGCCCGCGCACGACGCCGCTGGCCACCTTGCCGTCCGCCATGACGAACCTGGCGATCTTCACGCTGTCTCCTTCCCGCAGGTCGGGCCGGACGCCGGAAAGTCCTTGCCCGAGGCGTTTTGATCATATAATATGGCCAATCGCCGTCAAGAAGAATTCGTCGCGAGGCCGTCCGTGAGGCAGACAGGCGACAACCATATACGACGCGCCAAGCTGAGCGAGCTGGTGGCCGCCGGCATCAGGGACTACATCCTGGATCGCTCGCTGGGCGAGGGCGACCGGCTGCCGACCGAGCAGCGGATGGCCGAGATGTTCGGCGTCAGCCGCGTCAGCGTGCGCGAGGCGACCAAGGCGCTGAGCTTCCTGGGCATCCTCCGCTCGGCGCCGCGGCGGGGGGTGACCGTCGGGCGCGTGGACATGCAGCGGGCCGCGCAGTACCTGGGGTTCCACTTCGCCCTGAACAGCTACCCCCGCGCGCAGCTCCTCAAGACGCGCATCGTGATCGAAACGGGCGCGCTGCCGGAGGCGATGGAACACATCGCCGCCGACCCGGCGCTGTACGGGAAGCTGTCGGCCCTCAACGACCGGCTGGAGGGGATCGCCGATCCCGACGAGTTCATCGCGGCCGACCTGAGCTTCCATCGCGCCTTGATCGAAAGCAGCGGCATCGAGCCGCTGGTGGCCTTCAGCGGCCTGCTGGAGGTGTTCTTCCGGCGGTTCCGCCAGCAGGTCATCGATGTGCGCAAGCACTGGGCCAGCGGCATCCGCGGGCACCGGGTGATCCTGGCGGCCCTGCGGAAGCGCGACCTGCGACGCGCGGAAGAACGCCTCCGGAAGCACCTGGCCCATTACAGCGGACACCTTTGAGGACGATCGCAATGTCGGATTGGCAGCCGGACATCGGCCGCCTGCTGGCGACGGTCCGCCACGAGGAGCCGGACCGGGTGCCGCTGGCGGAGTTCAGCATCGACGAGCCCCTGCTGGACAAACTGGCGGGCAAACCCGTCCGGACCGTGGAGGACCACGTCGCGGCCCAGGTGGCGGCCGGACATGACTTCATCTACCTGCGGGCGAACTACGAGTACCACGGCGCGGTGCCGGTGGTCGCGACGGGCACGCCCCTGGCATGGGAGTGGGCCAGGAGCCATGCCTCTGAATCGCAGCAGGTGTCGGCAGACGGCCCGCTGCACGAGCTGGCCGACCTGGAGGACTACCCCTGGCCCGATCCCCGGACGCTGGACGTGGCGCACTTTGCACGGGCCAGTGCTGTCCTGCCGAGCGGCATGGGCATCATCACCGGCGTCGGAGGCATCTTCACGCGCACTTGGATGCTGATGGGCTACGAGCACTTCTGCCTGTCGCTTGCGGACAACCCGGACTTGCCGGCGCGAGCGGCCGAACGGATCGGCGCCATCCAGTGCCGGGTCCTGCGCCGCCTGATCGGGCTGCCCGACGTCCGCGCGGTCTGGTACGGCGACGACCTGGCCTACACGGAGAGCCTGATGGTCCCGCCGCCCTTCCTGCGCCGGCACGTGTTTCCCTGGATCGAGGAGCTAGCCGGGATCGCCCACGGCGCCGGATTGCCCTTCATCATGCACACCGACGGCGTGCTCTGGGAAGTGCTGGACGATCTGATCGCCCTCGGCGTGGACGCCCTGCATCCGTTCGAGCCCAAGGCGATGGACATATGCGAGGTCAAACGCCGCTACGGGCGGAAACTCGCCCTCTTCGGCAACATCGACTTGGGCTACACCCTGGCCCGCGGCGCCGGCAAGCCCGAGGACATTCGTGCCGAGGTCCGTCAGAAGATCCGGCGTCTGGCCCCCGGCGGCGGATACGCCGTGGCCTCCGGGGGCGGCGCCGCGCGCTACATCAGCCCGGACAATTACGTCGCCATGCGCGACGCGACCTGGGAATTCGGGACCTACCCCATCACCGTTTAGGAGCTGCCGCCGCTTGAGAGACGGCGGCCCCCGCGGCAAGGACGAACAAACGATGAAAGCAGACCTGTCGGGCAAAGTCGCGCTGGTCACGGGCGCGGCCAGGAACATCGGCAAGGCCATCGCGGACGTCTACGCGCAGAACGGCGCGAAGGTCATCTACGCCGACGTGCTGGCCGAGGAGGCGGCGCAGGCGGCGGCGAAGTACCCCCTGTGCCGTCCGGCCACGATGGACGTGACCGACGAGCCGCAGGTGCAGGCCGTCGTGGAGCAGGCGGCCTGCGACTTCGGCCGGCTGGACATTCTCGTCAACAACGCCGGCACGAACACGTGGAAGCACCGCGTTCCGATCGACCAGTTCCCCACCGAGGAATGGAACCGGCTGATCGACGTGGACCTGAACGGCCTGTACTACGTCAGCAAGGCGGCGGCACGTGTCATGGTCGCCCGCGGCGGCGGGCGGATCATCAACATCGCCTCGGTCCTGGGCCTGGTGCCGGCCAGGCTCCAGTGCGCCTACATCGCCGCCAAGGGCGCCGTGGTGACGCTGACCAAGGCGATGGCGCTGGAGCTGGCCGGCCGCGGGGTGCTGGTCAACGCCATCGCCCCCGGCTCCATCCTGACGGAGGGGACCAGGGCACTGTTCTACGGCAAGGACGGGCAGTTCAGCGACAAGATGCAGCAGATGCTGGCCCACATCCCGCTGGGCCGGCCCGGCAGCCCGGACGACATCGCCTATGCCGCCCTCTACCTGGCCGCGCCCGAGAGCGGCTACGTCAACGGGCACGTGCTGACCGTCGACGGCGGCTGGACCGCCGGGTACATCCGCGATTTCTGAGGCGGCCGTCTTGAGATCGACACGCCGCGAATATCGGGAAAAAGAGGCGCGGAGGTGGTCGGTCCGGCCAGACGGGCCGGCCGGCCAGCCCGTTCCCCGGCAGAGCAACTTGGTCGGGGAATACGCGCAGACCGAGTTCGGATGGGGCCTTGGCCAGCAAGCCGAGAAGCTCGCCCTCGACGGCGGCATCGGATGCACGCGGACCGGCATGGTGGGCAGGACCAAGCCCTGGCGGGCGACAGGACCACGACGATGACGGGCGAGACGACGTGGAAGTCGCCGGGCGCCCCCGGCGAGCGGCGCGGCATCGTGCTGCCCGCGCTCTCCACGCCGGCCGTACGCGGCTCGCTCCCCCGCGCCCGGGGGGCGTCGGGGCTGCGAGCGCTGGAACCGGCCGGGCTGCAGTGTTAGCCTGGGTTGGAGCGTGCCATGGACTCACGTGAGCGAGTAAGCCTTGCCCTGGACCACCAGGAAGCCGACCGCGTTCCCGTCGACCTGGGCGCCACGGTGGTGACGTCGATCGCCCTGCCCACGTATGCACGTCTGCGCGACGCCCTCGGCCTGCCGCGGCGGCCCGTCCGCACCATGGAGGCCGTCCAGCAGATCGCGTTCGTCGACGAGGACGTGGTGGAGGCCCTCGGCGTGGACGTGATTCCCGTCTTCGCCAATCCGCCGGCGGGGTGGCAGCCGACGTTCGTCGAGGAGCCGGGCGGCGGCAGCTCGTTTCAGGATGAGTTCGGGGCGACGCTGCGCAAGCCCGCGGACGGGTTCTACTACGACTGGCAGGAGTTTCCACTGGGCGAGCCGTCTCTGGACGCCCTGCGAACGATGCCCTGGCCCGACCCGGCGGACCCGGCGCGGTACGAGGGCCTGCGCCAGTCTGTCCTCCGGCTGCGGCGCGGGACCGACAAGGCCCTGTTCGGGATGGCCCCGTGCGGCCACGACCTGTTCAACCAGCTCCTGCGCGTGCGCGGGATGGAGAACGGCCTGATGGACCTGCTGGCCGAGCCGGAGTTCGCCGAGGCGTTTCTCGACCGGCTGACCGGGACGATCGTCACGGCCCAGAGGCTCTTCCTGGAGCAGGTGGGCGACCTGATCGACGTGCACTTTGCCGCCGACGACCTGGCCGGGCAGAACGGCCCGCTGATCTCGCCGGCGATGTTTCGGCGGATGATCAAGCCGCGACTGGCGAGGATCATCTCGACCATCAAGGCGCGGACGAGGGCCAAGGTGTTCTTCCATAGCTGCGGGGCCGTGGCGGAGTTCATCCCGGACCTGATCGACATCGGCGTGGACATCCTGAACCCGGTGCAGGTGTCGGCCGCGGGGATGGACAGCGGCGGGCTGAAGCGCCGCTTCGGGCGGGCACTGTCGTTCTGGGGCGGCGGCTGCGACACGCAGCGGGTCCTGTGCCGGCGCTCGACGAGCGACGTGCGGGAGGAGGTGCGGCGGCGGGTTGGCGACCTTGCCCCCGGCGGCGGGTTCGTGTTCAATCCGGTCCACAACATCCAGCCCTTCGTGCCCCCGGAGAACGTCGTCGCCCTCTTCCGGGCGGCACGCGAGTTCGGACGGTACCCCCTTGACCTGTAGGGCCGACGCGATGGATGGCGCCATGCCAGACGATGCCCGACAGGAACGCGGCAAGCGGCGGATCGAGGCCGCGTTCCGGCTGGCCGAGCCGGCCGAGCCGCCCGTGATGATCTGGCCGTTCCACTACATCGTCTGCGGGGCCGACCCCGCCCGAGTCGCCGAGGGGCTGTTCGACTCGCCCGCCCGGATGATGGACTACCAGGTCCGCTTCTGTGAAGAACACCTCGCCGCGGTGGATGACGATTTCATCCCGTACCTGACGCCCTACATGGGCACGGGGATATTGGCGTCGGCGTTCGGCTGCCGGATGCACTTCGCCCACGGGCGCGACCCGTCGGTGGCGGCGCCGTGCGTCGAATCGCTGGCCGACGCGGCGAAGCTCAAGCCGCCGGACCCGCGGCGCGACGGCCTGATGCCGCGCGTCCTGGAGGCCGCCGCCTACATGCGCGACCGCGGGCCGTACCCCGTGGCCCTTACCGACACGCAAAGCCCCCTTGACGAGCTGGTGCTCATGGTCGGCCACGAGCGGTTATACCTCTGGATGTACGACGAGCCGTCGGCCGTCCACGAGCTGTTCGAGCTGGTCACGGAGGCCCTGATCGCCTGGGTGAAGGCCCAGAAGGCGGTCACCGGCGAGCCGCCGGACGTCTGCCGCGGCGAGCAGGGGGTTTGGATCCCCCCGCCGTGCGGGGTCTGGCTGGCCGACGACGAGGCCGTCAACCTGCCGCCGTCGCTGTACGAGGAGTTCGTCGCGCCGTGCAACGAGCGGGTCTTCGGCCAGTTCGGCGGCGGCGTGCTGCACTTCTGCGGCAGGGGGGCGCACCTGGCGGGCATCATCCGCCGCATGAAGGGGCTGGTGGCCGTCAACAGCGGGCCCGTCGGCCGGCCGGAGGACTTCGCCTCGCTCCAGCGCGGGCTGGACGGCGCGGCGCCGCTGATTTACCAGGAGATGTCGCCGCGTGACCCGGAAGGCTACTGGCGCGACCTGCTGGGGCGGATCGACCTTCGCGGCGTGGTGTTCGCCCCGCAGGTCTGCGACCGGTTCGCCACGGGCGAGGGCGGCGGGATGGTCGACGTCGTGCAGCAGCGGCGCCAAGCGGCCCCGCGCCTGCACGCGATCCTCAGGCGCCTCATCGCGGAGCGATCGGCGATGGTGCGTGCGGGGGCGAAGGGGCCTTGAGACACTTGCGGGAGAACCGATGGAAACGCTGCTGATGACTCCGCGGGAGAAGGACATCGCCGGCAGGTGGACGGGCGAGGCGATCGACCGCCTGCCGCCGTTCTCGTTCCGCTACGACGGGAAGGCGTCAAACGGGTTCCTCGCCGACTGGCGGACGAGCGGGAAGTCCGTCGCCGGTGACGACGGGACGACCGTTCACACCGTCGAGTACGAAGACGGCGACACGGGGCTGATCTGCACGCTGGAGATGACGGAGTACCCCAGCGCCCCGGCCGTCGAGTGGGTCGTGCGGTTCCGCAACAGCGGCGGCAGCGACACGCCCATCATCGAGGACGTCCAGGCCCTTGACGTGGTGCGCCACTGCCCGCGCGACGTTCTCCCCCGCCTGCACTATTCGCTGGGCACGCACGGCGGGATCGACGACTTCGCGCTCCAGAGCCAGGACATCCGGCGCGGCAGGGACGTGCGGCTGGCGTCGACCGGCGGTTCGTCCGTTCAGTACCTGCCGTTCTTCAACGTGGAGATCGCCGACGGCGGCCTGGTCGTCGCGCTGGGCTGGACGGGCAACTGGGCATGCACGCTGGCCCGCGCGGACAGCGGCGAGCTGGCCGTCCGCGGCGGCATGGCGAAGACGCACCTTCGGCTCCGACCCG
>Ga0172362_10000759_pt1 | contig 27192 bp, 27 predicted proteins | sample LakKivs1_kivu2a2_FD_114534 | JGI IMG/M metagenome (GOLD analysis project Ga0172362, IMG submission 114534) | Sediment microbial communities from Lake Kivu, Rwanda - Sediment s1_kivu2a2 | ecosystem: Environmental > Aquatic > Freshwater > Lake > Sediment | place: Rwanda: Western Province, Lake... | reverse complement strand
GAGCGGAGGGGCAGTGGGCTACACCTATCGCTACGACACGACCGGGGCGGAGTATATGCAATGGCCCTTCTCCAATGGCGAAGGCCAGTTGTACTCCACGACCGGAGATCTGCTCCTGTGGGACCAGGCTCTCTACACCGACCGGCTCCTGCCTAAGGCTGAGCTGGAGTCGATGTTCGAGCGTTATGTCCCCAGGACGGATGATGTCCCCCTATTCGGCTACGGGTACGGCGTATTGGTGACCAGGCTCCTGGGGCGGCCCCTGGTCGGTGGCGCGGGGGGGAGCGATTACCATTCCACGTTCTGGCTCCGCTATCCGGCTGATGGGCTGACGCTGATCGTGCTGATGAACCAGGGAGACATTGACCATATGTCCGTGTTGCTGGCCATTGCCGGCGCCCTGTTCCTCAGTGACCTGATCTTCGTGATTACCGCCATTGCCTTCCTACTCCTGCTCGCCGTCCTGCTGGCTGCCCAGAAGAATCACCGGGCTAAAACCACCTGGGTGGTCGGTATTCTGTGGCTGCTCCTGGCAGCGCCTTTGGCCTTTGTCTTTGCCCGTTACCTGGCAGAGGGAAGGGGCGTGTGGACCCTGCTTCCTCTCAGCCTGGTTCTCCTTTACATGCTCGCAAAAGCCCTGCTGGGCTTTGTGTTCCGGATTGATTTCAGGCGTAATCGGACCACGCGCCTTGCATCCCTGACGCTCAAGTGCCTCGCCCTGTTCAGCCTGATCTGGATCGCTTTTGGCATCCACCCCTCCTGGGGAACCCCTGTCCTGATCGCCTTTGGGATTCTCGCGGCCAGCTTGATCTTCATGTACCGAAACGAGATAAGGGTAAGGCAATAGCATGCGTATGGAGGTTTCCTATGAAACGATATTTCTACACCCTCTTGCACCTTTTTTATCCTGCTGGCATTGAGCCCTTGCGGGTTAACCAAACCCATTCCGTCTCCAATGTCCAGCCCTACTACAGCGCCGGCGATTTACCGGCGAAGGAGAATGATCAAATGATGAAGAAACACGTACTGACCGTATTGATTGTCCTGGCCGCGCTGACACTGGCAGCCTGCGCCCCCAGAGTGACGACCACGACCTTATCCCCCGAAGAAGGGGCCGCCTACGCGGCTGAGGTTGACGAGATTGTTGAGAACATGATCGTCGGTTTCAGCGAGAACGACTTTGCCAGGTTGACCCGTGATATGCCAGACCACCTGAATGAAGATTATGAGTCTTCTGTACGGCAGGCCGCCGACGAGATCAGCCGTGAGTGGGGCACCTATCAGGGAAAGACGCTTGACCATGTTGAAGATCGAGGGAGGAGCCGGGTTGTGATCTATCACCTCGTTTTTGAGAATGAACCGGATGTTACCTTGTCCGTGACCTTCAAAAACTCAGACTCCCACCTTATTGTCGGCACATATTGGACAAGTGAGTAGAAGCTCCGTGAGGCCAACGGGGCGGCGGTTGTACCTGCCGTCCCGTTGGCGCAGATCAGCGCAGCCGAAGCGAAGTGGTCGGCGCCATCATGGGATTGACCGGATTTGGCTGCATATGCCGGTAGATATCAGGATTCAGATGTGTTATCGTGACGATCCGCGTGGATGGAAGCCGCATTTTCCTCCAGCCGCCCAATGAGCCGGAGTATGAGTTATTTGCTCGTTCCGAAAACCAGTTTTACCTGCGAGAATCTGATGCCGAGATTACGTTTTACAGGAATGACAGCGGCGAGGTAGACCGAATGGTGATGGTGACATGGGGTGAAACGCACGAAGCGGAGAAGTTGCCGTAATTGGAGGTCAGCAATGAATATCAAAAGTCATCCCCGATTTATATTCCTGGTGAACATCGGATTGGTGCCCCTGCTTCTGGCCGGGTGTGCCGCGCCTGTGGCAACACCGGTGGAAGAAGTGGAGAATGCAGAAACATGGGACCAGTTTGAAGCGGAACTGGAATCCCTGCGCCAGCAGATGAAGATTCCCGGCATGTCCGCCGCGGTGGTGAAAGACAGGCAGGTGGTCTGGGCGCGCGGCTTTGGCTACGCCGACGTCGAGAACGGCGTCCCGGCTACCGCCGAGACGCCCTACCACCTTGCCTCGGTCACCAAGCCTTTTGCCGCACTGGTGATCATGATGCTCGTCCAGGACGGCAAATTGAGCCTGGACGATCCGGTCTCCCGTTACGGGGTGAGCCTGCCCGAGGGCGAACAAGTCACCGTGAGGCACCTGATGAGCCACACTTCCGCCGGAACCCCCGGCGCACGCTACCAATATGACGGCAACCGATATGGCCTGCTCAGCCAGGTCATCCAGGCCGCAACCGGCCGCTCATTCCAGGAGTGGCTGTTCGAGCGCATCTTACAGCCCCTGGGGATGGACGACACCGCGCCCAGCCTCGCTGGCTGCACCGGGCTGCCTTTCGCCTCCGCCTGCGAGCGGGTCTGCCAGGCCATCGCCCTACCCTACATGCTCGACGAGAACTTGAATTTCGCCTCTGGCTACTACCACAACAACTTTAGCACCGCCGCTGGCCTGATTTCAACCGTGACTGACCTGGCCAGGTTGGACGCCGCCCTCGACGCCAACACCCTGGTGACGGCGGAAACCAAGGAACTGATGTTCACGCCCACGGTCTCCAACTCCGGCCGGGATCTGCCCTACGGCCTGGGCTGGTTCACCCAGCAGTACCGCGGCGATCGCCTCATCTGGCACTATGGCCAGTGGCCGCCATCCAACTGGCGGGGAAATGCGCCAGGGCCCGGGAATTGGCCGAGAGCATGGCCCCTGAAATCCTGGATGCCTATGTCGGCGAGTACGAGATTGAGCAGCTCGGCGGGATCACGCTGAGCGTGTCTCGGATCGAGCATGGACTGTATATACAGCAACCGGGTGGAGAGCCAGGTGAGTTGCTTCCACTGTCCGAGACGCACTTTTTTCTAGTCGTTGGAATGGATATTTACGACGTCGAGTTCACTGTTGATGAGACCAACCAGGTGACTGGCCTGGTTCTGACCGTATACGGCCAATCATTCACGGCCAGGAGAAAGTGACATGCGCAGTAAAAGGAAGGGTGAAATGTCAACCCACGTGCCCAAATATTCAACGTTGAGCATCCCACACAGCCTGAGGGCGGTTGGGCTTGTCACCGGCAGCATCGGCGTGCTAGAGATCGTCCTGTCTACCATCGCCTATGCCGCCATCAAGCCGGGCTTTGATCTTCTTGCAACCTACCTCAGCGACATCGGCGCGACCCCCGTCTGGCCGCAGGTATTCTTCAACGCCGGCATGCTGATCGTGTCGCCCCTGCGCTACGTGGTGCTGGTGCTGCTTGTTCTACGCCTGTACCAGTTGGGAGCAGGACGTACCTTTGGCACAGCCGTATTGATCCTCGGCGTGTTCACCACCATAGGGACGATCATCATGACGGCGGTGCCGTACACGGTTGACGTGACCATCCACAAGACGGGGCTGCCCCTGTTCTTCTTCGGGGTGGTGCTCCTCCAGACGGTAGTCGGCGTGCGGGAATGGCAATTGAAAGCCGTGCCGCGCAGTTTACCCATCCTTTGCTTTGTCGTGGTGGCCATCTACCTGATTTTCTTCACCCTGGAGATGCTGTACGAGGCAGACGTGGTGAGCCGCAGCACGCCGGTGCTGTGGGAATGGCTGTGCGGAATTTCATTGCTTGCCTGGGTGTTTGCCCACAGCCTCATCTTAGGCGATGAAGGAGAAAGTGAAAAATGAAAAACTTGATCCTATCCACAATTATCTTGGTTCCGATCATGGCCCTAGTGGGATGCGGCGTCAAGTCGAGATCAGAAGGGTCTGGCATAAATCAGGCCAGAACCAGGCTGGAGACGCTCGATGGACAATCCATTTCAACCGCTGCGCTGGAGGCATTTATCGAACAGATGATGGAACAAGCGGACGTTGCTGGATTGTCCTGTGCCATCCTCAACGACTCACAAATCGTTTACCAAAAGGCCTTTGGGTACAGGAACAAAAGCGATGGCACCCGTAACGATGAGCAAACCCTCTTTTCTGCAGCCTCTTTCAGCAAACCCGTTTTCGCCTACCTGGTGATGCTGTTGGCAGAGGAAAAAGTGATTGACCTGGACAAACCGCTGTACGAGTACCTGGATAAACCGCTGTACGAATACCCGGCCTATGCCGACCTGAAAGGTGACGACCGTTACCAGCAAATCACCGCCCGCATGGTGCTCAGCCACAGCACCGGCTTTCCCAACTGGAGGTTCCTCACCCAGGATGGCAAGTTAGGCATCCTGTTCCCGCCAGGGTCGCGCCACAGTTACTCTGGTGAGGGGATCGCTTTATTGCAGATGATCGTTGAGACGGTTACCGGAAGAGACCTGGAGGCACTGGCCCAGGAGAAGATCTTCCAACCGTTTGGTATGACTCGATCCAGTTACATCTGGCAACCCCAATTCGAGACGAACTATGCCTCCCCGCACGATGAATTTGGCAGACCGCGGGGGGAGAACATCCAGCGGGCCAAGCCAGACGCTGCCGGTTCGATGGTGACCACAGCCAGCGACTATGCCCGTTTCCTGGTCGGCATCCTGAATGCCCAGGGGCAGAGAAAAGCAACTGTGGACGAGATGCTCCAGCCCCAGATTGCCATTAATTACAAACGCATGTTTGGCCCAGATGCCTGGAATATGACTGACGAGTACCAGGACATCCACCTGGCCTGGGGCCTGGGCTGGGGCCGGTTCGACACCTCTTACGGGCGAGCCTTCTTCCACACCGGCCACAGTTTCGGTTGGCAGAATTACACCGTCACGTATATTGACAAAGGCATTGGCATCGTCATGTTGAGCAACAGTGACAATTTCGAATCGGTGGCGGAAGAAATCGCCAAAAAGGCGATCGGCGATATCTATTCCCCTTATGATTGGCTGGGCTACGTGCCCTTTGACCCGGCCCGCGAGAAAAAGACTCCCCCGCCCGATCTGGTTGCGATCGAAGTGGACCCGGCAATCCTGGCTTCTTTTGCTGGCACCTATGACATGCAGCCAACCGCGACTTTCCAGTTCAAGTTCCAAGACAACCGCCTGTTTGTGCTGTCTCAAGATGGAAAAAGCTGGGAACCGCTGTTGGCTGAAACCGAGACGCGTTTCTTTGTCCAAGGGCAGGAAGATTACCGCTTCACATTCATCCGAGATGATACCGGAACAGTAACTGCGCTTCAACTGATTTATCAAGGGATCCAAATGCCCCTCGCAAAGAAAGTGAAATAGTGATTCAAGGAGACCCAAGGTTTATGATTGAAAGCTACACCCCCTTCTCAAAACCTTTTGTGATCGTGATTGCAGGTTATGTGGGATCCGGCAAGTCCACCGTTGCGGCGCGTCTTTCTAAGAGGCTGGAGGACGCCCCAATATTGATTTGGTTGTGTTTATAGACGTCCCTCAAGATGTATGTGTAGCGCGTCTGGTCGAACGCGTCATTGATATGGGAGTATGGAATTCAAAGGGGACGTTTGAAGGTGAAACGAAGCAAGACCTTGTACGGCAACTCAATGCGATTGCCTCATGGATAACTCACTACCAACGGACTCGCCCGATGTATATGCTAGGAAGCCGCATGGCACAACAGAAAGCCGATATCGTGGTCAATGGGTTGAAGACAGTCGAAGAAATCACCACCGATATCCTGAATGGAATCAAGGACAAAAACAACCATTGACCAGGTGCAGTTTTCGTTATCAGGAGGAAAAGATGAAAGATAATGTGAAAAGCGACCCGGTGGTTGATACCCTGGTCGATGTCGGCGACTACCGCCTCCATTTTCATATTTTGCTGGGATCTGAACCAGCAGTCCTGCTCGAATCCGGCGGTGGAGCGGATGCCACCTATTGGGATGTTCTCGGTCCGGTACTTGCCCGCGAAACCGGGGCGACTATCATCACCTATGACCGGGCCGGTTATGGAGAGAGTGACCTGCCGGATACGCCCTATGACGTCCGCCAGGAGATAGCGGGGCTGTGGCGCGGGCTGGAGCAGTTGGGACTCACCAATTCTTTGATCTTGTTGGGTCATTCCTGGGGAGGAATGCTGATCCTGGTGCTGGCCAACGAGCAACCCGGCGCGGTGCGTGGCCTGGTGTTCCTGGATGCCATGAATGTGGAATTCATTGATGCCATCGGTGGCGCCGAGGGCCTCACAAGCCATCCGCTGGCTCAGCATCCCTTCGACCCATCTCAGAAGGAGACGCTCACGAAACCGCAGCGCGCCGCCTTGCGAGTTGAGGCTGGTATGCCTGGCGTCGTTACGCTCATGCGATCGCTATCCGTTCCGCCCCACATCCCGATCCGGGTCATCACCGCCGGTAAACCCTGGTGGCCCAAGCCTGAAGAGAACCGGGCCTGGCGAGAATCTCACGAGCATTTGGCTGCTTCGGTGAAGGACGGGAAACTGCTGATTGCAGAACGCAGCGCACACCTTGTGCCGGATGAACAGCCAGAGATCATCGTGGCTGCCGTGGCGGAGTTGGTGCGCAAGGAGAACCATGTCCAGTAATTCGATCCGCTCGCGGGGGGATGTGTTGGTCCCCTTTTTCATCCTCACCTTCGCCATCACCTGGGGATTGGGGGCGTTTGCCATTTTCTTCCCCGGCCAGTTCCAGGCTCTCTTCGGCGAATTGACGGGGTCCAGCCCGCTATTTATCCTGGCCGTGGCTGCGCCGACCATCTCGGCTACCATCCTGACGTTGGCGCGGGAAGGCTGGTCCGGCCTGGGTGCGCTGTACGCACGCTTGATCCGTTGGCGCTTCGGCCTCCAATGGTATGCCCTGGTGCTGATTGGCATCCCGGTCCTTGGCTGGCTTACCAGCCGGGTGGCGGGCCCCGACCCGCAATATGACCTCAGCACCCCGGCACTCCTTTTTTCGGCGCTGCTCAACCTGTTGATTACCGGCCCGTTGGGAGAAGAGCTGGGCTGGCGCGGATTCGCGCTCCCCCGCCTGCTCAAGCGATTCAGTCCATTCGTGGCCAGCCTGATCCTCGGCGCAATCTGGGGGGTGTGGCACCTGCCTGCCTTCTTTGTATCCACCCTGGTGCAATCCAGCATTTTCCTGCCCATTTTCCTTTTCGGGGCGTTGTGCACATCCATATTGGTGACGTGGACATTCCAGCGTACCGGCGGGAGTGTTCTCATCACTGTGTTATTGCACTACATGTTCAACTTCTCGCTCTCCGTTCTGGGCGCTCCCTTCCCTGCACTCACGCTGGTTATGCTGGCACCCGCTGTATTGGTGGTGGTCTTGGACAAAAGGCTGGGTTGGTTCCAGTGATGTCCAAATTCGAGCTACTGCTGGTTCGTATACTTGTTTGCAGCGGTGGGGGTCGAGCAAGTCTACCTGTTCGGGCACTCTTGGGGCGGCGTCGTGGCGCTGCGTTACGCGACTGCATATCCACAGAGGGTGCGCTCGATCGTGCTGATGGGGAGCGACGCGCCAAGCCTGCAGGCAGCGCGCGATGCACAGGCGTACAGGGCCCAGCGCATCACGGCTTTGCAGCAAGCTGAAGAATGGATATATAGTCAAGGAGAAAACTATGTCTGACTCGGCTGAAAACGCAACGCTACTGGCCAAGGGAACGACGGCGGATGTATACGCTTGGGGGGAAGGCCGTGTATTGAAGCTCTTCACAGAGCGTACCCCTTGGCACGCAATCGAGGTCTCTGCGACAAGAGCTGCGTAAGAAGCGGGCCTTCCTGTGCCAGCGCTCATTGACGGCCTGATTGAGGTCGGTCAGCGAGAAGGGATTGTATTTGAGCGGGTTGATGGCCTCACAATGACCGAATATCTCCAAGATCAGCCCAGCCAGGTCGAGGACTATGCCCGACAAGCTGCGGAACTACAAGTACGGATCCATTCAACTGAGGTGACTGAGCTTCCGCCTCTCATAGAAATCCTCAATTGGTCCATCGAGCAAGCGGATCCTCTAGAGGGTGCGACTCGGCACGCTGTGTTGGATTTGCTGGGCGGATTGCCTGGAGGGGAGAGTCTGTGTCATAACGACTTTTACCCCAATAACATCATCGTGTCCCGCCATGGGTTGGTGGTCATTGACTGGGCAATCGGAACTCGCTGCAATCCTCTGGCAGACTATGCGCGCACTTGGCTCATATCGAGGATGTGGCTGGACAGCCTGGAAATGGGAGCCCCTGAACAGGTGCGGCTCCTGTGGCGGCGGTTCTGGAGTATATACTTCCAGCGATATGGCGAGCTGCGATCCTCCAGCTCGGAAGTTCTATTGCCCTGGCAGATTGTAGTGGCAACAGCCAGCCTGACTTGGGATAGGAGTATTGCGTCCACTGACCAGCGGGTATCTTTTGTCCAGGCAGCGCTTTGCGGTGCGGAACACCCATGGCTGAGTGATTGAGGGCACAAAGTATGTTCAGGGGATGCAGTTCGCCCATAAGGTCAGATGAGGGCTGGGCCGTGCGCCGCGGCTATCAAGCCTGGTACATCCTGGCTTGGGGGGAGGGTGAGGTCACCTAGGCACCCTGGCGGAAGCTGTGGGTGAGAGAACGATAAAAGGAGTACACAGATGGATACAGAGATCACACGCTTGCGTCTGGTGGACGGCAGATCCGTGCCGACCGCTGAACTGGAGGCCTCTATCGAGCAAATCATGGAAAAAGCAGATGTGACGGGGCTGTCGTGCGCCATCATCAATGAGGGTCGGGTGGTCTATCGTAAAGCCTTTGGCGACAGGAACAAAAGCACCGGCGCTCGAAACGATGAGGAGACCGTCTTTGCGGCGGCGTCCTTCAGCAAAGCCTTTTTCGCATACCTGGTGATGCTGCTGGCAGAGGAGGGGGTCGTCAACCTGGACAAACCCCTGTACAAATATCTGGCCAGACCATTATACGAGTATCCGGCCTACGCGGACCTGAAAAGCGATGAGCGATACAAGCTGATCACCGCCCGCATGGTGCTCAGCCACAGCACCGGCTTTCCCAATTTGCGTTCCCTCGTGCCGGATGGCCGCCTGAAGTTTCTATTCTCGCCAGGAGAAAGGCACAGTTATTCCGGCGAGGGGATTAACCTGCTGCAAATGGTTATCGAAGAGATTACCGGCAAGGATCTGGAAACGCTTGCTCAGGAAAAAATCTTCCACCCCTTGGGGATGACCCGCAGCAGCTACGTCTGGCAGGCAGTGTACGAGGAAAATATAGCTTTCCCACATGACGAGTTTGGCCGGCCGCGGGGGCTGTCGATCCAACAACTCCAACTAAACGCGGGGGCCGGCGGTTCGATGGCGACCACGGCTGGCGATTATGCCCGCTTCATCTCCCTCGGCATCTTGAACGTTGATGGAAAGCGCAAAGCCACGATAGACGAAATGCTCCGGCCACAGATTGCTATCAACTACAAAAATATGTTCGGGCCTGGGGCCTGGCAGGAAACTGACCAATACCAGGACATCCGTCTTGCGTGGGGCCTGGGCTGGGGCCGCTTTGACACGCCGCATGGACGGGCTTTTTTCCACACCGGGCATGGCCCAGGCTGGCAGAACTACACAGTCACCTACGCCGACAAGGGCATCGGCATCGTTCTGTTGAGCAACAGCGACAACTTTGAAACGGCGGCCCAGGAGATCCTCGAAAAGACAATTGGGGATGTGTACACCCCCTTTGGCTGGTTGGGCTATATCCCCTTCGATCCATCCAGGCCCAAGACCCCTCCGCCGCCAGATCCGGTGGCCATCGAGGTAGACCCGACGATTCTGGCGACCTATGCCGGTACCTATGACATGCAGTCGACCGCCCTGTTCCAGATCAAGTTCGAAGGCAGCCAGCTTTGGATACGATCGATGGATGGGAAAAGCTGGGATCGGTTATATGCTGAAACCGAAGCGCGCTTCTTTGTCAAAGGAGAGGAAGATTACCGCTTTGAGTTCATCCGAGATGAGTCAGGCAGCGTGACTGCCCTCCGGTTAGAGATCCAAGGGATCCCATTCCCAGTAGCCCCCAAGATGGAGCCGAAATGAGAATGAAAGACATCGTCCGATTGTTCATTGCGTTAGGCTTGCTTGCCACGCTCATATCTTGCCAGAAGAAGGAGAACCCAGTGCCGTCGGAGAACGAATCTCGCCAGTTAAACGTCCAGACGACCGACGTCACCCTGTACGTCCAGGTGACAGGCAACCCGGCGGCGGGCAACGTGCTCATCGCCATCCACGGCGGACCGGGGATGTCCAGCGACTATATGGCCAGCCTGGAGCAGCTTGCGGGCGACAAACTCGCCGTGGTCACCTATGACCAGCGTGGCACAGGCCGCTCGACCAGTCCATCCGACGATCCCGCCAACTACAGCCTGCCCAAGTACGTAGAAGACCTTGAGGCCGTGCGGCAGGCAGTGGGCGTCGAACAAGTCCACCTGTTCGGGCACTCCTGGGGAGGCGTCGTGGCGATGCGTTACGCGACTGTATATCCACAGAAGGTGCGCTCAATCGTGCTGATGGGGAGCGGCGCGCCGAGCCTGCAGGCAGCGCGCGATGCACAGGCGTACAGGGCCCAGCGCATCACGGCTTTGCAGCAACAGGGTATCATACCGGCCACGCTTACCTCCGTGCGCGACATCCTGCCATCCTACTTTTCCGATCCTCACTTCGAACCGCCTGACGAATTGCAGAATCTGTACTATAATCCGACCGTGGAACAACTGACCTGGTCCGCCCTGGGCGATTTCGACTTCACCGCAGACGTCGCCAGGTTAGACCATCGGGTCTTGCTCCTATGGGGTGAGGACGATCCCTTTGGTATGCCGATGGCCGAGGTCACCGTGATGGCCCTATCGGCTGCCCAGGTAGACTTTGTCGTGCTGGACAAGTGCGGCCACTTTTGGCACGAGTGTCCAGATGCTTTCTATCCCCGCGTCCGCACCTTTCTCGACTTGCCACCTGGGCCGTGAGCGTCGAAAGGAGAACAATGGTCCTGCGCATTTTGATTGTTACAGCCTTACTGGCCCTGCTGGGGCTATCAGCATGCAGCCCAGGCAGCACTGGTGAGATGGACAGGCTGGCGGACATCGGCACACACAGCCTGCACATTCGGTGCACGGGCACAGGTAGCCCGGTCGTGGTCATTGATACGGGCGTGGGCGATACGTCGGAGCGCTGGCAATCCTTCCAGGCCCAGGTCGCACAGATCACGCGCGTGTGCACGTATGACCGCGCCGGTTACGGCTCGAGCGAACCCGGCCCGCTGCCCCGTCACAGCCAGCGCGCCGCAGACGAATTGAAGCAACTGCTCGAAAACGCCGGCGTCAAGGGCCCTTACCTGCTCGTGGGGCATTCGCTCGGCGGCTTGAACATGCAGGTGTTCGCCAGCCGCTACCCAGACCTGGTCGCCGGCCTGCTCCTGCTCGATCCCGCGCCGCTGCCGTTCATCACCGGGCAGGCATTCCCCGAACTCTACCGGATGCTCGAGCAGCAGGCGGCAGAGTTGCAGCAGGTGGCCGAGGCGGCGCACCAGTCCACGGACGCCGAAGCGCAGGCACAGGCACAGGCGGACTATCTGGAAGCAGTGGCCTCTGAACACGCCGCGCTCATCGCCGAGAGCGCGGCGCAGGTCGCGGCCATCGAGTCGTTCGGCGACATCCCGCTGGTTGTGATTGGGAGCGGCAAGCCCAACCCGGCCTTTGGGGCGACCGCCGAGGAATTTCAGCGATTCTGGATCGAGCACAACCGGGAGTTGGCAACCAGGTCAACTGATGGTACATTTGTGTTGGCCCAGGAGAGCGGCCACTACCTGCACGAGGATGCGCCCGATGTGGTGCTGGATGCCATCCGCCAGATGGTAGAACGGGTGAGAAAATAGCTGGAACAGGTTGTTCGACGGAGGAAAAGCAATGGCTAAACAAAAGAATGCTCAAGCGGACCTGAAATATCTCGACATGCAGGCTTACGTCGGCATCACCAAACACAATGGCGGGTTTGCAGCGACGGACGAACTCCTCTCGCTGTGCCACATTGAAGAAGCCCGGGAGGCCCTGAATGTGGGCTGTGGCATTGGCGTTGGATCCGCCTACATCGCCAAAAAGCACAACTGCCGCGTGGTGGGCGTGGATATTTCGGAAAAGATGCTCGACTGGTCGCGGCTGCGCGCCCGGGAGGAGCGCGTCGAAGATAAGGTCGAGTTCCGGCTGGCCGACGTGCTCGACCTGCCCTTCGAGGTGGAGCGCTTCGACGTGGTCTTTTGCGAATCCGTGATCGCGTTCGTGGAGGACAAGCGACGGGCGATTCGGGAACTGCTCCGTGTGACCAAGCCCGGAGGGTACGTGGGGCTGAACGAGTCGCTCTGGTTCAAAGAGCCATCTCCCGAAATGGTGGCGCGGGTGCGCGCTTCGACCGGCGCGGACATTCCGCTCGCTGCGACCTGGCAGGCGTTGTGGGAGGAATCCGGATTGCGAGATAGGGCGGTGAGACTCTACCCGATTGAATATCGCGCGGAAATCAGAAGCCGCATGCAATGGGTCGGGTGGCGCTGGGCGCTGCGCGGCTTTGCGCGCTTGCTGCGTTTGTATCTCACGCATCCTGCCATCAGGCAGTCTCTCAAGGAACAGTTTGGTTCAGGTTCAGAGATGAAGCAGGCGGGATACGGGCTGTTCGTCGGCAGGAAGTAAAGGAGCCAAGATGCACATTTCGCTGCGACGAATGCCAGAGTTGTGAAACACCCTGATTCAGATTGAGAAAGGAGAAGAATGAAAATTTATATCACTGCCGACATCGAAGGCGTCACAGGCGCCACCCATTGGGACGAGACGGATCATAAGAATGCCGACTACGCCGGGTTCCGCGAGCAGATGACGGCCGAAGTCGCCGCCGCGTGCGAAGGGGCGCTGAACGCCGGAGCAACTGAAGTCTGGGTCAAGGACGCCCACGGGTGGGCCCGGAACATCATCCCGGCCAAGCTGCCCCGCGAGGTGCGGCTCGTGCGAGCGTGGAGCGGCCACCCGTTTGGAATGATGCAAGAGCTGGACGAGACGTTCTACGCCGCACTGGTGATCGGCTACCATGCGCGGGCCGGCTCCAACGGCTCGCCGCTGGCGCATACGATGACGGGAAATATGATCTACTTTAAGATCAACGACCAGTATGCGTCGGAATTCATGGTCTCCGCGTATACGGCGGGGCTGGTGCGCGTGCCGGTGGTGTTCCTCTCCGGCGACGCCGCGCTTTGCCAGGAGGCGCAGGCGTTCATCCCTGGCCTGTCCACCGTCGCCGTCATGCACGGCGTGGGCAACACGACGGTCAGCATCCATCCGCACCTGGCGGTCGAGCGCATCCGTGCCGGGGTGGAGGCGGCGCTGAAGGCCGACGTGTCGAGATGCCGCGTGCCAATGCCCGGCCACTTTTCCGTCGAAATGCGCTACAAGGATCACGCCGACGCCTATCACGCCAGCTTCTTCCCAGGTGTCCGCTTGATGGGGCCGCACACGGTCGGGTTCGAGGCGGACGATTATTTCGAGGTACTGCGGTTTTTCACGTTCTGTGTCGCGTAGGCCGAATGTACCAACCGCTGCCGGTTCTTTTCAAATACACGCCCTACTATGACGTGCTCTTTTTTGCCAGCCCTCTTTAAGAGAAGTCGTCAGCGAGGCCGTCGCCGAATTCGAGCGGTTTCCGGTATTCGTGCGCCCGCTGGCGCAGCGCGAGTTGAAAGCCAAGTCACCCGCGACGAGGCCTTCATCACCGAGGCGACGCGGACCGCCAACGAGCGCGTACTTGAACCCTCCCGCAGGCCTCTGAGACCTGCGGGAGGGTCTGCCGCCTCGCTACGAATAGTTGCGCAGCACCAGCGGCAAGTGGATCCTGTGTCGCCCTACCATCGCGCCACACCAGTAGCCCAGGCAGGCACCATAGCTCGTGCTGGAAGACGTGCCAGCGGCCGTCTGGCCGATGGTATAATGGATGGCATAGTTGGCCGAACTGGCCGCGCCGCCACCTCCGGTCAACGGCGTGAACCAGTCCAGCCGGTAGTTGTCGGCTGGGCTGGCCAGGGCGCTGCCGACCAGGGCGAGCGCACAGACCGCGCCGACCAGCAGCCAGGTCAGACGTCGTGTCTTCATGGCTCCTCCTTTCATTGCAGGGTCACCAGGATCACGATGCTGCCTGTGCCGCTCTCCAGCGGTTGCATGGCCTTGCCCAGCACACTGCCCGGCGGGGGATCGTCGCCGGCGCGCATGGCGTGGCCCGGCGTGGACGAGGTGACCAGCAGATCGCCGCGCTGGATGGGGCCGTTCTCGGCCGAGACCTTGCAGGGCACGATGCCGGTGATGGCCACCGGGATGCCGGCCAGTGGGTCGTCCGTATCCGGCGCGCCGGCCAGCATGGCTGGCCGCGTGGAGTAGACACCGATGACAGCCGTGGCAAAGGGCTCGCTCGAAAGTGCCACCGTCCGGTCGGCTTCGGCGCTGATGACCAGCACGTCGCCCGGCTCATAGTCGGCCTCCCGGCCCTCGACGGCCACCTGCTCGGCAAAGTCGGCCCCGCTGGCCTGGGTGCCGCCGTTAAAGTAGCCCCGACCGGTGCGGTCCACGCGCCAGTAGCGGGTGCCCCAATAGCTGGATGCGCCGACGACAAAGTCGCCGCCGGAATTGGCTTGAACCAGGTATAGAGTGGGGTAAAAGTGGCCCGCGCCCGGCGCCGAGTCGGAATAACCGGCCAGCGCCACGCCGCTGGCATAGTTGCGGGCGAAAACGCCCCGGCCGGTCACGCTGTAGCTTTCGCCCTGCACGCCGTCGCCACCACTCGACTCGCTGCTCTTGCCCCACAGGCCCACGCCGCCGCCATTGTTGTAAAAGTAGCCACCATAGCCGTCCGGCGAGCGGGAGGCGCCGACGACGCCATAATTGGTGCCGGAAGTCGCCATGGCATAGGCGCGTAAGGCGCGACCGCTCGAGCCCGAGTTCTCGATGTGCAAGATGGCATTGCTGCCCAGCGAGTAGCTGATAATCGCCCCCGGACGCAGGCTCCAGGCGTAAGGCACGTTGTCAATGAACTGGCGCGGGGTCATCTCCGGGTCACTCTCCACCTGGATGCCCAGGTAGAGCTGCTGGCCGTCTATCGAGCTGCAACCCTCGAAGTAGTGACTGAATAGCCCGTCGTCCACAGTCACCGTTCTGGTATCCTCACACAGAGCCGTCCCTCCGGACGAAGAATCGTAGAGACGAAAGGTGAGGCTGTAGTCACCATCCAGCGGGTTGCCACTGTCGTCGGTCAACCGTCCCTGGATAGGAATGTAATTGCTGAGGGCACCCGGCGCAAGCACCCCCGCCTCGCCCGGTGGACGTGGATCGTCCGCCGGGCCCTGGGCCAGGCCCGGCACCACGAGCAACGCCAAAAAGAGCAGGCCCAAGGCCAAGACAACACCGAGAGCAACTTGTTTCTTCATGATATACCTCCTGAAAGTGTGATGCACGGCTTGAGTCACTCGGTCATGAGTAGTATACAGCCAAATATTCTCAAGTCAAGCATCTGACCCACGCTTGCGCCGCCATCTGCACCGAGTCCCACGGGCTGCTGAGCGGCGGGGTATAGCTCAGATCGAGGTCGCTCAGTGCCTCCACCGTCATCCCGTGGAACAGCGCCGCCGCGAACACGTCCAGCCGCTCAGGTCGAACACTTTCACCACCTGCGTGCCCAGCGACCCGGTAAACTCCCGTTGGCCACCGGCTGCGTTCTCCCCCGCCACGCGGCCCTGCTTGTGAGCTGTGGACCCCAGTGGAAGGTAGGTATAGGCATTAAGCAAGCGTGGTCATAACCGACCCCAAGTACTCGACCACGGTGACTGCCAGCCCTCGCTGCGTCAACGCGTCGGCCATCTCCATGCCGATGTAGCCGCCGCCGACCACCACGGCCGCCTGGGGCTGCCGCCCGGCCAGGTGGCGGTGGGCCGCCATCCCGTCCGCCATCCACCGCATCGGGTACACACCGGGCAGGTCCAACCCTGGGATATTGGGCCGCGCGCTCACCGCCCCGGTGGCGATCACGAGTCTATCGTACTTCAACTGGCGTGCCTTGCCCGTCGGCCCCACGACCGTCACACTCTTACCGGCCGGGTCCACCGCCTGGGCCATGTGCTCCAGCAGGAGATGGATGCCCTCGCGCTCAATGTCCTCCGCCGTGCGGTGCGCCAGGTCGCGCCAATCGAGCACCTCCCCACTCAGGTAGAACGGCAGGCCGCAGATGCTATAGTTGGGGAAGCGGTCGGCCACCACCACGGTCATCTCCAGCGCCGGGTTCACCTCCCGCGCCCGCAGCGCCGCACTGATGCCCGCGTCGCTCCCGCCGATAATGAGCAAATGTGCCATATCCCTCCCCCTCTCAATTCGCCCACTCCTCAATCCCTGCGTCGTGCGAGCGGTCGCTGTCCAGCTTGCGGATCCTCATCAGCCCTCCCGACGAATTGTGCCTTGCGCTCTTTATACACTGCTAACGACGTGTTAAAAAAGACCTGAGGCCTACGCGCCACCTGTCAATTGACTCACAAGCGGCTTCATGTTATACTGATACTATCTTCCCTATCGGATACGTCGGGCGCTCTGCTCGCCACATGATCGGCCATGCCCGGATCGGAAAGCAGGGCAGCATGAGATGTCACAACTGCGGCTCTGAGAACCGTCCCAACGCTCGCTTCTGCAGCGAATGCGGTCAACCTGTGTCGCCGCAGCCGGGCGCACCCGCCTGCCCGGCCTGCAGGACCGCCGTCGAGCCAGGGGCGCGCTCCTGCCGGAAGTGCGGCAAACCGCTGGCCGCTGGCCCGTCTCCTTCCCCCGCTGCCGCCTTCTCACCACTACCGTCGCTGCCCACGCCACTACCCCCCCTCCCGGTCGCCCCGCCGCCCGGCGGCGCTGGAGTCCTCCAGACCATCGCCGGGGCCGGCAACGTGCAGATCAACCTTTCCAACGTCCTCGGCAGCGCAGTGAACCTGACCGTGGAACTCCCACCACACCCCGAGCCACGCCCGCTGCCGGTGGAAGCGCGCCCCCTGCCCTTCTCTGACCTGCTGGACCGCGAGGCTGAGGTGCGCACCGCCGCCGCGGCGCTCCAGGCCCATCACCCGGTAGAGCTCTGCGGCGCGGACGGCCTGGGCAAGACCGCGCTGTTGCGTGCGCTGGGACAGCCGCCGATGAGCGCAACGCCCCTTTTTCCGGCAGGTGTGCTCTACCTCTCCGTCCCCAATCACCCGGTGGACGACATCCTGGAGGCCCTCTACCAGCGCTTCTTTGACTACCCGCAGGATTACAAGCCGACGGCAGGCCAGATCTCCCAGGGAGTGCGAGACAAACAAGCCCTTGTCCTGTTGGACGATGTGGAACTGACCCGTGGGGAAGTGGATGCGCTCCGCAACGCCATGCCCGCATGTACCTTCCTCGTGGCGACCACGGAGCGGACACTGTGGGGCGAGGGGAAGGTGCTGGCGCTGAGGGGACTGCCGCCCGAGGCTGCCCTGCGCCTGCTGGAACGGGAGCTCGGACGTCCCCTCACGCTGGAGGAGCAGCCCGCCGCCCGCGAGCTTTGCGCGAGGTTCGAAGGCCATCCGCTGCGCCTGCTACAATCGGCCGCGTTGGCGCGCGAGGAGCAGCAATCCTTGACCGCCGTGGTGCGCTGGGCAGAGAGCCCAGCCCTCGCTGTTACCCCGGCGGCGCAACTCCTGGCGACGCTGCCAGAAGCGTCGCTTCGGGCGTTGGCCGCGCTGGCCACAGTGCATGGCGCAGCGCTCCCTGTAGAGCACGTCGCCTCGCTGGCCGGCCTGCCCGACGCGCTGGCGCCGTTGCAGACCTTGCAGCAACGGCAACTGGCGCAGGCGCACAGCCCGCGCTACAGCGTCTCTGCCGCACTGGCACAGGAACTGTGGCAGGCGTGGGACCTGACACCGTGGGCCGAGCGTGCGCTGCATTATTTTACTGGCTGGGCCGAGGCACAACGCGCCGCACCACGACGTATCCTGGAAGTGATGGATGCCATCCTGCGCCTGCTGGAGTGGGCCGTGGGCGCACAGCGCTGGGCAACCGTCCTGCGGCTGGGGCGGGCCATTGAGACGGCGCTGGCGCTGGGGCTGCGCTGGGATATGTGGGCGCGCGTCTTGCAATGGATCCTCCAGGCCGCACGCGAGCTCGGCGAGCGCGCCGTCGAAGGGTGGGCGATGCACCAGTTGGGGACACACGCTTTCTGCGTGGGGGACGCCGCCAATGGCCGGACGCTGTTGATCAAGGCCCTGCGTTTGCGCAAGGCACTCGGCGATCGAGCGGGAGCAGCAGTAACCCGCCGTAACCTGGACCTCCTCACGGGTGCGCCCCCTCCGCCCCGGCCGCCTCCCGAGCCTCCTGCGAAGCCTGTCCCAGGCAGAGCGCCGGGCTCAGGCATCCCCCTCGTCGTCAAGGGGCTCATCGCCGTGGTGGCTGTCCTGTTCCTGGCGCTGGGCGGATTGGGACTCTGGGCTATCTGGCCCCGTCCCACGCCCACATTACCCCCGGTGACACCCATCCATACGCTGACGCACGTGCCCACCCCCATGCCAACGCCGACCGACACGCCAACACCCACCATGCCGCCAACCGACACACCAACACCCACCATGCCGCCAACCGACACACCAACGCCCACCGCGCCGCCAACCGACACGCCAACATCCACCACGCCGCCGACCTACACGCCAACACCTACCGCGCCGCCAACCTACACGCCAACGCCGAGCATCACCCCATCACCGACCCCTACGCCCGACATCACGGGCCCTACCATTTCCGGCATCACCGAGTCCGATGACCCGATCTATTGGCCCCCGTACTGCCCGCCCGATCAGGTTACGGTACGCGCTTCTGTCTCCGACCCATCGGGGGTCTCAGGGGTGAAACTGACCTACCGGGTCGTGGAAGGTGCCAGGCAGGGAGGGTGGCAGGCCCTGCCGATGAACCAGACAGCAACGGGGGTATACGCGGCCACAGTGGGAAGTGAAGCACTCAAAGCCAGCCTCAACCCTCCATCGAATGGCACGACTGCCACTCTGCAATACTACATCCAGGCTTTCGATGGCACAGGGAAGCATTCCGAAAGCGACATCGGCACGGTGATGGTTGGATATTGCGTTTACTGACGACCCGGAGGGAATAAACAGTGGCTACCTTCAAACAAGGGCATGCACTCGTCGTCGGCGTGGGTGCCGACCTGCCCAACACGGTGGACGATGCGATCGGCCTGGCGGAGATCCTCAAGGATCCTGGCCGCTGTGTTTACCCGCCCGCCCACGTCCACCTGCTCACTGGCGAAGCGGCTACCCGCGATGCTATCCTGGCAGCCTTCGAGACCCTGGCCCAGTCTACCAGTACCCGCTCGACCGTCCTGGTCTACTTCTCCGGGCACGGCTACCACGCCACGTCGCCGACGGGTGAATCCTACTATCTCATGCCCCACGGCTACGACCTGGAGCGCCTCTACCAGACCGCCATCAGCGGGGCGGAGCTCACCGCGCGGCTGCGCGCGCTGTCCGCCCAGAAACTGCTCGTCCTGCTGGATTGCTGCCACGCGGGCGGCGTGGGGGAATCCAAGGCCCCGGGCCTGGCGCTGGCCAAGTCCGCCCTGCCGCCGGAGGTGCACAGCCTGCTGGCGGAGGGGCAGGGCCGCGTGCTCATCGCCTCCTCTCAGGAAGATGAACTCTCGTACGCCGGGCGGCCCTACAGTGCCTTTACCCTGGCGCTGATCGAGGCGCTGTGCGGCACCGGGGTCGCCCGGCACGATGGCTACGTCCGCGTCGCCGACCTGGCCCTGCACGCGCGCGAGGTCGTGCCAGGGCGCACCCACGGGCGGCAGCACCCCATCCTCCACTTTGAGCACGCCGACAATTTCGTCCTGGCTTACTATGCCGGCGGCGAGCCGGCCCCCAAGGGACTGCCTTTCGCCGGAACGCCGGAGATTGAGCCGGAGCCGGGTGCCTGGATGGGCGCCGTGACCACCGCGCAGACGATTGCCGGCGATCACAACGTGCAGCTCAGCCTCAGCAACGTCAGCGATTCATCGGTGCACGTGAACGTCAGGGAAGGCCAGGGCGGGAGGGAGCCGCGGCCGGACACCTGCCCTGCCTGCGGGCATCCCGTGCGGGCCGGTGCCAGATTCTGTGGCCATTGCGGCGCGCGCCTCGCCGCCGACCTGCAGACCTGACGGGTTTTCTGAAACCCGTCAGGTCTGGGACTATTGTAGTCCAGGTAGGTTGGCCGTCTGGCTGGCGGGAAGATTGGACATTTGTCCAACCGGAAAATCCTTCAGGTGTCCGATGCGCCTGGAGGTTTTTTGCTTTATCATGAATCTCGCGTGCGTACGAGAACGGCGACCTCGTGCGGATCGCGATCAGCAATGATAAGTTGTAACTGCGTACCCTCCCGCAGGTTGGGCCAGAAATAGGAACCTGCGGGAGGGTAATAAAGGAACTCACCGAGATGGACATCCCTACGCTTGCAACTGCCCGCCTGCTTCTGCGCGCCTTCACCGAGCAGGACGCCGACCCCTTGCACCGCATTCTCAATGAGAGGGACATCTTGCGCTACTTTCCCAATCCGGCCCCCCCTTCACGGGAGCGGGTTCAGCAGGTGATCGCCGGGCAACTCAAGCACTGGGAGGAGCATGGCTATGGCTGGTGGGCGGTCGAGCGACGCTCGCAGGCCGGGTTGCTCGGTTGGTGTGGCCTGCAGTTCCTGCCGGAGACCGGGGAGACTGAGGTGGGTTACCTCCTGGACCAGGCCTGCTGGGGGCAGGGGCTGGCGACAGAGGGAGCCCTGGCTTCGCTGCAGTTTGGGTTTGAGACGCTGGGGTTGGAGTGCATCGTCGGCATCGTGCATCCGGAAAACAAGGCTTCCATACGGGTGATCGAAAAGATCGGCATGTCGCTCGTGGATAAAAACAACTATTTCGGGATGGACGTCTACCGCTACTCCAAAACGAATCAGCATTACGTCCCAACCTCCAACCTCCAACTTCCAACCTCCAAATTGTACTCCAGTACAGACGCAATTTCGTCCGCCAGGCCGATGACAGACAGGACAAACCCTGGTACAATGATGACGTAACGCAAGCAACCGTATAGGAGAAGCCCGCTGTGATTCAAGTTCAGAATCTTACAAAGAGTTATGGGAGCGTCGTCGCTGTTGGCGGCATCTCTTTCGAGGTGCACGAGGGAGAGATCTTTGGCATGGTCGGCCCCAACGGGGCAGGGAAGACGACGACGATCGAGTGCATCGAAGGTCTGCGCCGGCCAGACGGTGGCAGTGTGAGATTGCTGGAGACGGATCCCTGGCAGAAGCGCCAGGCCATCGCCAGCCGTATCGGCATCCAACTACAGGAATCGGCCCTGCCACCGCGCCTGCGCGTAGCCGAGGCGTTGGATCTTTTCGGCTCCTTTTATGAGCACCGGGCTGATGCCGAGGAGTTGCTCGACACGCTGGGATTGACTGAGAAGCGCTCTTCAGCCTTTGGCAAACTCTCCGGTGGCCAAAAACAACGCCTGTTTATCGCACTGGCCCTGGTCAACCAGCCAGAAGTCGTCTTCTTCGACGAACTGACGACCGGGCTCGACCCACAGGCCCGCCGCTCCATGTGGGACCTGGTCCGGCAAATCCGCGAGCGCGGCTGTACGGTGTTTCTCACCACGCACTTTATGGAAGAAGCCGAGCGCCTGTGCGACCGCGTATTGATCATAGACCGCGGACAGATCGTGGCGCTGGACACACCTGAAGCGCTGGTCCGATCTCTAGGAGCTGAGAAACGGTTGGTCTTCACGCTCCCCGAGCATCAGACTTGCCCACCGCTGCTTCACCTGCCTCAGGTCCAGCGGGTCGAGCAATCGGGTGAGCGCATGGTCGTTTATGGTCACGGCGAGCGCTTTGCCGGCACGGTGCTCGATGCACTGGAGGACGCGGGCGTACATTTTCTGGACCTGCGTACGGAACAACCGAACCTGGAAGATGTGTTTATCGCCCTGACCGGGCGGGAGATGCGGGAGTAGTGCCATGCGAGGTTTCAGACAACTCACTTTAACCAATCTCAGACTCTACCTGCGCGATCCTATCACCACTTTCTTCACGCTGGCTTTTCCGCCTTTGCTGATCGTGCTTTTCGGAGCCATATACGGCAACGACCCTCTACCGCTGTTTGGCGGCTATGGCTCGATGGACGTCTCGATACCGGGGTACACCGCCCTGATCCTGGGGTCAGTTGGCTTTCTGACCATTCCGATCACCATCAGCGCCTACCGCGAATCCGGGGTACTGCGCCGTTTCCAGGCCACCGCCTTGCGACCCCTCACCTACATTCTGGCTGACGTGGTTACGAATCTGGCCATGACATTTCTTGGCATGGTGGGCCTGGTGGCTGTCGGCTGGCTGCTCTACCGCGTGCGATTTGAGGGGCAAGTGATCGGAGTGGTGACGGCTGTCGCCTTCGGCGGTCTTGCCATGTTCGCCGTCGGTTACTTGATCGCCAGCCTGGCTCCGAGTGCACGCGCAGCGCAGGTAATTGGCTTGGTGGTCTTTTACCCGATGGTGTTCATCTCCGGCGCAGGCATGCCACTCGAGTTGATGCCCGAGACGATCCGCAAGGTAGCGGACTTCCTGCCACTCACGTACGTGGTCAAATTGCTGCGCGGGCTCTGGTTCGGGGACGCCTGGAGAGACCATCTGCTCGAGACTGCCGTCCTCGGCGGCATCCTGGTGGTGTGCACTGCCGTGGCGGCCCGCTTCTTCCGCTGGGAATAGTATGAATATACCCAAAAGACTCAACCGTGAATCTTGGCCCGGATCTGCTCGAACTGGCGTTCTTTGAGCATCACAAAGAGGCACGTCCCCCTGCTCTGCCGTTCCCACACCTCCCCGACGAGGCGCTTCTCGGCCTCTTTTTCCCACAGGTGTGCACCTTTGTATTCGACGACCAGGTAGCGCCCGTCCTTGAGTTTACACACGAAATCAGGGTAGAAATTGTCGCCCGAGGTGGGCAGCCAGAAAGCGTTCGGCGGGCGTTCCGGGTTGCGCACCCAAAAGTCAACTTCGGCCAGCGTGTCAATGGTGTAGGCACACTCGAACTCTTCGCCGCTCGACTTGAGGTTGCCCACCACGTCGTAATAGTGTTTCTGAAACTGGTAGGTGCCCATGTAGCGCTGAGTATAGTGATAGCGCAGCGGGTCGAACGTGAAACATACCTCCGGCGTCACTGCGACCGGCGTAGGACTGTCCACCTGAAAGAGCGCCTGGAGGTTCTGGCGATAGGCCGCCGCGCGGTACTCGGCGATCCTGGCGATCACGGCGTTGCGCAGGCGGTACTTGTCGTGCACCAGTTGGTCCAGCGCCAGGCCACGCTCCCGAACGAGGGTGAGCACCAGCCGCGCCAGGAATGCCCGCGACTCCTCCGGCGTGACGTCCTGCCGGTTGGGCAGGTTGCGATCCAGCCAGGTGACCAGGGTCGCCTCCGTCCAGCCGTGATCGGCAGCCAGCAACATCATCTGCTGGTGCAGGGCGCTGAGGAAGCGAGTCCTGACCGTGCCCTTTTGCGCGTCAATTGTGATCTCGCCCACCTGCCCCTGGGCCCGTTCGGCGGGAAACTCCGCTTCGGAGAGCGCAGCGGGGCACCTGGAGAGCCGCCAGCCCTGCACCATAACGTGGGTCTTCTCCAGCGGCTCGAACAGGCCCGCCGCCGTGGAACAGGCGGCGCTGGGATGCCGGATGGCCAGCAGGGGCACGGCAAAGGCCAGCCTGCGCCGGGCCGGGGAGCCAACGGGCACAGCGACCCCCTTGCCGTGCGAGCGCTGGTACAGCCCATCCACCTCCTGCCGGTCCCTGACGCCAGCAAAGCAGCGCTTGAGCGCCTCCCGCTCCTCGTCCTGCATCACCCCCCTGAACACGAGCGTGTGGGTGCCCGCGTCGTAGGCGACCTTGGCCGCCAGCCGGGCGCTCAGTTTGTACAGCGCGGGCGACTCGGCGACCACGAAACTTACCGTGTCCGGCGACAGCGCATCGAAGAGTGGCCCGGCAAACTCCGGCAGGCGGGGAGCCTGCTCGATATAGTCCCTGACCTCGTGCCGCTCGAAGCCGTTCTGCACCAGCGCGTCGGCCAGCGCTTGCGCCGCGGCAGCGAAATTGGGCGAGGCGGCGAAGGCGTAGGCCCTGTTCAGGTCGTCGTGCTGCTTGCGCTGCACGTGCGGCAGCCGCATCACGCGCCCCAGAATCTGCTCGACCGCCGTGGACGAACTCATCTCCGCCACCGAGCATAGGACGTAGGCGAAGGGGCAGTCCCACCCTTCGCGCAACTGCTGGACGGTGATGACGTAGCGCACGGGGCAAGCCGGGTCGGCCAGGTCTACGCCGTCCAGTTCGGCATAGTCGCCCGTGGCGCGCCGGATCTGCGCCTCCGGGATGCTGAAATCGTCCATCAGGCACGCCCGCAGTGCGTCCACGTGGATCGTCTCCTTGCCCCGGTAGTGCTTTTCGGCCTGCAGCAGCATGATCGGGCGCAGGTATTCGCCGGTCTGCTGGCGCTCCTCCTCCGCGCTGCGCTGCAGGGCGTCGAGTTGGGCGACCGCGTCGGCCAGCAGCGCCTTCCATTCCGGGCGCGTCTCCAGGCGGATCGGCAACTTGACCATGTCCTCGGCGTGCAATTCCGCCGCCGAAACGCTGTGCAGGACGTTGCTGGGGTTCTCCTGGGTGTTGGGTGTGGCGGTAAATTCCAGGATGCAGGATGGGTTGAAGCGGCTGAGGGTCTCGAAGGAGAGCGGCGTGCGGGCGTTGTGCGCTTCGTCCACCACGACGATGGGCCGGTGCAGGCACAACACGTTGGCCAGCGAGGGGACGAGCGAGCCATCGGCGCGGCGCTCCAGACCTGGCAGGTTTGGGAAAACCTGCCAGGTCTCCCCCGCAAAGTGGGCCATCAGTGCGCCGGCTTCTTCGTAGACCTTGCGGCCCTCGGTGTCCTCCACGCGAAAGGCCTGCATGGTCGAGACGACGATGGACGTCGTCGTCGCCAGCGTGGGCGGCTGGACGTAGAGCGCCTCGCCCACGTCCAGCACCGTCACCGCGCCCAACGCCGCATCGAGCGCCTGGCGGTAGGGGTGGTGGCGGTCTCTGAGCGCCTGGATGGTCTGGTCGCGGATGACGTTGGAGGGGACGAGCCACAGGACGACGGCGCGCTCGGCGTGCAACAGGTCCCTGGCGGCGACGCCGACGGCGTGGCTGGCGACGAGCGTCTTGCCGCCGCCGGTGGGGAGGCGCAGGCAAACGTAGGGCGGGCCGGGCAGCCCCGGCGCGTCGTGGTAGGGCACGCCCGCGCCGTAGCGCTCCAGCGTGTACTGGTAGAAGGCCAGGTTGGGGTTACCAACTTGCACGCAGGCCTGGAAATATCCCCGCAGGGCGTCGAGCGTCGCCTGTTGATAGTGCTTCAGTTGGAACATGCCCCTCACTCCACCGCGCGACGCGCACTTCACGCTTCACGTTTCACGCTTCACGTTTCACTACCGCGTCGCAATCGCATAAGGAATCTGCTTGAACGTGACGCCTTCCTCTCGCAGCCTGGCCTCGCTCAACAGGCAGCCCGTCCCGTACACAACTTTGGGGCCGGCATGGGTCGGCAGCGCGGCCAGCACGCCCGGGGTGAGCACGTTGCCCGCCTCCGGAGTGGTGTCCCGCAGAATGCCGTTGTAGAGCAGGTAGACGGCGGTGTCCCGCGCAACGCCCAGCAAAGGAGAGGCGCACGCACCGTCCCGGGGCAGCGGCTCCCCCGTCTCGACGAAGAAGACGTGCCGCGCCAGGTCGGCGAAGGAGACCTCCGGGCGGATCTCCCCGGCGGCATCGAACAGCGGCTCGCCCAGCGTGCAGTAGCGAAAACCGCCGCCGGGACCATCAACTGGACTATCATTTCGATTGCCGCGAACGTACCCTCGGATGACTCTTGCCAGTCTCTCGGCGGCAACACTGCGCGCGATCTCAGGCTCCATTTCCACCAGAATGAAGTGACGTTCACCGTCACTGGCATTGAGAGCCAGTACTGCATGTGCGGTGGTACCACTGCCCGCAAAAGAATCGAGGATGAAATCACCAGGACGGGTTGATGCAATTATGAGAGACTTCAATAAGGAGACAGGTTTGGGATATGCAAACACTCGTTCCTCAAACAGAAGCCCCAATTCGCGCGCACCCTCTTGATTGAGCCCAGAGGTCAGTATGTTGATGTCAAATTCCTCTTCGTCCTCACTGATCAATGCAGCGGCAGTTGACTTGGTTTCTATCCAGCTTGAGACTGGTTTTGGTTTTTCCTTGTTTGGGTCATAGTAAGTTCTATAACGCGGGCGAGTCATATTGCCGCCAACCTCATCGGGCCACATAACCAAGTCCGCCGCGATGATTTCACTCATCGTCTCTGGATAGAATCGCCAAACTCGGTTTGGATTTGCCTCGTAAACTACACCAGTCCTAGGATTAGTAATCGGATAGAATTGGTTTGGACGCTCCACTCGTGTCATACCAACAGTAAGATCTGTACTTCGATAACGGCCCCTTTCGTCCTGATACGGATAGGACTCGATGCCCATCGAAAGCCCATACAGGACGGTTTTTGATGAATCACGACCAAAGGCCAGAATGTACTCGTGGTCAACTGATAAGGGCGTCGCACGCATTCCCGATGAACTTCTGCGCTTCCAAACGAATGAGCCAATGCAGTTGCTTGGCCCATAGATCTCATCCATCACCAAACGCAACCGAGCGGCCTCATTGTCATCAATACTCACAAAGATGACACCGTCCTCACGCAGGAACTCGCGCAGCAGCACCAGCCGGGGGTACATCATGCACAGCCACTTGTCGTGGCGGCTGAGGTCCTCGCTTTCACCACCCACCACCCGCCCCAGCCACGCTGCGATCTCCGGGCTATTCACCGCGTCATTGTACACCCAGTTCTCGTTGCCCGTATTGTACGGCGGGTCAATGTAGATGCACTTGACCTGCCCGGCGTAATAGGGCAGCAGCGCTTTGAGCGCCAGCAGGTTGTCCCCCTGCACCAGCAAATTTCCGCTGCCGGGGTCGCCCACGCACAGGTCGGGCACCTCCTGCAACAGGTGAAAGGGCACCTCCTCGTGGTGCTTGACCACGGCCTGTTTTCCGATCCAATCCAACGTCGGCATTGCGTCTCCT